>JABAOH010116420.1_pt1 | contig 23062 bp, 20 predicted proteins | sample 7062181 | NCBI WGS metagenome assembly JABAOH01 (sample SAMN14538630, study PRJNA623070) | marine sediment metagenome | biome: marine biome [ENVO:00000428]; feature: marine pelagic biome [ENVO:01000023]; material: deep marine sediment [ENVO:00002113]; isolation source: pool of 5 deep marine... | reverse complement strand
CGCCGAGTCAGGGTGGAGTTGGCCCGGGTGGATTCGAACCACCATTTCTGGATCCAAAGTCCAGCGTCCTGCCGTTAGACGACGGGCCAAAACCGGCGCGACCTACGGCCGCAATCTCGACCGAGGCAACGCTACGGGCAAGCCCCGCACTTCCTCCAGCGGGGTTCGCGACCCGGCCGATTGGTCTCGCGAACAATCTGGGTCTCCGGGGGTACGGAACGACGTCCCCGCCAAGTGTTTCCCTGAGTCCCCCCCAACAGCCCCGGTAACGCCGACTCTACTGGAACTGCGCACGGCCAAGGGGCGCGTTCCACGAACGGTTGCCCCTCCGCACGATGGGAGGAAGAGAAGTGAAACGCACGCGCTGGCTGATTGTAGTTGCCGCTTCGGTCGCCCTGGGGCACGCCGCCGCAGGTCCCGACTGGACGGCACGCGGCCAGTTCAGGCGCCTAGTCCTCTCTCCCGCCGTCGCGGACAACCTGGCACTATTATTCGATCAGTTCGAGACGGAGCTCGTCCTCTGCCTGGAAGGTGAGCGCCGGGGTGCGGACCTTCACATCACCGACTTTCGTATGCCCCACATCCTCGTCTCGGAGACTGGCCGGGTTCAAGCCTCGAGCTGCACCGGGAACTCGAAAGTCGTGGGCACCTGGCACAATCATCCGGCGCCGCGCTTAGGTCTGGTCGCCGCGAATCCGGAGATCCAAAGCCGGAACTGTTATCTGTCCCGCACCGACATCACCGACTTCCGCCGGCGAAAGAACGCCGAGGTCACGGTGGTCTCCTGCGCGCCTCACACCTATGCGTACTGGCGCCGGAGCGATCTCACCGCGGCAGAGACGGACGTCGCGCTGCTACCTCCGCCGGCCGGACAGCTCGTACGTTCCGAGATCGGAGACGAACGTCGGGCCAGCGAGCTCACACAGGCCCTCGGACACTGAGCACCCGTACACCAGTCGTTTCCTCTTTCAACATCCTCAACGCCACATCCCGCTTGCGCCGCGTCCCGTAGACGGCAAAAAGCGCCGACCCGCTTCCAGAGAGCAGCGTCAGTAGCGGCCGACTCTCGCGCAGCTGAACCTGCAGAGATGCAAGCGCTTGATGATGGGCGAAGATCACCGGCTCGAAGTCGTTCTCGGCCAGCGCACTCAGGCCGGACCAACTCGAGAGCGCTGTCCAGAGCATCAGGGCGGCGCCGGCCCGCGACGGGCCGTGCCGGTCTGCGTACTCGTCCCAGAGCGAGTAGGCCCGCTCGGTGGACAGAGCCAACTCGGGCAAGAGGATTAGCATCGGTCGACTCTTGACCGGCGGAACCGACAGAAGCCGATCTCCGCGGCCCCAGGCGACGGCCATGGCTGTGTCTGTGAGGAAGAACGGGACGTCGGCTCCGAGCTCCGCGGCCAGCTGGATCAGCTCCTCCGGGGAGGGGGAGTGTGGAAGACGCCCGGCCAGGAGGCGCAGCACCGCCGCCGCGTCGCTGGAGCCTCCGCCCAAACCGGCACCGACGGGCACCCGCTTGTCGAGTTCGATCTCGACTCCCTCGGCGGCTCCGACGCGCTCGAGGAGGAGCGCGGCGGCGCGGGCGGCGAGATTATCGAGCCCCTCAGGCGCCGGCTCGGTGCCGCTCAGGCGCAGTGCGATGCCGGGGTCACGACGGAGCCGCAGTCGGACCCGATCGCCCAGGTCGATACGGCAGAAGATCGTCTCCAGCGGGTGGTAGCCGTCGGGCCCACGCGGGAAGATCCGCAATCGCAGGTTGACCTTCGCCCGGGCCCGGGTCTCCAGCCAGGGCTCGCCTGTCACCTCTCCCTCGCCGGGTCGTCGCTCAGGGTTGCATCCCCTCGGCGCTCGTGCCGGATCGGCTTAGCCACTTTCCTCGACGATCTCTTCGCTGCGGCGGACTTCGCCCCAGGTGAGCCCCAGGCGTCCCAGGTAGTAGAGGCCGAGCAGCGTGACGGGAAAGAACGCCCCGACGTGGAAGGCGATGGCGAAGCTGACTGCTTCGTCCGACGGAACGCCGAACGGGCTGAGTCCCAACCGCACGCTCGCCTCGAAGGGCCCGAAAAAACCCGGCGAGGACGGGACCGACACCAAGAAGGCGTTGACGGCCTGCAAGAAGACGGAACCTAGATACCCCGGCTCACTGATTCTGAAGGCGAGCAGGCCTACGTAGAGGGCCAGCGCCGCCCAGCCCCAGTGTACCAGAGACCAGGCGAAGCCGGCCGCCACCAGCCGCGGCCTGCGCATCGCTCCCAGGCCCTCGATAAAAGACTTCATGATCTCGGCGATCTTGTCGGCGACGCGGCGCGGCAGCAGCTGGCCGACACTGGCGCGGAAGACACGCCCGGCCAGGTCGGGGCGGAGGATCAGGATCAGCAACGCTAATCCGCCGCCGCCTAAGATGAAAAAGACGCCGATCACCTTGTCGGCGAGCTGATCGCCGAAGCCGGGGGCGATGCGAAAACCCGGGATGAGCAGCGGCGCCGCCAGGAACGCGGCCAGCGTGAGGGCATCGAACAGGCGCTCGACCACCAGGGACCCGAACGAGGCGCTGACGCTGATCGGTTGGCTACGGCTCAGGGCGTAGGCCCGCACGAACTCTCCGACCCGGGCCGGGAGCAGGTTGTTGGCCATGAAGCCGATGCAGGTGCTGGCGAAGCGGGGGCCGAGCTCGGAGCGGGCCAGGGCGGGCTCGAGAAACACTTTCCAGCGTATGGCTCTGATCAAGAAGGCGGCGGTCTGGATTGTTATGCTCAAGCCGAGCAGCCAGAGGTTGGAGGCCCGGATATGCCCCCAGACGGCGGCGGCAGACACATCGTGGAGGGCCCAATAGAGAAGCAGCAGGCTGACGGTGAGGCCAAGCACCGTCTGCCAACTCCGGGTCATCGGTTCGAGCCCGTCTTTGCCAGGGCGTGCTCCACCAGACCGAGCGCCTCCTCCAGCAGCTGGCGCGCACGGCCGAAGTCGGGCTTGTCGCCACGCAACATGCCTTCGACCTCCCCGGACAACCGCCGTGCCCGGACGAGCGCGTCGGCCGGAGCGTAGGTCAGCGTGTCGATATCGACCACGGTTCGGGACGGATAAGTGGCGGCCTCCAGCGAGGCCTCGGCGCGAGTCAGCGCCCGGTGCCGTGCGTCCTCATCCGCCGCCTCGATGTACTCACGCAGCGCGGTCACGGTGGTGGCCAACTCGACGGCGATGCTCTGGAGACGCCAGGGCGGGCCGTCGGTCGCGGCCCTCACCGCCGCCCCGGCACGCCGCGCCACGCGGCCCATCGCTCCGTGCTCGAAGGCCACCGCCCGTTCCCGAAGCTGACGCAAGCTATGAGCGAGACGGTCGCCGATTTTGCTCGGCGGTGAGGCGTCTGACGCCAGCTGGGTGCGGAGACGGTCAATGGTGTCGAGGCTGCCGGTCGCTTCCAGCGCGAAGAAGGCGTCCCACGAGCCGGCCCCCTGGTCGGCCATNNTCTTTGAGATCCTCGATCTCTTCACCGGCGGCGACGATCTCATCCGGCGCGCCGCCGCGAATCAGCTCCGTGGCCACATTCTCCAGCGCCTGCCGGGCGCGGCGGAACAGCGCCAGGTGCCCCGGCCCGACCGTGGCGGCGGTATCGGCGATGCGGAGGATGACCTCCTCCACCGCTGCGAGGGCGGTGCCCACACCCGGGAGGTCATCGACGCCCTCGATCCCCCGAAGCGGGCGAACTTTCCGAAGCAACCGCTTCAGCGGCTCGCGGTTGCGTGGGTCGCGCTCGAGCACGCCCAGCGCGTCCCCGATCTCGGAGGCCAGACCTCGGAGCTCGGTCCCCAGGTATCGCCGGAAGCGCTGGTCGTCCTTGGCCGGCGGCGGCGCCGGCGGCTGCCATTCTCCCAACCGCCGCGAGATCGCCTCCACACGCTCGTCGATGTCCGCCGGCGGGCTCTCCACCGAAGCGACCATCTGCCGGATCTCCCCCACCGCCCAGCGTAGACTCTCGGTCAGCTCGGGGCTCCATCGGCGCCGGCCGCCCGTCAGATCCTGGGCCAGCGCCTGAATGGCGCCGGCCGCCTGTGATATCGCCTCCTGGTCGGCCATCCGCGCGCTGCCTCTCAGAGCGCGCGACAGGCGCCGCAGCTCGTCGGCGTTGGGCGGGCCCGAACCGCTCAGGGCGCTCTCCAGCTTAGTCAGATAGTCGCCCGCCTCATCGGCGAAGAAATCGAGAAGTGAACGCGGCATCTCCCTACCCCCCCAGCGACCGGCGTGCGTTCGAGATCACCTGCAGCATCTCGCGCACGGCCTGCTCCATTCCCTTGAATATCGATCGACTGACGACCGAGTGCCCGATGTTAAGCTCCTCGATCTCCTGGATCGCCGCCACCGGCCCGACGTTCTCGTAGGTCAACCCGTGACCCGCATGGACCGCCAGCCCCAACTCGCGGCCGAGCACCGCCGCCTGGCTCAACCGTTCCAACTGCGCGGCGCGGGCCGCACGCCCGGCGTTGGCGTACTCTCCCGTGTGTAACTCGATCGCATCAGCGCCCAACTCCGCGCTGGCCCGTATCGTCGCCTCGACGGGATCGATGAACAGTGAGGCTCGGATGCCCGCCTGGCTAAGCTGCGCCAGCCCATCGGCGACCCGGCGCTGCCGCTTTTCGCCCGTCAGGTCCAGACCCCCCTCGGTGGTGATCTCCTCTCGCCGTTCCGGCACGAGCGTCACCTGCAGCGGCGGGTGGTCCAGCGCGAATCTCAACGCCTCCTCGTCGACCGCCACCTCTAGGTTCACGCCGGTTCGCACCGTCTGAAGCAACAACAGCACATCTCGATCCTTGATATGGCGACGGTCTTCCCGTAAATGCACGGTGACCGCCTGCGCGCCCCCCAATTCGGCCAGTACCGCCGCGCGCACCGGGTCGGGCTCGTCGGTCCTGCGCGCCTCGCGGATCGTCGCGACGTGGTCGAGATTGATGTACAGCCTCATTCGCCCTCGGGCTTTCGGGTGCTCCGCCCACGCAGCTCAACCTCGATCTCAGCCGCGACAGCCTCTTTCAGCCCCAGATCACGGCTCAGCATCAGCGCCTGGAGCCCGAGCTGCCGGTACAGATCGCGCGTGTCTCCTTCCAGCGCCGCCAGGTTGCCTCGGATCGTCTCCAGGTCACCCCGGGCGACCGGCCCCGTCAGGGCTTCGCGCGGATCGAGATCTTCGAGGTTGGCCACCGCCCCGCGCCACAGCGGCCGTAACGCCTCGGCCGCCTCCGCCCCGCTCACGCCTGTGGTGCCCGCCAGCAGGCGCGTCGCTACCGCGGCACAGGTCACCACATAGTTCGAGGCAAAGACGCACGCTGCATGATAGCGTGGTTTGTCCGCCTCGTGAACCTCTAGCATCCGGCCGGCCGCCGCCTCGACGATCTCCGCCGCTGCCGCCCGTGCCGCCGGCTCCCCCTCGAAAGCGAAGAACGCGCCGCGCAAGCGCTCCGCGCCCCGCCGCGGATCGGCCAGCGTCTGCAGCGGGTGCAGCGAGGCGATGGCATAGCCGGCGTCAGCCAGCGGCCGCAGGACCCGCGCCGGCTGAGCACCGCTCAGATGGAGCGCCACACACCCGTCGGCCGGCGGACCGAGACGAGCCAGCTGCGCCGCCACGTCGGCGATGGCGCGGTCCGGTACGGCGAGCAGCAGGCGAGCGCCCGCCGGCGCCGGGGCGACGGGCCCGGCTTGATAGCGGGCGTGCGGCAGCCCGAACAGCGGGTGATCGGGCGGCCGCCGCCGCCGTCCGAAGACGGTGATCTCTCCGGCACCCGCCGTCCCCGCCAGCAGCGAGGCGAGCGAAAGGCCCACCCGCCCCGGTCCGACGATCCAGAACGAGGTCGGCACGGTCAGGCGGCCGGCGGCGCCTCGAACACCGCCACACCCTGTCGCTGACGCAGGCGCCCCAGCACTTCCCTGGGAAGCCGCGCGGTCAGTCGAATGCTCGCGCCGTGCTCCTCACGCGCCAGCACCTCGCCCTCCCGGTAAACCTCGGCCAGCAGACCGCCGGCCTCGGCGGGAAGGTCGAGCTCGACCGTCGCCCACTGCTCGCGGATCCACTCTTTCAGAATCGCGCGCAACGTCTCCAATCCCCCCTCCTCCACCGTGGAGGTGAAGACGTGCGGACCGATCAGCGCCGCCGCCCGCTCGCGAATCGCCGCCTCCTCGTGATGGGTCAGCCGATCGACTTTGTTGAACACCACGAGTCGTCGCTTGGGGTTCAAGCTCAGGTCGCGCAGGACCCCCTCCACAACCTCGTGCTGCTCTTCCCATCCAGGATGGGCGACATCGACCACGTGGCACAGCACATCGGACTCGTTCGCTTCCTCCAGCGTGGCTCCGAACGAGGCGACCAGATGGTGCGGCAATTTGCGGATGAAGCCGACGGTATCGGTAATCAGCGCCTGGAAGCCGTCGCCCAGATCCACGGCTCGCGTGGCCGGATCGAGGGTGGCGAATAGGCGGTCTTCAATGAACAGATCCGCGCCCGAAAGCCCCGCAAGGATCGAAGACTTGCCCCCGTTGGTGTAGCCGACCAGCGCGACCCGAAACTCGCCGACCCGTCCCTTCCGCTGGGTTCGGCGCTGACGCGCCACCCGCTCCAGCCGTTTCTGCAAGTCGCCGATCTTGCGACGGATGATCCGGCGGTCGGTCTCGAGCTGGGTCTCACCCGGTCCCCGCAATCCGATGCCACCCCGGATGCGCGATAGGTGATTCCACATCCGCTTCAGTCGTGGCATCAGGTACTGCAGCTGCGCGAGCTCGACCTGCATCTTCGCCTCCGCCGTACGGGCGCGCAGCGCGAAGATGTCGATGATCAGCTCGGTCCGATCCATCACGCGAACCCCGAGCATCTGCTCGAGCTTCTGACCTTGGACCGGCGTGAGGTCTTCGTCGAAAATCACCAGGCTGGCCCGCTGGTCTTCGACGACGGACCGCAGCTCTTCGACCTTGCCCGTCCCGATGTAGTACGCGGGATGCGGCGCCTGCAGTTGTTGCTCCACCGTACCGACCACAGCCGCACCGGCCGTGTCGGTCAGTGAAGCCAGCTCTTCCAGGTGATCGCGCGCCAAATTGCGGCTGGTGCCAGGCCCCGGCGCGCTCAGCAGCAACGCCCGCTCTTGAGGTGTTTCGACCTCGATCAGCGTACGGTTGGCGATCTCTGCCTCAGCTCCTCTCGGTTGTCTCCCCCGCTACAACCCTGCGGCCGGTCGCTAGGCCCCGTCAAGATTCTACCCCGGTCGGCCTTTCACGATTCCCCGTCGCGCTCTGACCCCGCCTCCGCCCCCCGCCCACGGGCCGCCCGCCGCTTGGCCTGCCACGCCTCCAACCGCCGACCGATCTGCGCCTCGTAGCCCCGATCCGACGGGTGGTACATGCGCCGGCCCGCCAGCGATTCGGGCAGGAAGTCCTGCCCGGCGTGGGCGTCGGGCTCGTCGTGGTCGTAGCGGTAGCCGGCTCCGTACCCCAGATCCTTCATCAGCCGTGTGGGCGCGTTCCGGATATGCAGCGGCGCCGGCTCGGCGGGCGTGTCCCGCGCCAGCCCCATCGCCGCGCCGTACGCCTCGTAAACCCGGTTGGACTTGGGCGCTGTCGCCAGATAGAGGGCCGCCTCGGCCAGCGCCAGCTCGCCCTCCGGCGTGCCCACGAAATGGTAGGCGTCTTTGGCCGAAACCGCGACCGACAGGGCCCGGGGATCGGCGAGCCCGATGTCCTCCACCGCCATACGGATGAGCCGTCGCGCGATGTAGAGGGGGTCTTCGCCGCCGTCCAGCATCCGGGCGAGCCAGTAGAGCGCGGCGTCGGGATCGGAGCCGCGGACCGCCTTATGGAGCGCCGAGATGAGATTGTAGTGCTCCTCGCCCGACTTGTCGTAGCGTGCAAAGCGTCGGGGGAGCGCCTGCGCTGCCGTCTCTCGAGTGATGCGGCCGCCGCTTCCGACGATCGAGGCCGCGATCTCCAGAGCCGCCAGCGCTCCGCGAGCATCACCGTCGGCACCGTGCGCCACCAGCTCCAACGCCGCGTCATCCACCGCCAGCGCCAGACCGCCGAGGCCCCGCTCACCATCCGCCAACGCCCGCTCACAGATCACACGCACGTCCGCTTCGTCCAACGGCTCCAGCACCAGTACCCGCGACCGGCTGAGCAGCGCGCTGTTGACCTCGAAGCTCGGATTCTCGGTCGTCGCGCCGATCAGGATGATCGTACCGGCTTCCACGTGAGGTAAGAACGCATCCTGCTGGGCGCGATTGAAGCGGTGGATCTCGTCGCAGAACAGGATCGTCCGGCGCCCCGTCCCCCGCAATCGCTCGTTCGCCTCTGCGATGATCGCCCGGACCCGGGCAACCCCCTCGGTGACCGCGCTGAACGGTACGAACGCGGCGTTGGTCCGATCGGCGATGATCCGGGCCAGGCTGGTCTTACCGCTACCGGGTGGCCCCCAGAGGATGAGGGACTGCAATTCGTCACGCTCGATCATCTCACGCAGGATCCGCCCCGGGCCCACCAGGTGCTGCTGCCCGAGAAACTCGTCCAGTGTGCGTGGCCGCATACGGGTGGCCAGCGGAGCCGCCGGCGAACTCTCGTCGGCGATGCCGCGGGGCGCTGGGCGCCTCGGTTGAGACTCGGGAAAAAGCTCCAGCTCTTCGCTCATATCATCCGCCCCTCACTGCGCCGGCGGGTACCCGTCTGCGGTTCGGTCGGCCGCGCACTCGAGTCACGTTCCTGTCAGCGCCCCATCTGACGGCCTGCGATTTCCAGCAGGCGTTCGCGCTGATTGAGGCTTGGATCAACCAGGACCTCGTCGAGACACGCCTCGAGTATGCGGGCGAACTCTGGACCGGGCGTCAGCCCCAGATCTTTGAGGTCGTTGCCGTCGATGGCGAGGTCGCCGAGGGTCACGGGGTCGCCGCGGCGCCTCACCTCGAGCACCCGCCGCGTTTGCGCCGCCAGCTTGGCCCGAGCCCCAGCGTCGAGCCGCCGGGCCCGCGCCCGGGCGTGGTGAAGGCGCAGCGCGTCGCGCCCGCGCTCGGGACCCACGCGGCGCAGCCAGCGGCGCGCCCAAACCAGGTCGCCGGCAGCGGGGAGCGGTAGGTCGAGAACCTGGCGGAGCGCCACCACGTCGCGGATCTCAGCGTTCGAGAAGCGAAGGCGCGTCATCAGCGCCTCGACCTCGTCCCCGGCCGGAGAAAGCAGAACAGCCAGGCGAAGCCTCAACCGCCGGGCACTCAGCTCGTCCACCGTGCGGCAGGTCTCGTCCCACGCCTCCGCACCGATGAGCTCCGGAGCCACCACCCGCAGAGCGCCGGACTCGTGGTAGAGAGCGAGGCCCGGGCTCGCGGCCGGCGCGGCCAGCGTTTTCAGCAGCTCCTCGCGCACGCGCTCGGCCGACAGGCGGTCGAGCTTTGGCACCGCGGCCTTCAGCGCCTCCCACGTCGCTGGCTCGATCGCGAGACGGTAGCGACCGGCGAACCGCAGGCCCCGGAGAACCCTCAGGTAGTCTTCGGCGAAGCGGAGCGAGGGCTCTCCCACGCAGCGCAGCGTTTGTCGCCGGAGGTCGGACCAACCGTCGAATGGATCGTGAAACTCTTCGCGCAGCGGATGGTAAGCGATGGCATTGATCGTGAAATCACGCCGCGCCAGGTCTTCATCCAGGCTCTCGGCGTACTCGACGACGGCATGGCGGCCGTCGGTCTCGATGTCGCGTCGGAAGGTCGTCACCTCGTAGACGCGTCCATCCGCGCCCCGCACACCCACCGTCCCGAACTGAACGCCGATCGGGTACGACGGCCGGAACAGTTTGCGAACCGTTTCCGGGCGCGCCGCGGTGGCGAGATCCCAATCCGAGCGAAACTCGCCCAGCAAGGCGTCGCGGATCGCACCGCCAACCGCCCACGTCTCGTAGCCGCCCGCCTCCAAGCGCCGGGCGATCTCGCGCACGGCCGCCGGGACGGCGAGCTTTCGGTCAGGACTTTTCACCTAGCCGCAGAGCACGCTGCCGCCGTTCACGTTCAGCACCTCACCGGTCACGTGGCGCGCCAGCTTCGAGCAGAGGAACACGATCGGGCCGGCGATGTCCTCAGGGCGACCGATGCGGCCCAGAGGGATTTGAGCCAGGACCTTGTCACGCTCAGAGCCCTCGAGGGCCGGGGCCGCCATGTCCGTATCCACCCAACCGGGGGCCACCGCGTTGACCTGTATGTCTCGGTCCGCGAGTTCCACGGCGAGTGACTTTACGAACGAGATGATCGCGCCCTTGCTCGCCGCGTAGTGGCTGTGCCCCGCCTCGCCACGCTGCCCGGCGGTGGAGCTGACGATGATGATCTTGCCGCCGTCGGCCAACCGTTTCGCCGCTTCGCGCGTGGTGAAGAACACGGAGTCGAGGTTCGATCTCATCATTAGGCGCCACTGTTCATTCGACATCTCGACCAGCGGCACATACTCGTGAGGCCAGATGCCTGCGTTGGCGACAAAAACGTCGAGCCAACCAAACTCGGAATCGCAGCGCTCGAACAGTTTGGCCACACCATCCGGCTCTCCTAGGTCGACGGCGACCGCCCAGGCGCGCACGCCTGCGCGCTCGATCTCCGCCACCACGGCAGCGGCCTTCTCGTCGCGAGCTCGGTAGGCGATCCCCACCTCCGCACCCGCACGCGCCAGCATGAGCGCCGTCGCCCGGCCAATCCCACGGGAGCCTCCGGTGACGATCGCCCGCTTTCTGGTCAAATCGATCAGCTGTTCAACCATTTCGTCTAGCTCCAGAGGCCTCCCTAGTTCGCCCTGCCGTCTGCTTGCGATCGTCTCTCGCGTTCACCTGGCATACCTCAGCGCCCGGGCCAGCCGAGAGAGCAGCCCCTTGCGAAACTCGAGCGGACCCACACGCAGCGGCTGTTCGTTCCTCAAGATGCAGTGTGGGTTCGCGGCCAGAAGGAGCGATGCCTGAGACTTGAGGCCGTTATCCACCAGGTAGTCCCAGACAGAGCGCAGCGAGGGAGAGCGCTTCAGGCGCGCGTGGTTGTCTGAAGCGATGAAATCGATCCAGCCCTCGCTCAAGAACCGGTGCGCCGTGAGTCGAACCCGGTCCCCGTATTCGCCCAGCAGGCTCCCACCGTTCAACTGCATCAGCACCCCCGCGTCCCGCCACTCCGCCAGCCGGTCGTAACCGCGCTCGTAGCCAGCATAACGCTCGGGATGTGCGAGGACAGGCACGTAGCCGTCCGCTGCGATCCGCGCCAGCAGCGCCGTCGACCTCCGCGGCACCGTAAAGGCGAAAAATTCCAACAGCACGAAGCGGCTGCCGGCAAGGCGCAAGTCGGGATCGCTCAGGTCGAGGCGGGGGGAATCGAGCTGTATCTCGAAACCTCGGTGAAGCCTGAGTTGCGGAAGGAGTTCGTGAGCCCGCTCCACCAGTTCATCCCAGGCCGCATCGGCGCGGGTCCGCAGAGCGCCTCCCGGATCGGAGGCGTTTAGATGTGGCGTGGCGGCGATGGCGTCGACGCCATCGCTGTAGAGAACCTGCAAGGTGTCGAGCGCGGCATCCATGTCCGCCGCACCATCATCCACGCCGGGTAGTACGTGGGTGTGGAGGTCCGCCATGCTCGGCGGTCTCGGGCGACTGCGACCGGTTCTCTCGATATCCCTTAACTCCTACCCATCCAGCGCTGGGCCAGACGGCCGAGCTCGCCTCCCGGCCCCATATCACGGCATCGCTCAACGAGCCGCAACGGATCGCTCCGCGCGGACGCCTCGCAGGCCAGTGTCAGCAGCCCGTCCGCCACTAGCAGGTCGATGGCCGCCTCGCGGCCGTCGAGCCGGGCCCGAACATCGTCGAGTAGACGCCAGGCCGCGGAGAGCAGGGCGTCGGGGATGTCCGCCCCCGGCTCCAGGCGACCGATCTGTTCTTCCAGGCCGTGACGGAGCGGCTCCGGGGATTCCGCCAGCCGCTGCCGCAGCCAACCCGTGCTCGTCATCGGCCGGCGGCCCGTTCGAGCATCGGTCGAACGATCTCGGTCACCTTGCCCAGCGCCGCCTTCGTCGGACCCGGCCCGCCGGTGCTCGCCTGCGCCATGTGAGGGCGGCCGCCCCCCTTGCCGCCGGCCAGCTTGGCGACTTCACGCACGACCTTGTCCGCCCGCATCCCTCTGCCGATGAGGTCATCGGTCACCACGGCCAGCAGCGAGTGCCGGTCACCGATCTTGGCTGCGACCACGGCCACCCCGCTCCCCAACCCCTCGCGTAGCCGATCGCCGAACGCCCGCAGGGTCGCCGAGTCGGCGGCCTCGATCGTCCCCGTCGCGATCTTGGTTCCGTTCACCTCGGCAGCGCTGTCGACCAGTCGCTCGACCTCGCCCACTGCCGCATGCTCGGCGCGGCTCTTGAGTTGTTCCCGCAGAGCCCGTTGTTCTTCGACCAGGCTCTCGATTCGCCCCGGCAAATTCTCGAGCGGCACCTTGAGCTTTCGCGTCAGCTGGCTCAGTAGGCGCTCCCACGCCTTAGTCAGCTCGTAGGCCTGCGGTCCGGTGACCGCCTCGACCCGACGGACTCCGGCGGCCGAGCCGGTCTCGGAGACGATTTTGAACAGACCGATCTCACCCGTCGATCTCACGTGGCAGCCGCCGCAAAGCTCGAGGCTGAAGCCCGGCACCTCGACCACGCGCACCTCGTCGCCGTACTTCTCGCCGAACAGCGCCATGGCGCCCAGGCCCATGGCGTCGCGGTACGGCAAGAACCGCTTGGTGACTTCAACGTCCGCCCAGATCCGCTCGTTGACCAACCGCTCGATCTCGTCGATCTCGTTCTCGCCGAGCGGGCCCGTGTGGGTGAAGTCGAATCGCAAGCGATCCGGCGCGACCAGCGAGCCCGCCTGCGTCACGTGCTCGCCAAGAACCGTGCGCAGCGAGGCGTGCAGCAGGTGAGTGGCGGTGTGATTGCGCTGGGTGTCCCGGCGAACCTCGTCGACGATCGCACGCACCGAGCCCGGCCTGAACTCCCCCTCCACCGGGCCGACGACCACGACGTCCTGCTCATGGCGCAAGACGTCCTTCACTTCCAGCCGCCAACCGTCGCCTTCCACATAACCGCGATCGCTCACCTGGCCACCAGCTTCGGCGTAAAACGGGTTGGCACGAAGTTTCAGGAACAGCCGACCGTTCTCGCGCGCCGCCGCCAGCACCTCCGTGTCGACGATCAAGCGGTCGTAGCCCACCCACTCCTGTTCCCCGTCCCCGTAGCTTTTCCAAACCGCGTCCGCCGGTACGAGTTTCGCCGCGACCTCGGTGCCCGCCTTTTCGCGCCGCTCGCGAGACCGCCGCCGCTGCCGTTCCAGCGATTCCTCGAAGCCTTCGACATCGACCGTATAGCCGCGCTCGCGGGCCATCAGCTCCGTCAGGTCGAGCGGAAACCCAAANNCGGGCGCCAGATCGTCGAAGCGACCCATCCCCTCGTCGATCGTCGCCATGAACCGCTCCTCCTCGCCCCGCGTCGTTCGCAAGACGTGATCGCGTCGATCCCGCAGCTCCGGGTAGGCATCGCCCATGACCGAGATCACCTCATCGCAGATCTCCACCAGGGTGGGCTCGCGGCGACCGAGCAACCAGGCATGACGGCCGGCCCGCCGCAGGATGCGACGCAACACGTAGCCCCGCCCCTCGTTCGACGGGAACACGCCATCCGTGACGAGAAACGCCACGGCCCGCGCGTGGTCTGCCAGCACCCGGAACGAGACCCCCGTGTCTTGCTGCGGCTCATAGCGGCGCGACACGACCTCCTCGGCCCGGCGAATGAGCGGCATAAAGAGATCGGTGTGGAAGTTCGAGTCCTTACCCTGCAGCGCCGCGGCGATTCGCTCGAGACCGGCGCCCGTGTCGATCGACGGCTTCGGCAAGGGATGCAGCTCGCCCTCCGCGTCGCGGTTGAACTGCATGAACACCAGATTCCACAGCTCCAGGATCTCGCCGGCCTCGGTCAGCTCCTCGAACTCGTCCTCGGACAAATCCTGCTTCGCGCTTTTCGGTCGCTGATCGTAGAGGATTTCGGAACACGGGCCGCAGGGGCCGGTGTCCGCCATCTGCCAGAAATTGTCTTTGTCACCAAAACGCAGGACGCGGCTGGCGGGGAGGCCGGCGACCTCCTGCCAAAGCTCGAACGCCTCGTCGTCACTGTGGTGAATCGTCGCCCAAAGCCGCTGGGGCTCGAACCCCAGCTCCTTCGTGAAGAATTCCCAGCCGTAGCCGATCGCCTCGCGCTTGAAGTAGTCGCCGAAGGAGAAGTTCCCCAACATCTCGAAGAAGGTGTGATGGCGTGCCGTCTGGCCCACCTGCTCGAGATCGTTATGTTTCCCGCCCGCTCGCACACACTTCTGCGCCGTCGTCGCGCGTTTGTAGGGGCGGTTTTCCTGACCCAGGAACGTGGCCTTGAATTGCACCATCCCCGCGTTGGTGAACAGCAGGGTGGGATCGTCGGCCGGCACCAACGCCGAGGAGGGCACGTGGGTGTGCCCATTGCGCACGAAGTAATCTATGAACCGCTGCCTGATTTCCGCAGATTTCATCGACCGGTCCGCGGGTCTGATTTGAGCCGTCTCCCAAAAAGGGTCCAAGAATCAAAGGAATATGATCCGAGGCACGAGGCTTCTCAAGCTCGCCGGCCTTTCCCTCCCCTGCGGGCCCGAGCCTGTTAGCTTTGGTGATCTTTTGAACGACCAACGGCGGCAGCCGGGGAGCGCCCGGAACTCCGCCCAACCCAGCCGAGGATCCCAGATGTTGAGAGCCCTCACCCTCACCGCCCTGCTGCTGGTGCATGGCCTCACGGCGGTCACGTCCCGCGCCCAAGAGCCGACCTTCGACCCGAGCGCCGCGCTGCCGACGGACCCGGCCGTAACCGTCGGCACGCTGCCAAACGGCGTGCGCTACTACGTACGCGAGAACGCCGAGCCCCGGGCGCGCGCCGAGCTGCGCCTGGTCGTCAGGGCGGGTTCGGTGCTCGAGGACGACGACCAACTCGGGCTGGCGCACTTCGTCGAGCACATGGCCTTCAACGGCACGAAGAACTTCGCCAAGCAAGAGCTCGTCGATTACCTGGAGGGCATCGGGATGCGCTTCGGCCCGGATCTGAACGCCTTCACGAGCTTCGACGAGACGGTCTATATGCTGAAGGTGCCCACCGACAGCGTCGAGCTGCTGGCCACCGCCTTTCAAATTCTCGAGGACTGGGCCCGCAACTTGACGTTCGATCACGCGGAGATCGACAAGGAACGGGGCGTCGTCATCGAGGAGTGGCGCCAAGGCCGGGGCGCTTTCGCGCGAATGCAGGACAAGCAGTGGCCGATCCTGCTCAAAGGCTCGCGATACGCGGAGCGTCTGCCGATCGGAAGTAAGGAGGTGCTGGAGAGCTTTACCTACGATGAGCTGAAGCGGTATTATCGCGATTGGTACCGTCCCGACCTGATGGCGGTGATCGCCGTGGGCGATTTCGAGAGCGCCGCCATCGAGGCGCTCATCCAAAAGCACTTCGCGCGGATCCCGGCCGCACCTTCACCCCGCGGGCGGCCCGAGTACTCGGTGCCCATCCACGAAGAGACGCTGTTCGCCATCGCCACCGACCCCGAGGCCTCCTTCAACTCGGTTGGCGTGTACTGGAAGCAATCCCCGGGCGAAGAAGGCACGATCGGCGCCTACCGCCGGTCGCTGGTCGAGGCCCTCTACAACCAGATGTTCAACCAGCGCCTGTTCGAGCTCACACAAGAGGCCAACCCGCCGTTCCTCGGCGCCTTCTCGGGGCAGGGCCGGTTTCTCGGCGCGATCGAAGTCTACATCCTGGGCGCCGGCGTGCCGGAGAACGGAATCGAGCGCGGCCTGGAAACGGTCCTGGTCGAAGCGGAACGGGTGGCCCGTCATGGCTTCACGCTGACCGAGCTGGAGCGTGAGCAGCTCGATCTGTTGCGGCGACTGGAACAGGCTTACAACGAGCGCGAGAAGACCGAATCGGCAGACTACGCGTCCGAGTACGTCCGCAGCTTCCTCTACGACGAGCCGATACCCGGCATCGCCTTCGAGTACGAGCTGAGCCAGAAGCTGGTGCCCGGGATCGAGCTGGCCGAGGTCAATCGGCTGGCTCGCGACTGGATCATCGACCGCAACCGTGTGATCCTGGTCAACGCCCCGGAAAAAGAAGGAACCCGCGTGCCGACGGAGGACGAGCTACTGGCGGTTTTCGCCGCGGCCGAGTCGCTCGAGGTCACGCCCTACGAGGACGCCGCCACGGATGCGCCGCTCGTCGCCCAACCTCCGCCGCCGGCCGAGATCGTCGAAGCCGCCGCGATCGACGAGATCGGCGTGCAGCGCTGGGAGCTTTCCAACGGGGTGCGCGTCCTCCTCAAGCCGACGGATTTCAAGGACGACGAGATCCTGGTTCGCGCCCTCAGACCCGGCGGGACATCGCTGGCCAAAGACGAAGACTACGTCGCCGCCTCCACCGCCGACGCGGTGGTGGGAAGGGGCGGCGCCGGCGACTTTAGCCTGGTGGACCTGCAGAAAGCTCTCGCCGGCAAGGCGGTTCGCGTCTCGCCCTTCATCGCCAACCTGGGCGAGGGGTTGGCCGGCAGCGCCTCGCCGCAAGACGTCGAGACGCTGTTCCAGCTGATCTACCTGTACTTCACCGCCCCGCGACGCGACAGCGCCGCTTACGAGTCGCTGAAGTCGCGCATTCAGGCCTCGCTGGCCAACCGCAGCGCCGACCCGTTCAGCGCCTTTCAGGACACGGTCAGCGTCACTCTATCGCAGCATCACTTCCGCACGCGGCCCCCGACGCCCGAGCTGTACGAGGAGATGGACCTGGAGAAATCGCTCGCCTTCTACCGCGAGCGTTTCGCCGACGCGAGCGACTTCACCTTCGTCTTCGTCGGCAACTTCGACCCGGACAGCCTGCGACCCTTGATTCTCACCTATGTGGGCGGCCTCCCAACCAGCGGCCGCAACGAGGGGTGGCGTGACGAAGGGATTCGCCCTCCCACCGGCGTGGTTCGCAAGATCGTGTACCGGGGCATCGAACCGAGGAGCCAGACGCAGATCGTCTTCACCGGGCCCTTCGAGTGGACGCGCGAGAACCGCCACCTGCTACGCTCGCTCGCCAACGTCCTGCGCATCCGGTTGCGCGAGGTGCTCCGCGAGGACCTGGGTGGCACCTACGGCGTGGGCGTGAGCGGCACCGGCAGCCTCGAGCCCGTGCCCAGCTACACCTTCACCGTCAGCTTCGGCACGGCGCCCGAGCGCCTGGGCGAGTTGATCGATGCCTTCTTCTCCGAGATCGAGAAGCTCAAGCGCGAGGGACCGACCCAGCAAGACATCGACAAGGTCATTGAGATGCAACGGCGCCAGCACGAGACGGACCTGCGGGAGAACGGCTACTGGCTCAGCCAGCTGATCTCGGCCGACCGCTACGGCGTCGACCCCCGAAACATCGTGACCTACCCGCAGGTGATCGATTCGCTCACCGCCGAGGCGGTGAGCGCCGCGGCCCGCCTCTACCTGAACACGGACAACTACGTGCAGGTGGAGCTGTATCCAGCTGAGTGGGAGCGATAGAAATCGCAGCGAGCCGCCGCCCGAAGGGTCTCCCGTGAACGATAGGCGCTTCGACGTGGTCGTGGTCGGCGGCGGCATCAACGGCGTCGGCGTAGCCCAGGCGGCGGCGGCCGCAGGTCATTCGGTGTTGCTGCTCGAAAAGAAAGGCCTGGCCAGCGGTACCTCGAGCCGCTCCAGCAAGCTCATCCACGGCGGCCTGCGCTACCTCGAAACTCTCGAGCTACGGCTGGTCCACGAGGGGCTCCGGGAACGCGCGCTGATGCTCGAGCTCGCCCCCGATCTGGTGAAGCTGACGCCTTTTCACGTCCCCATCTACCGTTCCACACGCCGCCGGCCCTGGCTCATTCGCACGGGGCTTTCCCTGTATGCGCTGCTGGGCAACCTGCGAAAACAGGTGCGGTTCGAGACTGTGGGGCGGGGCGGCTGGGGGGACCTGGACGGTCTGGCCACGGACGGGCTGGATGCGGTCTTCCGCTACTGGGACGCGCAGACGGACGACCGGGCGCTGACCATCGCGGTCATGAACTCCGCACGCGGCCTGGGCGCCGAGCTGGCGATGCCGGCCGAGCTTACCGCCGCGCGCCTCACCGCCGAAGGTGCCGTCGTCCATTACATCGAGGGCGGGAAGGAGCGCTCGTGCGAGACGCGAGTGCTGGTGAATGCCGCCGGCCCCTGGGTGAACCAGCTGCAGGACCGGATCGAGTCGGCGCCCGCCGCACGGCCCATCGAGCTGGTGCAGGGCACCCACCTCGTCGTGCCCGGTCGACCCGAGCGCGGGATCTACTACGTCGAGGCACCGCGCGACGGACGGGCCGTCTTCATCATGCCGTGGAAGGGCAACACCCTGGTCGGAACGACCGAGACGCGCTATCGCGGCGACCCTGATTTCGTGCAGCCTCGACGGGCCGAGCGCAAATACTTGCTCAACGTCCTCCGCCGCTACTTCCCGCGCTACGCGGCGAACGGACCTGTCCCGGTGCTCGAGGCGTTCGCCGGCCTGCGTGTGCTGCCGGCGGGGCCCGGCCACGCCTTTCACCGCTCTCGCGAGACGATACTCGATGTCGATCGCACAAACCGGACCGAGCGGCCGCGGCTCCTCAGCATCTACGGCGGCAAACTGACTTCCTGGCGTGCCACGGCGGAGAAGGTCATCGAACGGCTGGCCCCGGCCCTCCCCGATCGCCAGCCGCGTGCCGACACGCGCCGCCTGCACCTCGAGCCGCCTTGAGCCGGCGCGCACAGCACCCGGGGCTCCGTCATCAGGCCCAACCCTCGGAGCGTCCTATCTGCTCAGGCGAGCGGGAAAAGCAGGAGCGGCAACATGCGGCCGGGCTGCACGCGCGACGGAACCTCACCGATGCGCTCCGCACCCAGCCGTAGATAGAAACCCTCGGCGTTCGGGTCGCTTTGCACGAGCAGCCGCTCGTAGCCCAGCGACTGAGCGCGGTCCACGGCGTGTCGCCACAGCTCCCGACCGACGCCGTTACCGATATGCGTCGGATCCACGAAGAAATGGCCCAGCTCGATGTCGGAGTTCCACCTGACCAGGCTATGAAAGCCCAGCGGTCGACCTCGAAGCTCGAGCAAGTAGACCTCGGCCGTGGCGAGAAACTCGGGTGTCAGGGTCAGCTCGGATCGACAAGCTTCCAGGAAAGCGCGCTCGTAGCCCCAGTGCGATTTGGAGCGGAAGGCCAGCTCACTCAGCGCCGCCGCCTCATCAGCCCGGGCCCGGCGTATTTCGGCCCATCGCACCAACGCCTGGGCGGGGCCGCGCCTTGAGCGACCCTCAGACGCCGCCGACTTCGCCATCCTCGATCGCCCCGCCCGCTGTAAACGCGGCCTCCAGAACGCCCTGGACCACGGCGAGATCGAAGCCGCGGCGAACGAGATGGTCACGCAGACGGCGCCGGAAGATCGCCAGCTCCGCGGGCGACCGCGGCGGCGCCCGAAGCCTCTTCGCCACGACGCGCTCGGCCAGCGCCCGCTCGCTCGTCTCCTCCGTGGCAAGCACCCGCTCGATGACGGGCAACGCGACCTCGCGCGGCACGCCTTTGATGTAAAGCTCCTGCGCCATCCGTCGCACACCCATGGGCCGGTGCGCGATTCGGTCGCGAACGAAGGCGCCGATGAAGGCTTCGTCGTCCACTAGCCCCACCGCGCCCAGGCGCTCCATCGCCGCCTGGATGGTGCCCTCGCTGAAACCTCGCTCGGCCAGCTTCCGCCGGACTTCGCGGCCGGTACGCGGCCGGTAAGATAGGAAGTTCAGCGCCGCGTCGATGGCCCGACGCTCGGCGTCGCTCGGGTCACCCGACGCCGCGGGTTCCGTGTGAGGCTCGTGCTCCACCTTTCGTGACCGGCCTGGCGAGGCTTAACGTTTCTTCCCCTCGAGCTCTTCCCCGCTCTCCTCCTCGAGGTCAGCGCTGACCTTCCCGATACCCAGGGCCTGCCGCACCTTCACCTCGACCTCGTCGGCGATGTCTCGGTTTTCATCGAGGAAGCTTTTGGCGTTCTCGCGGCCCTGCCCGATGCGCTGATCGCCGTACGAGTACCAGGCGCCCGACTTGGCGATGATGCCGTGCTCGGCCCCCAGGTCGATAAGTTCGCCGCTGCGCGAGATGCCCTGGCCGAACATGATGTCAAACTCCGCCTGGCGGAACGGCGGCGCGCATTTATTCTTCACCACCTTGACCCGGCAGCGGTTGCCCACCTGCTCGTTCCCGTCCTTGATCGAGGCGATCCGGCGGATGTCGAGCCGCAGCGAGGCGTAGAACTTGAGCGCCCGGCCGCCGGGCTGGGTCTCCGGGTTGCCGAACATCACGCCGATCTTCTCGCGGATCTGGTTGGTGAAGACGACCGACGTGCGAGAGCGGCTGATCGCGCCCGTCACTTTGCGCAGCGCCTGCGACATGAGCCGCGCCTGCAGGCCGACGTGCGACGCCCCCATCTCGCCTTCGATCTCCGCCCGGGGTACGAGAGCGGCGACCGAGTCGATCACCACGACGTCTACGGCGCCGCTGCGCACCAGGACCTCCGCGATCTCCAGCGCCTGTTCCCCGGTGTCCGGCTGCGAGACGAGCAGGTTCTCGATATCGACGCCCAGCTTCTCGGCGTAGTTGATATCGAGAGCGTGCTCCGCGTCGATGAAGGCGGCGACGCCGCCGGCCTTCTGCGCGCTAGCGATGATGTGCAGCGTGAGCGAGGTCTTTCCCGAAGCTTCCGGGCCGTAGACCTCGGTCACGCGCCCGCGCGGAGCCCCGCCGATCCCGGTGACCGCGTCCAGCGCGATCGAGCCCGTGGAGATTGCCGCGACCTTCACCCGCGCCCCCTCCGAGCCCATACGCATGATCGCGCCCTTGCCGTGCTGACGCTCCACCAGCGAGATCGCGACGTTCAGCGCCTTCTTTCTCTCCTCGCTCAGCTCCGCAACCATATCCCCTCCTTAACTGCCCGCGCCTGGGAGCGCCCGCTCGCTCGAAGTCCAGCGAACGACCGACGGACCGACTCTAGCCCAAGACGCTCAACCGATTATCAACCGTCAACTCGTCGACCAGCGCCCGAATCGCAGCACACGCCCGATCGATTCCCGCATCATCTACGTCCAGGTGCGTTACCGCCCGCAACCGCCTCGGCCCCGTGGCCAGCAGCAGCACATCCCGCCCCTGCAGATACCTCACCACATCGCCTGGCGGCAGATCTTCTCGCTCGATATCGATCATCACGATGTTGGTCTCTGGTGGCACGACGCTGAACCCGTCCAGCCCATCGACGAACTCGGCCAGCCGCCGCGCCCGCCCGTGGTCCTCGCCGATGCGCGGCAGGTTATGATCGAGGGCGTACAGGCAGGCCGCCGCCAGAACGCCTACCTGTCGCATGCCACCGCCCAACCGCTTTCTCAACGTCCACGCCCGACCCATCGCCTCGGCACGGCCGACCAGCGCCGAACCGATCGGGGCCCCGAGCCCCTTCGAGAACGACACCATCACCGTATCCGCCAGCGCGGCGTACTCTGACAACTCCACGCCCGTGGCGACGGCCGCGTTCCAGAGCCGCGCGCCGTCCAGGTGCAGAGGCAGCCCATGCTCATTCGCCAGCTCTCGCAAGCCCTGCAGGACTTCCAGCGGCATCACCTTGCCGCCTGCCATGTTGTGAGTGTTCTCGGCACAGATGAGCGAGGTCCGCGCCAGGTGCGGGCTGGGCGGTCGGATGTATGGCCGCGCCTGCTCCGCCGTCAGCACCCCATCCTCGGTGGGCACCGGACGCAGCTGCACGCCCGACCAGGTCGCCGCCGCGGCGAACTCGTAGTGGAAGATGTGCGCGTTCGCCTCGCAGATGGCCTCCGTCCCGGGCTGCGTGCTTAGCATCACGCCCACCTGGTTGGCCTGCGTACCGCTGGGGAAGTAGAGGGCCGCCTCCTTGCCGAACAGCCGCGCCAGCCGTTCCTGCAGGCGCTTAACGGTGGGATCGTCCCCGAGCACATCGTCGCCCACCTCGGCCTCGGCGATCGCGCGGCGCATGCCGGGCGCGGGTCGCGTGACCGTGTCGCTGCGGAGGTCGACGATCTCGTTGGCGTCCATGTCAGCGTTGAAACGAGGGTTTAGAAGCTAGCTTCAAACTATTTCGGGAACTCTTCGGGGTCAAGCCGCGCCCTGCCGCCACCATAAGCCGGGTCTCGCCACGCCGCCAGGCGTCGGCCGTCGCGACCGGGGGCGGCCAGCCCCGGGCCCGCTCACAGCTCGCCGGCAGCCTCCGACCAGCGGCGCAGCGCCTCGACGATCTCGCCCTCGTTCGGCATCGGGCCCGCCTCCAGTTCAAGCGCCCGATCTGCTGAACGTCGCCGGGGCCAGACGGCGTAGGTCACACCCAGAAGCCCGAGCAGCACCGCCGTCAGTGCCATCACCTTCGTAGACTCCCGCCGGCGAGGAACGAGGCCAGAAGGAGAAGCCCGCCCAACCACACACAGCTGGCTAGTGGCCGGTAGGCCAGGCGGCAGAGGATGACCTCGTCGCCGACTCGGCCGGCGATGTCGACGACCACATCGCTCAAGGCGCCCCGAACGAGACTGGGCTCGCGAGACACGCGCCCCGCCACCACGTCGGCGACCAGGGACGGGGTGACGAGTCGTGACCCCGACTCCCCATGGGACAGCCGGAAGCTCGCCACCCGCTTGTCGAGCTGGCCGACCTGGTAGCGGGAGAGCCCGAGATAAGTGACTCGCGTCAGCACGCCGAAGCGCCCGGTCAGCTCGAACCGCTCGCCCGGGCTCAAGGGACGGGTTTCCTCCAGGCGAAGGCCTTCCGCCGACAGCCCGACCAGAACGAGAGCGAAGCCCAGGTGACCGAGGACCGAAGCCTGGCGCCGTCGGCTGCGCACGCCGAGTACGTTCCTCACGATCGGCGGCGCGTCTTCACGGCGCGTCCTGCGCGACGCGCGCAGCCTGGCCAGCTCGGCGGCCGTTCCCACCAGCGCCGCTCCGGCGATGGCGC
>JABAOH010016621.1_pt10 | contig 23076 bp, 24 predicted proteins | sample 7062181 | NCBI WGS metagenome assembly JABAOH01 (sample SAMN14538630, study PRJNA623070) | marine sediment metagenome | biome: marine biome [ENVO:00000428]; feature: marine pelagic biome [ENVO:01000023]; material: deep marine sediment [ENVO:00002113]; isolation source: pool of 5 deep marine... | reverse complement strand
TCTCAAATGCCTGATTTCCCTCCTCAAGGAGCTTCATTGTATCTCTCAGATCTGCCTCCAGAGAATGGAGGCAAATTTCCGTTGTTCTCTGTGATTGATGCCTTAAAATCTTTTGAATCCTTTTCTTGGACACTTTGTGTGTATCGTTCAGGATTGATGGGACCGGGTGAAGAATGGCATGAAATCCAAAGGACTTAACCTCTGCTCTCTTACACATTTTCTTCATGAAGCTTTTTCTCGTGGTGAATGGGTTCCCATAGCTTTTGCTCTGCTTGGTCAGAGATTAGTCAAAAGGATTCGTCAGAGGATTGAGAGCCTTAAACCGGTCAGATGGAAGAGGCACTTACTTAAGCTGCTCGAACCAGGGAACCAGCTCTTGCAAGGTCTCGACCGCTTCAAGGCTACTTTGCTTGTTGAAGAGAAGATCAGTTGAAAGTATCGCCCTAACCCCCAATATCCGTTAGGCCGGGGGGTATCGATTAGCTCTTGAAATCTTGCATGGGGCCCGAGTCGGCGAATCTGCCTGTTTTGGTTAGTTACCGCTCACCTCGCAAGTTCAAGGTAGGTGTCTGGCGAAAGGAGGCCAGCACGGATAGAGGTTCGTNNCGTGAAGGAGGAAACCGTTGCTTATCGAGAATGGAAAAACGGAGCCTGACAACATGCGGCCTCATAGAAGAATTATTTCATCTTGAGACAGGCCCCATTGCGATTTCGACAATTACCTTGACTTAATTTCCCTCCCGCCCGAATAATTCCACCCTCGCATCCGATTCCGATGAATTTCGTGAAACTGGGAAAGAAAAAGAACATGGGATACTCCGACGAAATCTGCTCAATCCCGAACATTTCGCGGTGTGGATGAAGTCAACGCCTTCTACCTGTGCAATGTTTTCATATTGGTGGCAAAAATTGCCCAGATTAGATTTAGGTGAACTTATCCGCATCATATGTAGTCTTATTCGAATTTTTGCTGATTATATACGAAGATGATTGGCATGGAACATGCAAAATCACCCAAGATAATAAAGGTTCCCGGAACGGTCAAGCCATCCGGGAGCATGGGACGCAAGCCACGCGCCTGGGCGCGCAAGCAGGCACTCAGGCTTAGGACATTTGGCATGATACCCCTCCTGGACAGCCGGGCTGAGGAGGTGAACCGATACCAGGCTTGTTATTGATATGGGCCGTAATAATTCCCGTGGCAACCAAAAGCAAGTGATTTTTCTTCATTGTATTAAGAGTATTAAGACACTTCGAACCCGAACCACCAACAACCCTCAATTGAGAGAAGGAGGAAGCTATGAAGAATTTCTATCCTTGCTTACTTCGTTGCTTTTCTAGGGTCCTCTTGATTGTCTTTATTGTTTCTTTCCCAGTCGGGGTCGCCGCTGCCGGGGAACCGCCGCCCGATTTTCTTACGCAGTGGGGCTCAGGTGGCTCGGGTGAGGGCCAGTTTTCCTCCCCCTACGGCCTGGCCTTTGATAGTGCGAACAACGTCTACGTGGCTGACACGGCCAACCACCGCATCCAGAAGTTCGATGCCGAGGGCAACTATCTGACGCAGTGGGGCTCATGGGGCTGGGCTGCAGGCCAGTTTTACTACCCCAAGGGCGTGGCGGTTGACAGCGAGGGCAACGTCTACGTGGCCGATACGTCCAACCATCGCATCCAGAAGTTCGATGCCGAGGGCAACTACCTGACCCAGTGGGGCTCAAAGGGCTGGGCTGCAGGCCAGTTTTTCTTCCCCAAGGGCGTGGCCGTTGACAGCGAGGGTAACGTCTACGTGGCGGGTATGTCCAATCGCATCCAGAAGTTCGATGCCGAGGGCAACTATCTGACCCAGTGGGGCTCCTACGGCCGGGGTGAGGGCCAGTTTTGCCTCCCGAACGGCATAGCCGTTGACAGTGCGGACAACGTCTACCTGTCCGATATGGGAGACCGCATCCAGAAGTTCGATGCCGAGGGCAACTATCTGACCCAATGGGGCTCGTACGGCCAGGGTGAGGGGCAGTTTTACTACCCGAACGGCATAGCCGTTGACAGTGCGGACAACGTCTACGTGGTCGATACGTTCAACAATCGCATCCAGAAGTTCGATGCCGAGGGCAACTGCCTGACCCAGTGGGGCTCCAACGGCCAGGGTGAAAGTCAGTTTCAATACCCTTACGGCGTCGCGGTTGATAGCGCAAACAACGTCTACGTGGCCGATACGTCCAACCAGCGCATCCAGAAGTTTGGCAACCCATCCATCGAGGTCAACCTCCACATCAAAGGCCAGTCTCCGCTCAATGTGAAGGGCCGTGGTGTGTTGCCCGTTGCAATTTTGGGTACGGACGTGTTTGATGTAACCCAGATTGACGTATCTTCCGTAAAACTGGAAGGGATTAGCCCACTGCGTTGGTCGCTAGAGGATGTGGCAACACCATTCGTAGGAGAACTTTATGATTATCAAGAATCGGGAGCAGATGGTTTGGTTGATCTAACGCTGAAGTTTAAAATCCAGGATATTGTATCCGTCATTGGACCTGTGGACGATGGAGATGAGGTGCCTTTGACCATAACAGGCACCCTGTTGGGCGGGACTGATATCGAAGGGACGGATTCTGTGCTTATCATCAAAGGCGGAAAGAGACCGAAGAGGGGTAGGAAACATAAGTAGTAAACATAAGAAGGAAAGGGGACACTGGTACAAATTGCTGAATACCGAGCGGCAGGGTCCGCTGACCCTGCCTTTTTTCTATATCCGAGGTAAAGAATACAAGAATCGACAATTGAGCCCCACTCCTGATTATCCAATATACCTATGGCAGATCGGTAGGTTCCCCCAAATAGCTGACTTCCCACCAGTGGCCAGCACTAACCCCGATCACCCCATCACGAAATCAGCGCATAGCAGAAAGCAACGCGATTACGTCGAATGAGATTGTAATACACAGCATAAGTTTCGGAAAGATTTTGTGAAAATTCGAGGTGGTTCTCTGCGTGGCGGAAGGCCAAGGAGGGTCCGGATTTCCTCGATGAGAGGATACTGGGAGATATTTCCACGAAGAAAACCTCAAACGTGGCAGAGGCCATCGAGATGGCGATGAAGAAACACGGTAAGGGTGGCGGGATTTCCCTGATCAGAAATGCCGCTGACATCGTTCCAACAAGGAAGGCTTGAATCTCATTCGACTGAATCTGTTCTTCCATCGAAAGAGCAAAAGCAATCCTTCAGCTCAATCTCCCAATAAGCGAACGTAGGCATGTTTTTGTTGAAAGAGTTGTACCAAATTGGTTATATTACGGAATGGCATTTCTCAGCATGCGCAAGGTGCTTCAACGAGACCGTGGTAACTACACCGGGCGTCTTTCGAAGCTGTTGGTCACTTGCCAATTGATGAGCAAGGGGGTGTTATGGTGGTAGAAGAATTTCACCTGATTGAATTCTACGGGACAGAGTGTTCGCATTGTCGCTCCATGGAACCTCTGATCGCCAGACTCCAGGATGAGGAAGGCGTTATGATCCAAAAGCTTGAAGTCTGGCACAACGAGGAGAACGCCAAACTGATGCGGGAATATGATAAGGGCTACTGTGGGGGTGTTCCCTTTTGCTACAACACGAAAACCGGAAAGTGGCTCTGCGGGTCCGTGAGCTATGAGAAACTGAGGGATTGGGCCCTGGGGAAATAGCCCCCCTCTCCCTGAAGGAGATGAAGTGATGATCGAGAAATTCGATCCCCTCAAGGGGAAGATGCTGCGGATACTCCATCCGGACGGACGATGCGAGGAAAAACTGAAGCCTGATTTGAGCGATGATACGGTCAAAACCCTCTATCGGGAGATGGTTTTCATTCGGCAAGCTGATCAGCGGGCTTTATCCCTTCAACGACAGGGGAGATTTGGGACGTACGCCCCCTGTCAGGGACAGGAGGCCGCCCAGGTGGGGAGCGCCTATGCCCTCGGTGAGGGTGATTGGATCTTTCCGTCCTTCAGGGAAATGGGCGCCTGTTACATGAGAGGTGTCCCTCTGAAAGACATCTTCGTATACTGGATGGGAGACGAGAGGGGACAGAAGGGTTCCGAAGGTGTACACGTCTTTCCCATATCCATCCCCGTTGGGAGCCATCCACTGCATGCGGTCGGTGTGGCATGGGCCGCTCAGTTACAGGGGGAGAAAATCTGCACTGTGGCTTATTTCGGTGATGGGGCTACCTCCGAGGGGGATTTTCATGAGGCCATGAACTTCGCCGGTGTCTTTCAGGCCCCCACGATCTTTTTCTGTCAGAACAATCAATACGCAATATCAGTCCCCCGAAAGATACAGACGGCTGCGAAGACACTGGCCCAGAAGGCAGTGGCGTACGGGTTTCCTGGAGTTCAAGTTGACGGAAATGACCTGTTTGCCGTTTATGCGGCCACGAAGGAGGCCAGGGAGAAGGCCGTTTCCGGCGAGGGGCCTACCTTGATCGAGGCAGTCACCTACCGGTTTGGTCCCCACACCACGGCCGACGATCCGACCAAATATCGGAAGGACGAGGAGCTGGAGGAGTGGAGACCTCTGGATCCCTTGCTGCGGCTGCAGAGGTATCTTCAGGGAAAAAAGCTTTGGAGTGAGGATTGGGAGTCACAGATCAAGGGGGAGATTGAAAAGTCGATAAGTGAGGTCGTCCAGGAGGCGGAAGGGGTACCCGACGCTAAGCCCGGGGAGTTTTTCCAGTATTCCTTCGCTGAGATGACGCCCAATCTGAAGGAGCAGATGGAGGATTTCCTGGCTTTCCTAGGGGAGAAAGGGGATTGAGATGGCGAAGAGGAATATCGTTGAGGCCATGAATGCGGGCTTAATGGAGGAAATGGAGAGGGATCCCTCCGTGATGGTCCTGGGGGAGGATGTGGGAAAGGAGGGGGGGGTTTTTCGCGTCACCGACGGTCTCCAAGCCAAATTCGGGCCGAAACGGGCGGTGGATACACCGCTGGCCGAGTCGGGAATTGTCGGGGTTGCTCTTGGTCTGGCAGTCAAGGGATTGAAACCCGTGGCGGAGCTCCAATTCATGGGGTTCCTTCCCCCGGCATTGGATCAAATTATCTGCCACATCTCCAGGATGCGAAACCGCTCCAGGGGAAAGTTTACCTGCCCCATGGTGATCCGAATGCCTTATGGCGGCGGCATCCATGCGCCTGAGCACCATTCAGAGAGTATTGAGGCCATGTTGGCCCATATCCCTGGAATTAAGGTGGTAATTCCTTCTACCCCTTACGATGCAAAAGGGTTGATCGTTTCCGCGATCAGAGATCCGGATCCCGTTCTCTTTTGCGAGCCCAAGCGGGTTTACCGGGCCATCAAGGAGGAAGTTCCCGACGGAGAGTATACGGTCCCCATCGGACAGGCCAAGGTGGTTCGTGAGGGAGATGATGTCACGGTGGTCTGCTGGGGGGCCATGGTGCGGGAGGTTCTCAACGCGGCTGAGAGGATCAAAGAAGAGGGAGTCAATTCGGAAGTGATCGACTTGAGAACGATTTCTCCCTTGGATGATGGAACGATTTTGACATCGGTCGGGAAGACCGGCAGGGTGGTCATCGTCCACGAGGCAGCTCGGACGTGCGGCCTCGGTGCTGAGATTATCGCGAGGATCAATGAAAAGGCGCTCCTCTCTTTGGATGCGCCTGTGGAAAGGGTAACGGGGTTCGACACGGTCTTTCCCCTGTATAAAATGGAGCATCATTACCTCCCCGGACCCGGGAGGATCCTGAGGGGAATCCGGAAGGTAATGGCTTTTTGAGGAGATTTCCATGGCATTTGAATTCAAGTTACCGGATTTGGGCGAGGGATTGACTGAGGGGGAAATCGTTGAATGGTTGATAAAGGAAGGAGACCTCATCGAAGAGGGACAGGTTTTCGTCAAGGTGGAGACGGACAAAGCCGTGCTTGAAATACCTTCCCCCCGGAAGGGAATTGTTATTCGGATAGAAGGAGGCGCGGGGGAAACAGTTCAGGTGGGGGAGGTCATCCTCGTCATCGGGGAGGAGGGGGAAAAACCCAAGGCTGCCGCCGCAAGAACCGAGGAAGCTGAGAAGCACCCATCGGTGGGTGTGGTGGGGGTTTTGGAGGAGGCTCCGGAAGGGGGTGAGGAAAAAGAAGAGAGAGTTTCCACCGAAGCGATACCCATGCGTCCTGCAAAGAGGGTAGAGGTCCTCGCCATGCCATCAGTGAGGAGGTTGGCTCGAGAGTTGAAGGTCGACCTTACGACAATCACGGGGTCCGGACCCCAGGGTCGCATCACCAAGGAGGACGTACAAAAGGCCTCTGAAAAGAGGGAAGAAAAACCCCCTGAGAAAGCGGTCAAGGCGGCACGGAAATACGACATGTACGGGTACGTAGAGAGGTTGCCGCTCCGTGGGATGCGAAAGACCATTGCACGCGCAATGGTGAAATCCATGTATACTGCTCCACACGTCACGGCCACGGATGAGGCTGATGTCACGCGATTGGTGGCACTGAGGGAGAGGGAGAAGGGAAAGGCAGCCGAAAAGGGAATACACCTCACGTTTCTCCCCTTTTTGATCAAGGCCGTGGTAGCCGGCTTGGAGGAGCATCCCTACGTGAATGCATCCCTGGACGACGAAAACGAAGAGATCGTACTCAAGAAGTATTTCAACATCGGTGTAGCGGTGGATACAAAGGACGGGCTCATGGTGCCCGTCGTGAAAAACGCCAAGGAGAAGAGCATCCTCCGGCTGGCTGATGAGCTGACAAAGCTTTCGGAGAAGGCTCGTTCCAGGACCATCGACCTGGCTGACCTAAAAGGGGGAACCTTCACCATTACCAACTACGGTGCCGTAGGAGGCATCTTCGGTTCGCCCATCATCAATTATCCCGAGGTGGCCATCTTAGGTGTGGGAAAGCTTCAGGAGAAACCCGCAGTGATGGAAGGGAAGATCGAGGTCCGGAAGCTGCTTCCTCTCTCCCTTTCCTTTGACCATAGGGTCGTGGATGGAGCGGAGGCAGCCAGGTTTATGAACACCGTTATCGATCACCTGGAGGACCCCGACCTCATTCTGCTAGAGGTCTAGGCTCTCCTTCCGTTTAGAAGCTTTTTGTTGATCTCGGGGGGGGTCACCTCACCTCGGGGCTCCTTCCAAGGGACAGAAATGATGGCCTCGTATTCTGCACCCTTTCGTTACAGCTTTGTAAACTCATCCTGGGACGCCCCGCACACCGGACAAACCCAATCCTCGGGAAGATTTTCAAAGGCGGTTCCGGGATTAACCCCACTATCAGGATCGCCCTGGTCCGGATCGTAAATGTAACCGCAAACTGAACACTGCCATGTTTCCATTTCTTTCCTCCTTTCTGCTAGTATTTCCAGCACCTTTTTCCATGAAATGTTCGCCAGTCATGCTTTCCCCGTTCCGTATTCCTATCCTGCACTCAATAGTCCATTTTTTTCCCGAAGCCTCAAGGACAGCGCTTGAATCATGTTAAATGCCCTTTCCACCGTCTTTCCCCCATCGGGGTTGACCAGACAACAGGTGGCAGGCGAGAGCATGCTCCTGGAGAGGAGAAATTCACGGTCGATGCCTTCATCGACGAGGATGTTCCATAGCTGAGTGAGGCGCGATTCAAGGGAATCTACATCCTCTTTTTCAAATTCCTCAAAATTTGTAGGTACGACGCCCCAAACAATGACCCCTCCCCTATCCAAGAACCTATGGATGGATTGTACATAGGCAACAAATACCTCCCCGTTTGAATATACGTCTAAAGAGAGAATGTCAAGATCAAGGTTCAACAAAAAATCCCAGTCCGGATTACCGCAGAGATGAATGCCACGAGGCCGTTCAATCGAGGAGAAAAAGGTTTCCAAGTCACCTCTTGCAGCGACATCACCATAGCCAGATAGGGCGCTGAACAGAAACTGCAGGCCCGGTTCGTCAATGAACAGAAAGGCGTTGGCATTGAGGTTTTTTAGCCTGTTCAGTTGCACATTTGCCCGTTTTGCCAGGAACTCAACCATGAACGGCCGTATGGAATCATCAAAGAGGATGGGACGGTCATCCTGATCCAAAACATGGAACCCAAAGCTGATGGGTCCTTCAAGTTGCCCGCGTATGGCCGGGCGGTCCGAGAGATCCAGAGCGAGGAATCGGTGGTAAACGGTTGAATAGGTCTCGCTGATTTCAAGGTATTCCGGTTCCTCGAAATGGGCCATGGCCTCTTCAAACTCCCCGATAAATTTTTCCATGGAAAACCGCACCGTACGCTTTTTGAGGTCCAGCAGAATACCGGGAAAATGTTCCGAGGCCTGAACATACATATCTTCGTAGTAGCTCACATGGGGTAACTGGGGCCAAAAAGGCACATCCAGGGAGAGGGCCAGCTCCAGGGCTCGGCTCACGTCCTTATGAGGCATGACCGCCATAGCCGTGGTGAGTAAATTGCCGGGAAGAGCCATAATTGTAGCCGGTACGGGTAATCTTATCGCAAAATCATTTGATCTGTCGTCCCGTGCTTCCGACGCTCTTTCCTCTCCTAACCAAACGCCACATCGAGTACCATCATTACGGCAAAACCGACCATTACTCCCATGGTCGCCAAATCCGCATTGCCGCCATATTGAGATTCGGGAACAATCTCCTCCACGACAACGAAGATCATGGCTCCTGCAGCAAATCCCATGGCATACGGCAAGATAGGCTGAGACAGCAACACGAGAGCTGCCCCGATGACACCCGCCATCGGTTCGACCATTCCCGATAACTGGCCGTACCAGAAGCTCCTCCGCCGAGATATTCCCTCGCGGCGGAGGGGAATGGAGACCGCAAGGCCTTCAGGAAAATTTTGAATCCCAATTCCGACAGCTAAGGCCATGGCCCCGCCGAGGGTTGCAGTGGGAAAACCTGCGGCAACACCTCCGAAAGCCACGCCAACCGCAAGCCCCTCAGGGATGTTGTGCAACGTTATGGCGAGGACGAGGAGGGTACTCCGCTGCCATGACGTTTTTATCCCCTCTGCCTCCTCGATGGGGAGGCCAATATGGAGATGGGGGAGTATCCTATCGATAACTCGGAGGAAAATGCCCCCTATGAGAAACCCCACCGCAGCCGGGAGCCAAGCAGGGATATCCGTGCCTTCTGACATCTCAATGGCCGGCGCAAGGAGTGACCAATAACTGGCAGCGATCATTACCCCGGCGGCAAACCCGAGCATTCCGTCGAGCACCTTCCGACTCATATCCCTGGTCATGAATACCGTGGATGCACCGAGGGCGGTTAATGCCCATGTGAAACAGGTCGCCAGAAGGGCCTGCACCACAGGGTGGAGGTTCTGCATGAGGTCTATCATGCTTTCTATTTGAATCGTGGATTTAAGGAGAGATTTCCTCTGCCACTCAACAGAGTTCCTGGTTCAATGTCGCCAGCTCATTACCCAGAGAGGCAAGGTGGCCCATCTCCTCCTTAATGATACCGTCGATCCTGCTCTTGCCCAGCCTCTCTGGAACCAGCTCCTTCATGCCCAGGTAGAAAACGATGGAATCCTTTTCCATACCCATGGCGACCCGGAGGATATCCTCTACCGTCTCCTTCCCGGTGAAAAGCTGTGTCGGATCCGCCTTGACATCAAAGACGTGCCCATCCGCCATTGCCCTCAGATACAGGGCCGCTTGTCCGTCTGGGTCGAAAAACGCTGTCTCCGATTTTTCACGAGCCAGATCCACTCTCATGGAAGCGAAGACTTTTTCGTGTTCCTCTTCCTTGGCGGCGAGATCAAGCAGGAGTCGATGGTTCCGTGGGTCCACAGCCCCTTTTACAGCTCGGCGGTAAAACCGTGCCCCGTTTCTCTCGATCTGTTCCGCCATTTCTAAGATCTCGTCCGCATTGAAGGGGAAGCTCATATCCGTTCCCTCCGTTTCAAAGTATAGCAGCGCTGACGAGTCGGGATCCAATCCCTTCACTGTGAGAAACTCGGGATGTTCCCATTGTCACGAGCTCCTGAATCAACCTGTCAAGTCACCATGGCAGAGATCTCTGAAAAAGTCGCTCTTCGCTGCTCAAAATATTTTCCGACCTAAAGTTCGCTCCACCGCAAAGAGCGCCTGTTCGGCGCTACTTCGTTCCCACAACTCGCCCTTTGACCTCAAACATTGAGATTTGGGGTCATTCCGCTTCACTATGAATGGTTATCGAAAAAATCTTAATTCGCGCTCGGAGTTGCTTTTTTCAGTTTCTCACCGTCCAGCCTTGGATGTCGATGCCTGTATTCCCTTACCCTTCAGCCGACGCAGCAGGAGGTGTGAAGACACGCTGGCCCATCTCGCCATCAAGCATGAACAGCCCAGCGCTGTCATCACCCACACGCTTGAGTTTCTGGACCACTTCGTCTGCGGAAGCCTCCTCCTCGACCTGCTCGGTGACGAACCACTGAAGGAAAATGTTCGTGGCATGGTCGCGCTCCCCGACAGCAAGGTTGACGAGATCGTTGATGAGGCCAGTCACCTTCTGCTCGTGCTTGTATGCGTTCTCGAACACATCAAGGGGCGAAGACCATTCCGTCGGCGGTGCTTCGACCTGTTGCAGTATCACGCGACCGCCGCGCTCGTTGATGAAGTCGTAGAACTTCATCGCGTGTACCAGCTCTTCCTGTGCCTGAACGCGCATCCAATTGGCAAAGCCGGGAAGGTTGAGAGAGTTGAAATAGGCGGACATCGACAGATAGAGGTAAGAGGAGTATACCTCCGCATTCAACTGTTTATTCAGAGCGGATTGTATTTTCTCCCCTAGCATGGTCATTCCCCCTTCCAAAGACCGTGAAGATTGCAATACTCACGGGCCGTGATTTTCTCTGTCTTGACATCAAATGTGGCCTCTGGGGAACCTCCAGGGTTCAGGAACTGGCGGTATGCCGTTCCGTCAGCAATGACCTCGATCCATTCGATGTAGTGCTTTTCCTCCATTGGATGCGGGACGCTTCCGACCTTAACTTTGAAGGCACCAGCGGCTTTTTCGACCACCGGGACGTGCTTTTCCCGGGCAGCATCTACCGTGTTCTCGATGAAGAGCTTCATCGGCTGGCCGCAGCATACAAGCTCTCCCTGGCCTTCGTGGAGCACCTCCACGATGTTCCCGCAAACTTCACACTTGTAGATCTGTAATCTCTCAGGCATTGTTTCATCTCCTTTCTATGGTTTTTCCTCTTCTTTGAATCCCCTTGAGCTTAAAGTCGAGCCAATCGGCCATCTCCTGGATGTTCTTGCTCAGATACCAGCGGCCGTTGGCAAAGACACCGTAATCGGCCCCGGCCATGGCCGAGGCAAAGCGAGTGGAGTTGGCGAAGAAGAGCCACTGCTCGGCCCATTTCTTCTCGAAGGCCTCGTTAAAAATGCTGTCGTTCTGAGCTACTCCCTGGGCCACTCCCTTCTCCCAGGCGGTGAGCATCATTTTTGTCGCGGTCAGGGTCATCTCATTGGTCGTTCTCAAGGTGTTTTCAAAGCGGGTCCAATGCCCTCCTACCCAGCCGTAGCCATGGCAGGAGAGGCAGACCTTGTGCATCGCGTTCCGCCTCTTTTCCTGTTCCTTTGGATCTATCAGATATTCCGTGACAGGCTCGCCCGTGAGCTCCGTAGGCAGTGGCAATCCGGCCTTGTTTTTGATAACGGTGGTATCCGGAGAATTAGGATGGGGATGGGCGTAGATCAGCCCCATGATCCTCCAGGGAAGACGATCGTTCATCCGGTGGGTTCTCTCCGCCACAACCTCGCCCTCTTCATTGACTGTTAAGCTGGCGTGGCAGGTTGCGCAGGTCGGCGCTGTGAAGTCCTTCCCTACTGTCCATGGGACGGCGCTGTAATCCCAGTGCTTGCCGAGGGCGGAGTAGATGTTCCCATGCTTGCTCACCTCATAAACCTTATACGCTGGGACGTCAGGGCCTTTATGACACTCGGAACAGGTGTGCGGCTTCCTGGCCATTTCAATGGAAAATTGATGCCGTGTGTGACAGGCGGCACATGACCCTTTGCTTCCATCGGGGTTCAGTCGACCAACGCCCTGGTTGGGCCATCCGGAGAGAACGGGAAAGTCCATCTCGCCCATTACTGTCTCCCTGGTCCTTTTCCCTTTGACGTCCACCGCGGTGCCATGGCAGTAGTAACATGACTCAGCTTCGGTCTCCGCATCCGGGGCTCTGAGGGTCGTTTTCATATCCTCAAAGGACTGAACGCCATTGACCGAATCGGCAAGACTATGATAGACGGGGTTATTTTTCAGGTTTCCATAAGCATGGGACATGAGGTTTTGCGCGTACTGTTGAGCCTCAGTGGCATGACAGGTGGCACAATCCTCCGGGGTAACCACTATGTGAACCGTATGCCCCTCGTGATCAAAGGTATCCTTATGTTCAGCCGGGTTCATGGTGTGACACTCAGCACAGCCGACTGCGGTCCGGGCAAGCTCACCGGGCACCTTCTCAGCCGACACCCTCCTCTCGAGCCTAGGTTTTTTGAGAGCCTCCGTCGTGGTGATCCTGGCATGACGGCTTTTCTTCCAACCGGCCACAATCCCAGGAGAAACTGACGCATGGCAGGAGATACATTCCTCGGTGGCTTCACTGGTCGGGGCACTTGCACCAAAAGCCATCCCTGTCAAAAGGAAAATCGCCCAGAGTGCAAACCAAAGGCTTTTCATGAACCATCCTCCTTCATTCCGGCTTGCACCGTCCCATTGAAGAAGGGGGCCGCAGAGCCCTCAGTCAATCGTGAAGGACGCGGGTAATGTGAGCTACGACTTCCGTTCGTTCGCATTCAAAGCCCCCCATGTGCCGTAGAAGCATACACCCCAACCGGGGCCCCATTCCCATTCTTAGAGCGCCATGAATGATGTGTCTCAAGGTCGTGTAAGTGAAAGATCTCCCGATAAGCGGTTGATCTTATACCTGATTTTGCAATGAGAATTACCTCTGAATCCGAGCAATGCGATCGTGCCAGACCAAGCAAGGATCCCCTGCCTAACCTGCGGCACCGTGCGCACCCTCCGTGAAAACGAACGTTAGGGTATACCTATATCTTTACCGGCATACAGAGTTCCGTCCGCTTAGGAGCCACGCGGCCGCATGCATCGCAAACGTAAGAGAGTTTTACCGCCTTGGGTTTACAGACGTGACGTGGATTACCTACCACAGCCCCGCAATATTCACACGAATATGCCTTGTCCACCAAAACGGGAGAACACAAATGTCCGCTTTGGGCAGTGACGGCACCGCACGTGGTGCACACGTATTCTCTTTTAGCTTGTTGCTTAGCGGGGGCGGCCTTCTTCATTTTCTTGGCGGGTTTCCTGGTGGAAGGAGCCCTTTTCGTTTTCTTGGCGGAAACGGTTTTTTTTGCCATATCAACCTCCTTGCTTTTTAAAAAACAGTTAGCAAACCAGCTATATATCCTATACCATTGTGAGCTCCATCAAAACAAGCCTAGGTTCACCAAAACGAGCTATTTATCTAAGATGCCTTGATCTTCTGCGCTATTCTTCTGCCCAACCCCTCGCATTCGTCGAGTTTCTCCCCCATAGGAACAAATTTCACCTGAAGTTCCTCCATCACCTCCATCCCTGCGGCTTGCATGTCTGCCGTCAGGGCTTTTGTCGCCCCCACACCCCAGCCATAGGAGCCGAATACGGCCGCTATTCTTCCCTTGGGGCGAAGTCCCTTTATGTAAGTGGAGAATTTCGCCACCGCGGGGAAAATGCCGTTATTAAGGGTAGGGGAACCGAGCAAGAGGGCGCGAACTTCCAATACCTCCTTGACGATATCGGACATGTCCGAGCCAGTCAATCGGTATATCTTGGTTGGAATACCCTCCTCCGTGAGACCTCTATAGATGGCCTTGGCCATTTTCTCAGTACTGCCCCACATGGTGTCGTATACGATCAGGGCTTTCTCCTCCGTCTCGCCTTTCGCCCATCCTTCATACGTGGTCACCAGTTGAGGGATATACTTCCTCCAAATGAGGCCATGGCTTGGCCCGATTACCTCGATTTCTATCCCCTTCAAGGCCTCAAGAGCTCTCAAGACCTGGTCACTGTACGGCATAACGATGTTGGCGTAATACTTGGTGAGTTCAGGGTGGATGATCGCCCATCCGACCTCATCGTCGAATCGTTCACTGGTGGCTATGTGTTGGCCGAAGGCATCGTTGGGAAGGAGGACTTTGTCCTCCTTTACGTATGTCACCATGGAATCCGGCCAGTGGACCATGGGGGTCTCCACAAAGGTCAGGGTCTTCCTTCCCAGTTCGAGTACATCACCGGTTTTCACCACCTTAACGGGGATTTCCTCCCCGTAGTGCTGCTTCAGCTCTCCTTCGGCCCTGGAACTACAGAGTATCTCTGCCCTAGGTAGCGCCTCCCTGATGAGGGGCAGGGATCCGGAGTGATCCATCTCCACGTGGTTTACGATGAGATAATCTACTTCTTCTGGAGCTATGATTTGCTTTATCTTTTCCAGCATGTCACCGCAAAATGGGGCCTTGACCGTATCAACGAGGGCAATCTTCTCCGCGATAACGAGATATGCGTTGTACGTGGTACCCTTATGAGTAGAATAACCATGAAAATTTCTGATGTTCCAATCAATGGCTCCTACCCAGTAAATCCCTGATTTGAGTTCGACCTTCATCTCTGTCTCCCCTCGGCTTCTTTCTTACACTGCGGACAAATGCCAATGAATTCCAGGCGACTCCCGAGTATTTCGTAATCGCACGCCCCACGAATAGCATATTCAAAGGTAGTGAGTGGTTCCATTGGCACGTCCTCTACACAACCGCATCGTATGCAGCGAACGTGATAGTGGTTTTCTACCTTACCATCGAACCTTTTTTGGGTACCTCCCAGTTCAAGTTTCTGTATCATTCCACAGTCGCATAGGATCTCTAGGTTACGATAAACGGTACCTAGGCTGATCCGCGGCAATCGCCGTCGCGCTCCTTCATATACCTCGTCGGCGGTCGGGTGCGAGTTGGTATTTTTCAGCTCTTCGAGAATGACCCTCCGCTGTCGGGTCATCATGAATTTTTTGGCCGATGTCACTTTTTGTGTTTTCTTTTGGGAATAGTTACTAATACGAAATTTATCTTCTCAATAACTCCCTTGTCAAGCTCCACCCAAAATTCTTCTGTTACCTCCCTCACCTTCGTGAGATGCGATGGATTTTGAATTCTCATGGGGTCATTTTCTGGCTCAATATATTGGTATTAGTGAAAACAAACTCCTAACGAGGGCATCAGAGCGGTTACCGATAGAGAGTATAGTATTGACAACTGATAAATAATAAACTATTTTACCATTCTCATTGGGCTGGTTTCCTCGGCGCGTTTATCCTCATGAGGTGATCGGTGCAACAAGAAGATGGTGAGATCAAAGAGGGGCGGTACCCTCGGAAACTTTTCCTCCTTCAACCCATGATGCTTCGAGTCTGCTATGGGTTATTCCCATGTATCATGGGTTCGGTCTATCTTTTTGGATTGCGCACCCTGGCTTTGATTGCCGTGGTCCTGGCCTTCGGTATTGCCACGGAGGGGGTATTCACCCTCCGCCAGGGGAAACCGATCACGTCAGCTGTGTTTGTCTCATCACTCATCCTTGCTCTTAGCCTCCCTCCCACGATCCCATTTTGGATTGCCGTTATCGGAATCGTTTTTGGGGTGGTCTTCGGGAAGATGGTCTTCGGAGGGTTCGGACATAACGTTTTCAACCCCGCCATGGTTGGCCGGTGCTTTATTTATATAACCTTCCCTATCGCTATGACCAACCGGTGGGTTGAACCAGTGGGGGGAATATACGGCGGATTCAACGTCTGGTTCCCTCCCGTGGATGCCTTGACCACCGCAACTCCTTTGAGGGTTCTCAGGGAGGGGATGGACTTCCCCCTGGCAAAACTCTTTATGGGGAATATCCCGGGTTCCATGGGAGAGACGGCTGCATGGTTGATCCTCCTGGGAGGAATTTACATTATCGCCAAGAAATCGGCTCCGTGGCGGCTAGCGGTTTCCTGTCTTTCCGGCGGGGTTCTGGTGAGTCTCGCTCTTCGGATAGCCGGCATCCACGCTGTTCCAGACCCGCTGAGTTCCCTGCTTGCCGGTTCCTTTCTCTTTGGGGCATTTTTTGTCGTTACCGAACCTATCTCCGGTCCTAAAACCGAGGTCGCCCAGTGGATCTACGGGTTCGTTATCGGGGGACTGACCATTGTCTTGAGGCGGTATTCCAATTTTTCCGAGGGAATCATGTTTGCCGTTCTGTTCATGAATATGTTCGTTCCCGTCATGGATATGGCAGTCAAAGAATGGAAGGGCCACAGGGAGACGGTATGATCAAGAAGAGACTGTTTTCCATTGTCTATATGTTTCTCCTCACCTTCTTTTTCACGGCGGTGGTGAGCGGCATCTATGAGATCAATCGGGAGCGGATAGCGCTCAACGAGGAGATCAAGCTACAAAAGATCATCCTGCGAGTCCTGAAGATCGAGGGGGACCCGGGAATACCAGACCTTCGTGTGAGGGAGATCTTTCGAAAACGGGTGGACGTGGAAACGAGGGGAGGAAGGATAATCTATCGGGGCTTTGCAGAGGACCGCAAGACCGTGATCGGGTATGCCTTCCCCCTGTTTGGTCCCGGATTTTGGGGTCCGGTCTATGGGACGATGGCCGTTGACCCTGAGTTGAAAAAAGTGATCGGTATCGCCTTTTACCAACACAGCGAGACACCGGGTCTCGGGGGACGAATTACAGAAGCCTGGTTCGAGAATCAATTTAAAGGAAAACTCCTTAACCCGACAGGAGAGCAGAAGCGATACTTCTATCTTGTTCCGCCGGGGACCTCAAAGGCCGAAAATGAAGTGGACGCCATAACAGGGGCGACCGGGACGAGTCGTGGAGTGGAGCGTCTGATCGATAAGAACCTGAAGGACTATTTGCCGTGGATCGCAGAGCAGCATACCAAGGGAACGATATAAGGGGCGTGTGTATGACCAGTGAATCGGGAAAGTACTAGAATCAACGAGCAAGATCTGCTCTCAAGGCAAATAGCCCTGACGAGGGAGACACTTCTTTACCAACGGGAAGTTTGAAATCGCAGGGTGTTTCTCATGGCCAAGTTCAAAAGCAGCACAATCTTCATTTCAGGCTTGTGGAGGGAGAATCCTGTTTTTCGACAAATTTTGGGAATCTGTTCAGCGTTAGCAGTCACCAACTTTTTGGTCAATACCCTTATTATGGGCCTCAGCCTCATTTTTGTCACTGCTATGTCCAACCTGACAGTATCGATCCTTCGGAACATCACTCCCTCTCGAATTCGAATGATGGTTCAAACCCTCATCATCGCTTCCTATGTGATCATGGTGGATATCTTGCTCAAAGCGTATGTTCCAACTATCAGCGAAGCCCTTGGACCATATGTCGGCCTGATTATCACCAATTGTATTATTATGGGCCGGTGTGAGGCATTCGCGCGGAGCAACAGTCCTTGGCCATCCTTTCTGGACGGAGTGGCTTCCGGTTGCGGATACGCCTTGGTCCTCCTCACTGTTGCATTTGTCAGGGAACTGATGGGATTCGGGTCCTTTTTCGGGGTCCATGTCATGCCAGCAGGGTGGACCAATTGGGTTATCATGGTTATGGCTCCTGGTGCCTTTTTCATGTTGGGGGCTGTTATTTGGGTGGTCCGTTCTTTCGGCCCAGGCGAGGAAAAGATGGAGGAGATCAAAAAATAGGAGAGCTTCAATGGAACAGGGTCTCAGTGCCCCGGTCATCTTCTTTGCAGCCATTTTTACGAACAACATTCTTTTGACCAATTTTCTGGGTATGTGTTCCTTCCTGGCGATCTCACGGGAAGTCAAGGCCTCACTGGGGTTAGGTTTTGCGGTCATTTTTGTGATGACTTGTACCTCCGCGCTTAACTATCTCGTTTACTACCACCTACTGGTCCCTCTCGGCTTGGAACATTTCCGTTATATTGTCTTCATCATCGTCATTGCCGCCTTTGTCCAGTTAGTTGAGATGGTAATCGAAAGATCCTCGCCGATCCTCTATGTGATCCTGGGAATCTTTCTCCCCTTGATTACGGTCAATTGTGCCATTTTAGGGGTTGCACTGTTCATGATTATTCGGAATTACACCTTCTTTCAGTCGGTGGCGTACGGGGCCGGAGGCGGAATTGGGTGGACCCTGGCGATCGTCGCTATGGGAGGTATTCGGCAGAGGATGAAAGGGGCCAAGGTGCCAAAACCGCTGGAAGGGCCGGGAATCACATTGATCATCGCCGGACTCATGGCACTCGCCTTCATGGGCTTTAGTGGAATGATTCAAATTCAGTGAGTTAGCCTCAATGACGCAACTTCTTTTGAGTCTCCTCGCTCTAAGTGCCCTGGGAGGGGTTTTGGCCTTCTTTTTGGAGGTGGCCGATTCGTACCTGGGCTTCTACGGAGAATGCCAGATTCGCATCAACCAAGGCGAGAAGGGACTCCAGGTGTCCGGGGGCGGAACGCTTCTTTCCTCGCTGATGGATCAGGGCATTTTTATCCCTTCCGCCTGTGGAGGGAGAGGGAGTTGCGGGTACTGTAAGGTGAAGGTCATGGAGGGTGCAGGACCGGTGCTGCCCACGGAGACGCCGTACCTGGAACCCGATGAGGTAAAGGCGAACGTCCGTCTCTCCTGTCAAATTAAGGTCCGGGGTGACATGGAGATTGAAATTCCCCCGGAACTTTTCCTCATCAAGGAATTCCGGGCCCGAGTTGAGGGGATGCGGAACCTCACCGATGATATCAAGGAGTTACGTCTGCGGCTCATTGAGCCCGATATCATCACCTTCAAACCGGGTCAATACATTCAGTTCCAGGTTCCCGAGTATGAACAATGCCCGGAATCGGTCTACCGGGCCTATTCCATCGCTTCTGCTGCCCATGAGCCCACCAGTATTACTTTGGTAGTCACGAAGGTGCCTGAAGGACTGGCCACGACCTTCATTCATGAGGTACTCCAGGAGGGTGATGAGGTCTCTCTAAATGGCCCCTATGGAGAATTCTATCTGAGGGATTCCGGAAGGGAGATTTTTTTCGTTGCGGGAGGTTCCGGTCTAGCCCCCATCATGTCGATGCTTTACCAGATGGCGGAGGAGAAGATGTCCAGGAAGGCTACGCTCGTTTTTGGGGCCCGCTACAAAAAGGCTCTCTTCTACCTCGAGGAAATTGAGGCGCTCAAGGAACGGCTCCCCGATTTGAAGGTTATTTTCACCCTTTCGAGCCCCCAAGAAGAGGATCGTTGGGATGGGGAAAAAGGCCGTGTCACAGATGTCCTGGAAAAGATCATCAAAAACGGAGCGGACAAGGAGGCGTATCTCTGCGGGAGTCCTGGGATGGTGGAGTCCTGTGAGGGAGTGCTGAAGAGGAAAGGAATTCCTCAGGAGTTGATTTTCTACGATAAGTTTGTTTAATCCTTTTATGAGTGAGGTAACCATGGATGATCGTCCCGTGAAACAGAGCCCTCAACTCGACAGAATCGAACGGAATATGAGGCCCATGTATCTTTGCCAGGGGGGGTTTCTTGGATATGAACGGCGGAAACTCATTGAGATTCTGACCGATGACCAGGGCACGGTCAATTCCCAGGGGCTGAGCCATGAGGTAATCGCCCAACGACTGCGGGAAATAACCGATAAGGCGAGGAAAGGGTTGGGAGATCCAGTTGTTGTCGAAGAGAAGTTTGAGGTCGAAGTACAAGAAGCGCGGGGAAAGATTCCGTGCCCGTGGGGCCATCCGGGTCTGTATCCCAAGACCCACGTGAAGCTGGAAAAAATAGAAACGGGAGAGACCCTTGTCTGGTCGGACCTGGCCATTCATCTCATCCAGGAGCACGGGTTCTATCAGGGTAAGGGAAGCCCCTATCGCCTGGATCCACCTGAGGTGAAACGGATTTTGGGAATGTAGTTGAAGTACAGGATTCGCTTTCCTATTTCAATCCCGCAAATGGAGTAATGATCTTGGGGAGCGTTATCTACACTGACCCGCCCATGGCATTGCGGTGCATTTGAGCAGCCCTGAAGGAACTCCGGACAAAGGGCCCCGATCCCCCCTCCAAGAACCCCATCCTCTCTCCCAGTGTCCTGCAACCGTCGAATTCCTCGGGGTGCAGGTAGCGGATGACAGGGTCGTGTAGCTTTGAGGGTTAGAGGTATTGCCCCAAAACCCAACATGAGCCCCGATTTCGTGAGCATAGATGCGTTTGGTGATCGAATCCTCTGAAGATGGTCTGGGGAGCGATGGTAATCGGCCTGCGGTCGTACTCGGGGACAAAGGCGGGGAATGGTTTCCAGGTTGTGGTTGAGGACATCGGGTGACGTGGAAAGAATGATGTCCAAGGAAGAGGGATTTTCCAGAAAGTTGGGAACCAATAGTTCCACCAATGTGTCGGGCTAGCGTTCTTTGATGGTTCCAACGGTGTTTGCAAAGTGCATCACTCCTCCATCGTCCAGGTCTTCCCGCGCGACCGAGGTGATGACCACATACTGAAGCCCCAACTAGTGAGGTCCAGAGGACAGCATTCGCGGTTCCTCTTCATCCAGTGAAACGGGGGTTCCATGGGTTACGGCCCAGAACCGACAATTTTGGGTACACACATTCCCCATAATCATGAAAGTCACCGTCCGCCTCGAAAAACATTCCGGCACAGTTGGGCAGTGGGCCTCCTGACACACGCTATGGAGCCGTACTTCCCCGAGCAATGAGGAGACCCCCTCGATATTCGTCTTCAGGGTGATCCGTTTTTTCAACCACGGTGGTTTTCGTATATTTCCCCTTACACGGTGGCCTTTAGGTAAGCTTCAGTTAAAGAGGTCCCATCAGACCTATCGGGTGGGCCCCTTGAGCATCCCCCGAGGATTTCCCATAAGCCGGGTGAGGCATCTCCAGAGCCCTTCTCAGCTCTTCCATATCCATTCTCACCAATCCCATTTCGAAGACCTGTTGAAAATGCTACAGGATACTATCTCCCACCCGACGATGATCGGGTTCTTTTCCCTTGAGCACCCTCATAGAAGCACCCTCGGTTCCCTCAAGCCGGCAGGACGTGGTGAATTTTTAGGAGGTCATGGACGATAGGTTCAAGGAGAAACCATGGTAGCTTACCCCTCTCGTAATGGCCACCCCGGTGGAGCCAACCTTGGAATCCCGCACCCAGACACCAGGGTTCAATCTATTCCGCCTCGCCTCAATCCCGAAATCGCCTGAATTCCTGATCAGGACTTCCTCCGGGTTAAGGATCTACCGATGCATCCGGGTGCCAAATCCTCAAGTCCAAAATGGGATAGCCAACGATCTGGCCGGGCCCACGGCAGGTCACGTGACCACCCCTTTCCACATGATAGACTTGGATTCCCTCAGCAGTGCGGACTTTGGGTAAGGCCAGAATGTGTTGCCGATTTCGCTTGTGACCACGGGTGATTACGGAATTATGCTGCAGGAGAATCAGGATATCCGGGAGGTCCGATTCAACCTTGGCGGCCACGACTTCCCTTTGGAAATCCCACGCCCTCCGGTAGTTGATTAGTCGATGAGATCGATGTCGATTACATATCCCCTTCGATCGAAGCCCTTTCCCCCATGGAGCCCATGAGTCGATTTGTAATGAGCGATTTCTCGTGAACCTGTCCGATTATAGTATTCTCCTCTCGTGATCATCCACGCCCTTCTCGAAGATAGCCCTCGATGACGATATCGTCACCCAATCTGCTCGCTTTCATCCTCGAAATCTCCAAGGCCTCGTTCACTGTTAGGATTTCCAAGTTTCCGACGGCCTCGATTCCCTTACCGATAAACTTTGGAGCCATCACTATTACGATCTTATCGGCAAGTCTTTCCCTGAGCATGGAGGTGATGATTCCGGCTCCGCCTTCAACCAATAGCGAGGCTATTCCCATCCGCCCCAATTTCCCGAGAAGGTCCTCCATATCTATTTCTCCGCGTCGATTTTTCGCCACCCATAAGATTTTGGCCCCTAAGTTTTTCAGGCTTTGGGCTTTCTTGCGATTCGCCCCTTCCGTCGTGACGATACTCGTTTTACCCACCCATTCATCATTGAGAACCTTGGCTGTTAAGGGTATGCGCAATCTCCCGTCTAGGATGATGCGCTGAGGGTTTTTCCCTTTTAGCAATCGGACCGTGAGGCTAGGATCATCCGCGAGAACGGTGCCAATGCCCACGAGCACCCCGTCGTGAGTCGAACGCAATCTATGCGCTAATCTTAAAGTCTCGGGAGCGCTTATCCATTGGGAATTCCCCGTCTTTGTTGCAATTCGCCCGTCCAGGGATTGAGCAAATTTCAGGGTGACGAAGGGGATCCCCGTTTGAATGTATTTGAAATAGGCTTCGTTGAGCTTCCGACACCGTTCCTCCAAAACACCTACCTTGACTTGAATGCCACTATTCAGAAGGCTCTGAATACCTTTGCCGTTAACCCTGGGGTTAGGATCAGGGGTCCCGATCACAACCCGATTTATTCCCGCTCCTGTGAGGGTATCCACGCAGGGTGGTGTCAATCCATGATGACAGCAGGGCTCAAGGGTTACATACATGGTGGCGCCCCTCGCATCCCCCTTTGCATTCCTCAGGGCAATCACCTCTGCGTGATCTCCCCCATATTTCCGATGGTAGCCCTTGCCCAAGATCTTTCTTCCTCTTACCACAAGGGCCCCCACCATGGGGTTAGGGCTGGTTTTCCCCAATCCCCTTCCAGCAAGAATCAAGGCCTTCTCCATGAAAATTACGTCCTTCACGTCAATATCCTCGGTTGCACGTTCTCAGTTCGAACGGAATGATAGCGAGGGCATGGTAAGCGATGGCTTTCCAAATAGTAATCGAAACGACGAAGGGTTTCAACACATACGTGAAAAGGGAAAGCTCTGGAGGAAACGGAAAGGGCCACAGTTGAGCGTACTTGGAACCTGGAATCGTTGCCAGCTCTCCACATGAGGAGTGAGATATCGGTACGGGAGGCAAAAAATCATAAAAGCCCAAAAAGATCTTGGGAAAAAATCGACGCTCCCGTAATTTCGAAACTGTGCGGTCTC
>JABAOH010017385.1_pt1 | contig 23091 bp, 22 predicted proteins | sample 7062181 | NCBI WGS metagenome assembly JABAOH01 (sample SAMN14538630, study PRJNA623070) | marine sediment metagenome | biome: marine biome [ENVO:00000428]; feature: marine pelagic biome [ENVO:01000023]; material: deep marine sediment [ENVO:00002113]; isolation source: pool of 5 deep marine... | reverse complement strand
AGGAAAGAGGGCACGTAGCGCCCTTGCATATCTTACAATTGCTATATTATTTGTGATGGGCCCACCGTACTATTTTATGGCTTTCATAGCCCTCTTTTTCTCCATGTATCGTCATCCCGGTCCATTTGATGATGTTTCAAAGATTACAAATAGTCGAAAGGCAGCGGGCTTGGCTCTTATCTTAATATTTATACTTTGTGTCGATTGGTTTAGAGTAATTCAAACATTAACAAGTGTATTCACTTGGGCTTGAAACACAACTAGATATGGCTCTGCGTAGTTCCAATATACCCACTTTTAGGCTAAAGAGACTTCAAAACATTTTGACTACGACGAGTTTGCAACAATCTAATAATATTCCTTTCCACTGTAAATGAAAGTTCTTCATTCACAAAAACTTAAAAGACTGTTCTCAATCACGTACTGCACCTTAAGGGGCGTTAAAAATCTGGACTATGAAGCCGTAGAAAATTTTGACGAAAAACTTGACGACTGCAATACTCTAGCAGAGATTTTTGAGTTAGTTAAGCAGTCCGTTAAAAGATTTTTGAACAGACATAGAAGTGGACTCATGCTGGGTTTAGCTGATTTAGGGATGAAGCAAGGCTATTTTGTAGGCGCATTTCACCTGGTGGGTTCCAACATTATAGTTATGAATAGGGCTCCTCTAGAAACAGCGCTCCAAACAGTGGATAAGAAAATTTTCAACGCTTACTGCTTTCACCTACTCCTCCACGAGTATCTTCACTCCTTTGGTTATGTAGATGAGGAGGAGGTGAGAGATCTAACACAAGAGGTCTGTAGATTGGCTTTAGGAAACGGTCATCCAGCCACTGTGATGGCGGAGCAGGGAATAGCTGTCTACTTCCCTAAAGTAACATATTTCACACGACAGTCTTCGCTTCCTAGCGACATTCAGATTGAGCTTGTAAAGGACTTTGATAGTTCGAGTGTAGGGTATATTCATTAATAGTGTCAAACAAAAAAAGAGAGGAGAATTTTCAGACTTCCTTGGCAGAGACCGCTGTTAAAGTTTCCACAGTATAGTCTGTTTCGAAGCCAACCTGCATTGTGAAGCGCATGGCTGCTTTTTCGTCAGGAGCGTCAAACATAATGACACAGTCGTATCTTCCAAGAGTGAAATAAACACCGCGAACACTGACGCTTTTCGAAGCTTTAAGTTCTTTGAGGTACTTAATAGCCTTCTCACCTTTACCCTTCGGCGCCAAAAGCGTAATAAACAGCACGTGAAAGCCCCCCTCTTACACAATACGTTGTTTGCCAACTTAAGATTTGACCTTCCGCCTCTATTTCTCTGCTCACCTAGGAGGTTCCTCAACAAAAATGAGTAGAAGTGCTAATGCTGTTAATCCAAGGGCTGCACTGATGAAGAAGGGGAGCCCGTGACCTCTTATCGAAAGTTCTATTGGCCAAGTAATTCTGAAGACTTCATCGGTATAGAGATAAAATATCCATGGTCCTAAAAGCGTTCCAATGATCATACCTGCACTAAAGAAGGCTTGTAGCCTACCGAACAATTTTCCTCTAACTTCTGCTGGAACTAAGTCAGCTCTTAATGCACGTGTTGCTGGCATTGCAATGTTTATGCCAAGCGATCTGAAGATCATTATGCCAGTAGCTTCGATTAAGTTGGTTGAAAAAGGCAATGCAATAGACGCCAGACGAGATGAGAGACTTCCAAGCGTTATCAGAGGTTTCCTTCCTATAACATCAGCCGTCTTTCCCGCAATGAAGTTGCAAAAGATTCCCACAAACCCTGAAATAGATAAAATGAGACCTCTCTCAAAAGTGGGAATATTAAGTATATCTCCAAGAAAGAGAACGCCAACAACAGCAATAAAACCTACGGCAAATCCGTTTGCCAGTGCTGTGACATACAAAACTCTTAGCGACCGCAAGACAGAACCGCTTAGTTTAACCACGTTATCTTTCAACTCTACTAGCCTAACATTATCTCCTCTAGTCTCTTTCACCTTCCACGCGACTAACCCCATCGCGACGACGGCAAGAAGAGAATCGACGAAAAAAGGCACTCTGTAGCTGTTTTCAAGTCTTAGTCCCATTTGTTTTTCCGCAAATAACTGTACGCTTCCTCCGAAAACAGGACCTGTGAACCAGCCTATCATGCTCATTGTGAGGAAGAAACCCAGCGCTTCACCCTTCTTATGTTTCGGAACTTGGTCAATCAACGATGCCTCAGCTGGCGCGCTCACTGCTGCGGTGGCGATTCCGTTTAGGGCTCTTACGACTAACAGTAAGGTCCAGTTTTGAAGTAGGCCTGTAAGAGTTCCAAGGAAAACATCTGCAAGTAACCCTGTCTGTATCAGTTTCTTTCTCCCAATTCTGTCAGAGAGGTCTCCAAATCTTTGTGAAAGAATGGCGCTTGTGATTAGAAAGGCTGCAGAAAAGATTCCTACATATTCAATCTTTGCTCCCAATGACTCTGCATAATAGGGGAAATAAGAGGCTGATAACATGAAAGCTAAGTTCTCTATTAAAGAAGCAAGGGAGAGCACTATTACACTCATTGAATAAACTTTTGAAGGATTTGTCAAGCGACTCCGCAAATCATCACCATCAAACTCTGTTCATCCACTTCATCGTTTTTATGTGATTTCTTTGTATATTTCAGACACGTTCTATTCTATAGCAACATAAACCGTCTTACCATCCAACCTGCGCTCGTTCCACTCAGCCTTAACCTCAGACCGTTCCTTATGAACATACACCTTCCTAGTTCGAACAAGCTCCGCCATATCACTGAGATATGGTTTTAGCAACCTCACGCTCTCAGAGTCCAACTCAGCCACATGAACACCATCCAATATGTCGGTAGGCATGAACCCCAACTCCTTTCGAAGAGCTTGGACACGACGAGCCAAATCACGCATAACGCCCTCGCCCAACAAAGACTCGTCTCGACTTGTATCCAATAACACCTGCATTCCTTCGTCTAAAGCTAAAGCCCACCTCTTTTCATCAGTTTCTTCGGGAGGCTTTTCAACATACTCAACTTTCTTAACATTCGCAAGTTCAAGAAAGGCTTCCTCCAGATTCTTTAAAGCATTCTGCACCTTTTTAGGCGCCACCACTATGACCTTTTGTAACGGCCAACGACGCTTTAGTTGTGCATTCTGTCTTGCAGAGTAAACCAGTGAAACGGATTGAATCAAATTTTCAAATTCTTGCTCTAAAGCTTTGTCTTGTAGAAGTTTGTCTGGTTTCGGCCAATCTTCAAAGTTCACGGATTCAGGGAGGGTTTTGTCCAGTTGCTTGTAAACTCTCTGGTACATAGCCTCGCTAAGGTATGGAGTCACAGGGTTGAAAAGAAGAGTCAGAGTCTTCAAAACGTGCCAGAGAGTTGCGTAAACAGCTAACCGACGGTTAAGGGTTTCAGGGTCATCACTCCACAGTTCTCGGCGAACTACGGGAATATATTGTCGACTAACGACATTGACAACAAACTCCTCCAGTTCAGCCATTGCAAATTGAAAGTCGCAAACTTCAAGTTTTTCAGTTACCTCCCTTACCACTCGTTGCAGTTTTGATAGAAGCCAATGGTCCGGAGACTTCAAAGCATTGTTTTCACTGGCCCACTTCAGCGTGTGTTCTCGCGGATTGAAGTTATCGTATTCAGCGTTCTGCATCAGAAACCTGTGTAGATGATATAGGGTGCCGAGAACTTGGTATGGACGTTTGCTTAGTTCTCTGGTATCGAAGTTCATGGAGTCGGTGGGGGAGCACTTCCATAGCATATAAAATCTGCAAACGTCAGCAGAGTTTCGTTCAAGCAACGGGTTCATCTCTATCACGTTTCCAAGGCTCTTGCTCATCTTTCTTCCCTTCTCGTCTAAAACAAAACCGTAGAAAAGAAAGGCCTTGTACGGAGACTCAGCCTTACCAGTTAGTATCACATGCTCCAGCAACAGCGAGTTCGCCCATCCCCGAGTTTGATCTATAGCCTCCACCAAAAAGTCCACTGGAACATATTTTTCAAATTCTTCATCAGTGAAGCTAGCGTAAGGAGACGCGCCGCTATCATGCCAACAGTCAAGCACAAAAGGCTCACGCTTCATCACACCACCACATTTTTCACACTTCAACGTTAATCTATCAACCCAAGGCTTGTGCAACTCAAAATCTTGACTTGGCGTCTCTAACGCTCTTTCAAACAATTCTTTTTTGCTAGCCACTAAAGTCTTGTCTCCACATTTTTCACAGACCCATACGGGCAGTGGAGCGCCCCAAACTCTCTCTCGCGACAGACACCAAGGCTTTCCCTCCTTCAGGAAGGAGAGAAAACGATTTTTCGGACCGTCAAAAAAGAAGTTAACGTTTTCAGCCGCCGTCACAACCTTCTCGTTAACTCGATCTGTCCAGAGGAAGTATTCTCTGCGAGCCAGCCAAACCAGTTTATGATGAGACCTCCAACAGGTTGGATACTCGTGGCGAACTGTCTCCACTGACAAGAGTAAGCCCCTTTTGCGTAGTTCATCCGCAACTTTAGAGTCAGCATCTCGAGCAAATAAACCAGAAAATTCCCCAGCATCCGTCGTGAATCGACATTCGTTGTCGAATGGAACATAAATTGGTATGTCACGTTTTTGGGCAGCAAGAAAGTCGTCTTCACCATTTCCAGGCGATAAGTGAACTACTCCGGTGGCGGTGCTGATATCCACAAAATCTTCGCATACAACGGTGTGAACCAGTGGGTGTTCGTCTAGTTCTCGCTGTTTAGGAACCGTATCTATGAATGGGTACTCATATTTTATGCCTTTGAGTTCTTTACCCCACATCACTTCGAGAAGTTTGTAGTCTTTCACGCCAAGCTTCTGCATAATTGGTTCAACGCGTCCTTTCGTGAGCACCCATGTTTCATCGTTTACCTTAATCTTAGCGTATTCAGCTTCTGGATGGACTGCCATCATCATGTCGGTGATTATGGTGAAGGGCATTGTGGTCCAAACAATGAAATACTCGTTTTCAGCTCCCCGAACTTTAAGCTTGAAATATATAGATGGGTCGTCAACCTCCTCATAGCCAAGTCCAACTTCAGCGTTGCTGAGGGATGTTTGACAATGGGGGCAGTAAGCAACAACGTAGTAGCCCTCGCCTAAGAGACTTTGCTCCCAAGCTCGCTTAAGATACTGCCACTCCCTCTCGATATACTTGTCAAGGTATGTCCAGTAAGCCTTGTCGTAGTCCATGAACATGCCCAGTTTCCTGTCAGCACTGCGCCATTCACGATAATACTTCATCACAGTCTTCTTGCATTCTTCGACAAAACGTTCTTCACCCACCCTTTCCAACAGTTCCTTTTTGTTCTTGACACCGAGAGCTCTCTCCACCTCCAATTCAACGGGTAAACCTTGGCAATCCCAGCCCGCTCGGAAAGTGACATAGAATCCTTGCATGGCCTTCATGCGGTAACGGAGGTCTTTCATCACTCGGCCTCGAGCGTGTCCGACGTGTTGAACACCGTTTAGGGTTGGAGGTCCTTCAACATAGCCTAATATGCCTACGTTAGTTTTTTCTCTGAGTTGTATGAGTTTTTGAGGAATCTGGTTGGTTTCCCAGAATTCGCGGATTTCTTTTTCAAGCTCGAGCGGGTTGTAGCCTTGCGTTAGCCAACGCCTAGAATCAGCTTTGAATTTGACGGCCACCTCTCATCCCGTGACACCCGCTTAGCATCGAAATATTCATGGGATAAATATAACCTTTTAGGTGTTAAGCAGAACACATCTCCCGAACTCCCCTACAAATTCTTATTTCTCTAATGCTGTCACATTTCTTCATTTTCTAATTCTCAGGGCAAAACTTCACGCGCGCTAAAAATACGCCCAAAAAATGGAAAAGCTTAGTGTTTTTCGAGAATTTGTTTTTGTTCATAAGTTTGCGGATGATAGAGAGGATGCAAAATACAGAAGGTTATGCCTTCTAAGAGTTTTTGCTGGTTCCATGTTGGCGGTTTTGTGTTTTCGGTGATTGGCATCCACATGAGATGTATGCTGAAAACTTGTCCTTCATATTTTGTTTTGTGTACCACCTTAATTGAATCTAAGGGTTTGAAGCCTAGTTTTTCCATTTCCCATTTCTTAAACCATGGGCTCCAATGATTTTCTAAGGCTATAGTTGCGAAGCCAGAGGCATCTTTTTCACTTTTTGTCATATCTTCTAACAGTTTTTTCCCAAAGTTATGTCCCTTTGCTTTTCTTAAAACCCAAATGCAATTCATCACTATTATATTATCACCTATTATCGGATAATAGGAAAATTCTGCAGGTGAATACTCTATCTGACCCACAACCTCCCCGTTAAGAATTAACAGTTTCTTGTGGAACCCTTTTGGGATGGCTTTTTTCAAGTATTCCATTCTTCTTTTGTATCGTCTAAATGGACCCGTTAGACACCTATAAAGATGTTTTTCGTATTCGCTCATTTTAGTGATATCAATAATTTTAGCTTCAGAAGCAAGCTTCATGTTGGTCATGCTAAGCCACTTCAACTTTAAATGCGCATATAGTTCTGAACTAACACATGCTATTAAAAACATCTTCTTTACATAAAATCTTAAACATGGAAAAACATTAATTGCTGTGGAATCCTTAAAAGTTGATTCTTAGTTCAAGAGGGGTTTTCAGTGAGTCAGAAAAGCGGTTTCAGAATAGTAGAGACGTCAGGGTCACATTATGAGATAGGTTTCAAACTAGGAGAAAAGTGCAAAGATTCAACTAAAAGCATGATAGAAGACATGAAAACAAGATTGAAAGCCGCAAACTTAACTTGGAACAGAGCAGTCTCCGACGCACGTAAACATCTGCCCTTCGCAGAGGAATTTGACCCAGCATACATTGAATGGATTCGCGGTTACGCTGAGGGCTCAGGCTTCAAGTTTGAGGAACTTTTCGTTTATCTTTGTCAAGAAACAGAAGGGAACTCATGCACTGACATAGCAGTAAACAAAGAAGTGACATCTGATGGATCCGTGTTGTCTGCCCACACAGAGGATTGGTACCCAATAGATGAGAAACATCTAGTCTTGATTCGCGGCAAACCCAAAGGAGAACCAGCCTTCTTGGCGATGACTTTGGGCGGATTAGAAATCATTTCTGGCTTGAATTCTGCTGGGATAAGCGTTACACAAAACTCTTTATATCAAACTGACGTCAGAATCGGCGTTCCCAAAACGTTTGTAGCCCGCAAGATTCTCGCTTCCAAGAAAATCGGCGACGCCATGCGTGCAGCGCTCCCAGAGAAAAGAGGTTCAAGCTACAACAACAACCTCTGCGATTCCAGCGGCGAGATCTACAGTCTAGAAGGTTCTGCGACTGATTTTTGTGCCTTGTATGGTCATGATGGCTATCTTGTTCACACAAACCATTATCTTTCTCACAGAATGGCTAAATACGAAAGTGCCTTTGAGAAAGCAAACGTTAAGTCACCTGGAGCTGGAGTGGATTCTATAATTCGCTACAACAGGGCTCTGAGACTGTTAAAGAGAGAGCTTGGAAAGGTTACTGTTGCTTCCCTAGCGAACATCCTCTCAGACCACGTTAACCATCCAAACTCCATTTGTCGACACATCGACGAGTCTGATCCGCCTTTGGAACAGTACAAAACCATTTTTTCCATAATAATCGATGTTACCCACCTGAAAGTCTTAATCTGTAGTGGAAATCCGTGTGTAGGAGAATACAAAGAATACAAGCTCTGATCCAAACGCTCGCTTGTGAAGTTAAAAGCTAACTTTGCTTCCATCAACTTCTCTCTTGAAAAGCCCAAACTCGTTTCTAACCTTCCTCAATTGTTCACCAGAGAAAACGGGACCATCCCTACAAATTCGATACTCGCCCATGCAACAGCTCCCACAGATTCCAATGCCGCATCGAATGTATCTCTCCAAACTCGCTTGAAACGGCGTGTTATATCGCTCAGCTAAAAGAAACATTTTGAGCATCATCTGTTCGGGACCACACGCATATATCATGTCAAATCTCTGTTTTTTCAAAATTTGTTCTGTCTGCCCAGTGACAACTCCTTTTAACCCGTAGCTCCCGTCCTCAGTGGTAACAACAATCTCTGGAACAACCGTTCTTATCCTATCAAGAAAAAAGAGGTCATTCCATGTTTTTGCTCCAACCACAAAAACGATTTTAGCAGAAAGCCTCACAAGACTCTCAGCTAAGGGCACAAGAGGCGTCAATCCAGTTCCTCCTCCCACGATCATCACGTTTCCACTGGTCAAAGCAAAGCCGTTGCCATAGGGTCCACGTACTCCAACAACTTCATCAACTTTTTTCTGATGAAGAGCTTTTGTGGCTTCACCTACCTCAGCCACGGTTATGGAGGAACTTCCATCTGCACTAATGGATGAAAGGCTCATAGGGATTTCATCAACTCCAGGAATCCAAACCATAACGAATTGTCCTGGCTTGGCTTCTGCGCAGTGTTTGTCGCGGAAAGTGAAAGTTTTAACAGTGGAATTCTCCTCTTTGACATCCTGAATTTTCACAATTCTCAGGCGATTAATATCTGTGAGATAAGCCAACAATTTCTTTCACACTCCCAAAGTTCATTTTTTCAAGATACGAGTCAATTCCCTCCGCTATGGACTTAAACACACTTAATCCTTCAAAGGCGATGGCTGTTCCTATCTGAACCGCCGAAGCCCCTGCCAACATGAACTCCACGGCATCTTTCCACGTGGTCACCCCACCGCAACCAACGATTGGAATCTTAACTTTTCGATAAATCTCGTACACGCACCTAAGGGCAATGGGCTTTATGGCTGGTCCAGAAAGTCCGCCAACCTTGTTCGCTAGCACGGGTCGTGTTGTTTCAACATCGATCGCCATGGCTCTAACCGTGTTGATGGCTGTGATGGCATCTGCACCTGCCTTAGCCGCTGCCTCTGCTATTTCAGTGATGTCAGCGACGTTTGGAGTTAACTTCACAAAAACTGGCTTGTTCACAGTGTTTTTCACTTTTTCAACCACTTCCGCCACCAATTGTGGGTTTTGCCCGATTTCCGATCCCGTTTTTTCAACGTGAGGACACGAAACGTTCAGTTCTAAAGCGTCCGCACCAATTTCAGCGCCCACTTTCGCTGCTTCACTAAAATCTTTGGAGGAAAAGCCGTATACGCTTATGATGACTGGAACACCTCCTTTCTTCGCTTCGCTTATTTCTTCACTAAAGTGATGAACACTTGGGTTGGGAAGTCCCATGGCGTTAAGCAGTCCGCAGTCAACTTGAACCAAAGTGGGGTTAGAATAGCCTACGCGCGGTTTTAGTCCCATGGATTTGGTGATGACAGCGCCAGCGCCTGCTTCAGCCACTCTCTTCAAAGATGATCCTGACATTCCAAGAATCCCTGCTGCTAGCATTGTTGGGTTTGCCAGTTTTAGTCCAGCTATTTCTGTAACAAGTCTATTTGACATGGAAGTACGCCTCTGTTGCAGTAAAGGTTATTCAATAGACAAGATAAAGGTTAGGACTGGACAAACTGAGAGGTTTCGATGATGGAGGAAACCGAGTGAAAGCAACAATAGTTGAATGTGTAATGGGCGTTTTCGGCTTCGGAGAAAACAACGAGCTTGTTGACAAAGTTTTCTTTCCAAAAGAGCCAAAAGAAACTGCGGAGAAACTTGGAAAAATCGAAGCTGGAAAGCTTGTAGATGAAACGGTTACATTAATAGAAAAGCTGAGAAATAAAGGTTACAAAATTTTTGTGTTTGAACATTCGGAGACGGCTAGAAATGCCAGCGAAAAACTGGGCATCAAAGTAGATGTAGCTAAGCCTTCGGAGGCAGGTGAACTTCTTCGCGGGAATCTTGACAAGTTTGCAGTGGATGTTGGATTCGTAAAGCAGGCTGAAGAGCTTCATCAATGGACTCATAAAGTTTCTATGGAACTCACCAAAATGAGAGTTAAGAAGGCTGTTGAGAAACGAGACTTAGTGGTGGTGCAGGTGATCCAAACAATCGACGATTTAGATAAGACGTTGAATCTGTTTATGAGTCGAATACGTGAGTGGTACGGTCTTCACTTTCCTGAACTCGACCGACTGATAGATAAACATGAAGCATACGCGCGTCTCGTCGCCAACCTTGGAAGGAAGAACAACTTCACCTTGGAAAAACTGGAGAAGGAGAGTCTGCCTAGAGCTAAGGCTAAGAGGATAGTTAAGGCTGTGCAGACATCCATGGGAGCCGAACTTGCCGAAGAAGACATAGATCAGATACGAGTTATGTGCAAAAATACACTTTCCTTCTACAACATGAGACAAAAATTAGAAACCTATCTGGATTCAGTCATGGAAGAAGTCGCGCCTAACATTCGCGTCTTGGTTGGTTCACTGCTTGGGGCACGGCTCATAGCGCTTGCTGGTGGGTTAAACAATTTAGCTAAGATGCCAGCGAGCACAATCCAATTGTTAGGCGCTGAAAAAGCATTATTTAGATCACTTAAAACTGGAGCTCGCCCTCCAAAGCATGGAATAATCTTCCAACATTCCCTTATCCACGAAGCGAAACGTTGGCAGAGAGGAAAAATGGCCAGAGCCTTAGCTGGAAAGTTAGCCATAGCTGCCCGAACGGATGCCTTTAGCGGCAAGTACGCAGGAGACAAGTTGCAAACTGATCTCGAAAAGAGAATATCAGAGATTCAAGAAAGATACAATGAGCCCGAGCGACNNAGGTCATCTAGGGGAAAGAAAAGTGGCCATAAAAGTTAAAGTACACCCTCATTTTCCAGAAGTGTATTGGGCTACACTTGAAGATGGAACTCGAAGACTGGCCACTAAAAATTTTGCTCCTGAAACAAACGTGTACGGCGAACGGTTAGTCAGATTCAAGAACAAAGAGTACAGGCTCTGGGACCCGTTTCGAAGCAAACTCGCCGCCGCCATATCAAAAGGTCTAGAAACTGTTCCAATCCAACCCGCCCACAAAGTTTTGTATCTTGGAGCTGCCTCTGGAACCACAGCTAGCCATGTTTCCGACATCGTTGGGGAGAAGGGACACGTTTATTGCATAGAATTTGCGTCCCGCGCCATCCGGGAGCTTGTCAACAACGTTTGCGCGTTTCGTTCTAACATGTCTCCCATATTGGCGGATGCAAGAGTTCCAGAGCGATATTCTATGCTTGTGGGTAAGGTTGATGATGTTTACTGTGACATTGCTCAGCCCGAGCAAGCTAGGGTGTTGGCGGACAACGCTGATTTGTTTCTAATGAATGACGGATGGATCATGTTGGCTATTAAAGCTCAGAGCATCGACGTTACGAAGGAACCCTCTGAAGTTTACAAACAAGAAATAGAAACTTTAGAGAACCGTGGTTTTAGAATAGAGGAAGTCGTGCATTTGGAACCATACGATAAAGCACATGCCATGATTGTAGCCCAACATCAAAGCAAACAATAAAAGCATAATTTATATAGTCTACAAGAAAAGTGTAGCTTAATCACTTTTTGGATATATATAACTTTCTATGAACCTTTATATGAGACGCTTCCGTTGATTCTTCTTCGGCTGAAAGAAGATGACGACGAGGGTGGAAACACTAGACGCCACCGAGTCTATTTTAGAGAAAGCGGGCTTTCAGATATCTGAAAGATGCACCGTAAGATCGAGCTGTTTTGATCTCGCAGCTAGAAGAAAGGAACAACTCACTCTCATAAAAGTGCCCACCAACGTCGGAAGCATACACACAAAATGCGCCTCAGCGCTTCAAATGATTTCTAATTATTTCCAAGCCGCACCACTTTTCATAGGTGAAAAATCGCGTGAAAAACCGCTTGAGGATGATACAGTATATTCCAGATACAACGTGTATACTATAAACCTAAAGACGCTGGAAGACATCACTTACCGCGAGATTTATCCGCTAGTGGAAGCTGGCCCTGGAGGCTACTATGTCAAGTTGGATGGAGATACAATCAGAAAAAGAAGACAGAAACTTGGACTGTCTGTCGGCAAGCTGGCAGAAATGGTTGGGATATCCAGAAGAACACTGTACGGTTATGAAAACGACATGGCCAAAGCCTCAGTTTCTTCCACCTACAAACTTGAGTGGATACTAGGAATTCCGCTGGTGCAGCCAATCGACATTTTCCAAACGGAACCTCAGAGCAAAGGATTTTTCACCTCTGCAAAACGTATGATCGTTAGAAATCGTTTTCTAAAGGCAATCATGAGGAAGTTCGTTTATTTCAACCTTAATGTTGCTCCCACAGAGAGAGCACCGTTTGACTTCATAGCTCAGTTTCCCGAGGAACACTTAAACATCATTGGAGGAGTCACGAATAGAAAGGAGCAGAATGTTGACCGGAGAGCAGAGGAGATCATTAGTGTCAGCAAGATAGTTGAGGCTCAACCTGTCTTTATAACAGAGGGACAGAAGCTCCAAAATGATGATATCCCATTGATTCGTTATAATGAGTTAATGAAAATGAGGCATTCAAAAGATTTTATCAATCTGCTCTAAACAAACTTTCCGCAGAAGAAAAAACGTGTATGTTCATCGTGCTGGTGGTCTCAAGCGTCCACGTCCTTTGCCCGTATGTCCGCAGCTGTTGCACTCGTAAGAATACTTGTTACCCCACAGATGCCCTGGACCCAGAAACTTCACCGAAAGATCAGCACTTCCACAGTTTGAACATTCGAGACATGGATGCATTGATGCAACCTGCGATTGTATATCCTGACTTGCAGCACGAGCTATGTCGGTCAAGGTAATCAGACCTACTAATTTGTTTCCCGCTACTATGGGTAATTTTTTCACTTTTTTCCTGAATAGAAGTCTCGTAGCTTCGGCAAGTTCCATGTCCGGCTTTCCAACCACGACATTTTCCGTCATTATTTCTGAAACCTTAGTTTTTTTCGGATTTTTGCATTTTTCTACGAGCCTCATAAGTATGTCTCTTTCAGTTAGAATTCCGGCAATCTGACCGTTGTGGACGATCACTAAACACCCTATTCTATTTTCATTCATGGTTTTTGCAGCGTCATAGACTGATGCGTCTCTGGGTAGAGTAACAACGCTTCTAGCCATTATTCTCTTAACTTTCATGGTTGGTGTCTCATGAAAATGGTGAAATTATACAGTAATAAATCTATTTTAGTGTGGATTTTGATTCAAAATCGTAATTGCAGATGTCCGCGCTTCATTTTTCGTTTATTTTTTCCGGTACATGTGAATGTGCAAGCCAAAAAAAAGAGAAGTTAATTGGAGCGCACGCATTTGGTTAAAATACTAAAGCGCGCTCCTATATAGGTGATGGAAAGAATGTTCCACTAAAGAAGACATATGCCGTGACTAACGATAGGATGATGTCAACGATTGTTGCCATGAGAAACACAAACAACGGCTTCTTCAGCCCTATCTTCTTAAAGTCTGAAAATCTTGTGTTTAGCCCTATCGAAACGAAGGTCAAAGCAAAGAACCACCCACGAAATTCTTTGGTTAGAGTTGAAAAAACATTTACAGCTGACAAACCAAGGATAGGAGTCAACACCAGAGAGAAGAGTATTGATGTCATTAGGAAACCCAAGATGAACTTTGGGAATCGATACCAGATTTGAATGGGCTTCGGCTTTTCTTGGCTGTCTTTCTTTTCGACTTTAAAGACCCAGTACAGAGCTAAGAGGAATGCTACTATTCCAATAAGGATGTTTTGTGACAGTTTGATCACAGAGGCAATCTGCATTGCTTGTTCGCTATATAAAGATCCGGAAGCAACAACTGATGCCGTGTTGTCTATGGTTCCCCCCACCCAAGCTCCAAAAACTACTTCTGGGATTCCGAAAATGTGGCCGACAATTGGCATGAGGAAAATCATTGGAGCAGAGAACAGCAACACCAAAGAGACTACATAGCTCAATTCCTTAGGATCCCCTTTGATTGCGCCAGAAGAAGCTATGGCCGCGGATACACCACAGACCGAAGTTGCCGTTGCCATGACAGCCGACAAAGATTTCTTCAAGCCTATCTTCAACCCGAGTAGGTAGCAGAAATACCAGACTATTGACAAGCCGATTGTGACTTCAAAGAGTCCAAGTCCACCAGCCTTCAGAATTGTACTGAAGAGGATTTCTGCTCCAAGGACGACCAGACCGATCTTAATGAAAAGTTCCGTCTTCGCTGCTTTCTTCAGTAGCTTTGGGGCTCCTACCGTGTTGCTTATCAACAATCCGAAGAGTAATCCCCAAATTGCATAGGCAAGACCAAAAGTGTTGACGGTTTCTTGTTTCGATATGAGTTGGGCTATGAATGCCAGTAAGAACAGAAGTGGAAAACCAACGGCATAATCCTTCAATTCTTTTGGTTCTGTTAATTTAACTTCAATCGAAGTGAGAACCAAAATTCCTAAGCCTAGGGTGAAAAATAATGGTATGTCGGCTTCTGTGACTCCGACGTTTAGACTCCAGGAATGGACCTTTGGAAGCTTCACAACAATGCTTGTAACCACTAAGAGGACTATGAATATCCCTATCCACACTGACCACCAATCATCTTTTTTCCATAATGACGACCAATCTATCGGCATTTTTCCACCACGCGCATAACGCCGTTATATATACCAAAACATTTATAAATCTTTCTTAAATCTTGAGCCGAATGCATGCATTGAAGATTATTTGTAGCTCTGGATTAGTTTAGAACTCCCGCATGCATGCAAAAGAAGAAGGAAAAGAAATGACGAGAAGTATTTCTGAAGATTCTGCGCGCTCAACTAACCATGAATTTCAGTAACTGTGGCTAGAACATAAGCCCATCCGAAATTTAGCCAGTAATCTAGGTCTTCACTTATGCCTTTGATCCATGATTGAGCGCCCTCAATGGTAATCTCTGCGACGGTGATGGTTTCCGGTTTAAACCGGAATCCCCATTTGTTCTCGTATGCTTCTACAATACCGCCTATCCACATCACAGTTTTGTTCTGATGTAACTCAACCAATTGATCCCAAACTTCATTGCTTACGGGTTCCACAGCTACATGGTCGCCTTTTGAATCCCGAATTACCGCCCATCTATCAGTTTCATGGACGATTTCCTTCAAGTAGTCTATATGGTTCATGTAATTCCATACAAAAAAACTAGCTACAGCCAACACAGCTATTAAAGAAACAACAGCTAATGTGCGCTTGTTTCTCATTTCAATTCATCTCTACCTTTTGCAAACCATTATCATTCTGATAATGCTATCCTTTAGAACAACACGTTCTAAAATTAAAACAATGCCCACGCAAATACATAAAAAAGAGGGAAAAATAGACACGGATAGATGAAGGGCCAGCCTGTAAGTAACTTCAGCTCCCTATGGGGCGAAGAGGATCTGTCCTGAATAGGTGCCACCAACGCCTCCTACACCCTCCACAGTTCCCTGTCCACGCAAGTTCGCCAGGTCGCCTGTTCCGCTAAGAATAACCCAGTTACCTTCCATCTCACCTGTTACTGCATTACCAGTAGCTGCGAAACGCATAACCAGAGTACCTGATAGTCCATCTACCGAACCGCTGAACACGCCTATCACCCAAGTGTTCGTCTTACCATTTGGATGTATCACAACCTTTACGTTGGACTCCATTGTTCCTTCGAAGGTTCCGGTTACTGTTGTTGTGCCCGTCTGGCTAATGATCGTGTTGCCACCAGCCATCCGCACATCAGGAGCTGACGCACCCGTGTCAGTCCAGGTTCCACTTGCTGGCATTGGGGCCGTTACAGTTACTGGAGCTATCATTAACGCCAACAACAAAAAAGCAGAGATCGTCATCAACCAACCTTTCACGCCATCACCTCCCAAAGAAAGCTTTTAGTTTTTTTTATCATAACAATGAAAATAAAAGCCTTATGAAACAAATTTCGATGGTCGAAGAAAGTGTCAAAAAAAGAGGGGAAGTTTAGCACGTGCAACCTCAAGCTTCAAGAGTTCACGCGCTAACGAAGCTTTCCAACTATTTTGGTCATCTTGGCCTCTGTGAAGGCTTTCAGGGTGACAGTTCGAATGTTACCCAAACTTCCGACACCCAGACCGACCGTAGCCATCGTGTCATCGTCAGGGCCTTCCACAATTGCAACGGCGTCGTAAGGACCCATCGTCAAGTACCAGTCCACAAATTTTCCACCTACTTTTTCGATGGTTTCACGAGCTGCTTGGACCCTGTTCGGCAAATCCTTTATGGCTTTCATTCCCTGCTCTGTGAAATTTATTAGAATAACATATCTTGGCATTTCAAGTTACACCTGGAAAAGAATACACGGACTTTGCAAATAAGATTTTTCCAACTAAATGCGCGCGCAGATGAAGACTAGGTTTCGAAATGATCCTCCAGTAACCTTCGTAGTCCTCTCCGAGTTATCTCTGAAAGTGTTGATAGTCCAACATTTAATCTATGAGACAGCTCTAGCATAGTAATCTTTCTTGGGTATTCAAAAAAGCCCATTTTGAGGGCGAGCCATAGCACTCTTTCCTGTTTCTCGGTCAAGATTTTACCTTTTGGCTTGAACCTCTCGACTTTTAAGATCTTGGGCTTCAAGCCGCCAGTCTCTAATGTTGACACTATGCCCCTAAAAGTATCAAAATCGGGTGCCACGAAATCGTACACTATTTTATATCCCTCTAAGTGTCTCCCCGATATCAGAAACGACCTAGATGACAATATCGCTTTACAGACAGCACAACCATCACTATCAAACCAAGCGGATGTTCTCCCGTCAAATTTGCCCCCACCACGGATTTCAGTAAACGTATCCTCCGGTATTTCAGCGATTTCCGCTGAAGGCAGCCTGACTAAATGCCTTGTTAGCCCTCCAGGTAAGCCTCTAACGTCCCTAAGCATATACTGCTGAAACCCTAAGTCTCTAAGCATTTGCAGTCCTTTACATTGCTTATTCACTATTTCAAAGGCTACGTGATAAGGTTCATCGAGCGACCGTTCCATTTGAATTACCCAAAGCTCTTCGGAAAACGCTTAATCATAATGCTTGTCAACTATATCAGTGTAGTGCAAGATTTTGTGCGTATAACGAATTCCCGCACGGGTGATACCTTAACTCCCTTTTGGGATTCAGCTGGGAACCCGTTCTGAGTATTCTTCATATTCATCTGGGAAGATTTTTCTTAGGTTCCTCTCCTCTCGGGGCGCGTCTAGCAGGATTTCAAACAACGTGTAACTTGCAAACTGAAGGAGCAGAAGCCCTGTTCCAATAGTCATCGCTACTCCAAGATTGATGAGAAGCCCCGCAAGATAGATTGGATGTTTGACATAAGACCAAGGCCTCCAAGTAACTAGACTGGACCGTTTGGGAAGAGCAAAGGCAACCTTGAAACATCAAGACGCAAGAGAGAGTCCCAGAACAACGAATATCATACCTGACAAGTTCAAGGGATATGGCAAGAACACAGGTGACTGAAACCATATATCTAACCCGACAAAAATTCCTACTACGAGCAATGGGAAGCCGATTGAACCGAGTAACACATCAGTGAAAGGCAAGATCGGTCTTTTACGCTTAGATGACAACGCTATTCGCCCCATACAAACTAACAAAAATCATAGCGTGATTCGTCAAATAAAAAAGAGGGAAGATTATGCTCCACGCCATGTTCCGCATCAACTTTCTTAGCGTGTCTACCTTTCCTCGAGAATTCCTTTAGCCTTCTCCATAGCTGCCTTTACGGAGGTTTGAATCTCCTTCCCCGCCTTCAACCTGTCTATGATCTTGCCCAATATGGAGTAAGGCAGCTGGTATTCGGTGGTCAAGTTTACTTTCGTGCTTTTGCCAGTGGGCTCGAAGACGAAGGTCTGCCGCCATTTCTTCATGTCACCCTTGGTTTGTCGTTCTACGAACCGACGGTTCTTCTCAAACTCGCTGTATTCGGCTACAGAGGAGATCTTCTGGCCGGCTAGGAGACCCGTGAAGCGGAATCTAGTGCCGACGCCTAGCGGTTCCTTGGAGAGCATCTCGATCCTGACCTCGTCTTCCTCTGGAAAGACTTTCTCGTTGCTTTTTGGGTCTGAGATGAATGCGAAGACCTTTTCTAAAGGAGCCTTTATCTCAGCGTCTATTACGAACTTGCCCATCTATAATCGCCTCCCTAAGAGTCCTATGCTTGGTTATATACTTGGCAAAAACTTTAGGTTAAGCGTTTCCCGAAGATGTTCGGGTACTACATCAATACAAGTATGCATGCATGCTTCCTTTGGGGTTGTGAAGCCAGAGTCAGTATTGGATATCACCCCCTTGAGGTCCAGACTCCCCCCGAATTTTCCCCGCAAATTCCCTTCTTTATCAGTTCCAGATTTTGATTGCTAATATTCTGTATATGGCTTAAATTCCCATGCCTCTTTGTTTGCGTAGATTTGTTTGAGTATGTTGGAGGCCTTTTTCTTGTCTAGTGATAGCAATAGTTTGCCGATGTGTTTGCAGAAGCGTTTGCTTAACATTACTCTGTTCCAGTCTGCGCAGTCGTGCAAGACCACGCGGTTTTCGAGATCTATGACTATGTGGTATTTTTTTATCAACGCTTTTATCTTGTTATCAGTCTCTTCTTGAATCGCCAGTTCTTTGTCTTTGATGCGTTGGGCTCTCTTTAGTCGCGGTTTGTCTATGAAATCGCCGAGCAGGTCTTTGAAGGTTGTTTCTTTCGGTTGGATGAATGCTTCTAGAGTGGGCTTTTTTATTTTGGTAGCCATTTTGAAGTAGTTCTCTACTGTAGTTTTGGCTCCAACTTGCTTTGGCGTGAGGACTCCTAACATCTCAAGAACTTGCAGGCAGTTTTCCACGGCGTACCCGTGAAAGTGATTGTTAAAATAGCCAAATATTTTGTCTACTTTCTTTGAAGCTTGTCGCACTTTTGGTACCCAAGGTTTCAGTTCCTTGGCACTGTAGCGATAGTTGAACCAAGGTCGCGTTCCGCGCCCGTGCCATCTGAAATAAGCGAAGTCGGACGTAACCTGGACTTCTGGAGGTAATAACGGTTCGTCAACAATAGTATATGCGACCCTGTATTTCTTCAATAATTTCCAAGTCTCATTTCTCATCCATGACAGATGGCGAAATTCAACGGCGAACTTGAATTCGCCGGGAAGAATGCGAAAGAATTTTTCGAGATGATCAGGGTCAAATTTGTATTTTGGTGGAAGTTGTATGAGGAGACACCCGAGTTTGCCGTTTAGCAAGACAGGTCTAATTAAGTCGCAGAAACGGTCTAGATCCTCTTTAACACCCGCGTCTAGATTGAGCATTTTTTCGTGAGTTATCAGTTTCGGAAGTTTGGCACAAAACACGTGATCCTCTGGAGAATACCTTACCCAACCCATAACGGTTCCTTTGGAAGGATAGGCGTAGAATGTGGAGTTTATCTCGGCAGTTTTGAAAACTCTTGAGTGTGCCCTCAACATGCTCTTTTCTCCCTTCTTGTAGAAGGGTCCGACCCATTCCTTGTAGCTCCAACCCGACGTTCCGAGAAGAATGTTGCTCAAAGGATTCACCATGGCTTAAATGACTCCAGTGTTTGAACTACCTCGTTGATGCTATTATACGTTTTTTCAGGAAGCTTCTCGAGCATGTATGACGCATGGTCTCTTTTGTCTTTTGTTAGGTCGATAAGTTTCCATCCCTGATGTTGGATCAGCTCTGTTTTGCTACTCGGAAATTTCGCGTCTTCCTGGAGAATCTCCTTGAGTGAGTTTGCACCAATGNNTAGGGAATTTTCCTGTTTTCCTGTAGGTTTTGAAGCGAGTGGCATCCTTGTACATTCTCACGAAATGGAAAGTCATGACTACTTTTTTGTGGTCACCTGTGGACGCTTTCTTATCGATCTTCTTAAGCTCTTCGTCTGTTGGCTGGTAAATGTTGTGAGTACCTTTTCCAAAGAGTCTCGAATATAGAATGTCGGATTTGTAGATTGGTTCCTCCTCTTTGGAGAGGTCAATGCAATGAACCATGTTGTAATCTTGAATTAGTCTGGCAAGATATGAATTGAGGGGTTGTCTGCCACCTCTAACTTCTAGGGCAACTCTAGTTCCTTTCAAGTCTGCTGTTGAAAAGAAGTTGCGGATGAGGTTAACGTTGGTCTTGGTTGGTTGGAAAGTTGGTGGAGTTTGTAAATGTAGAATGTGTGCTTTTAAGGTGTTGCAGATGGCAATCATCTTGTCCAGAACTTCAAATGCTTCTGGAACTGGTTGGAACTTGTATTTGTGAGTGAGTGCTTTGTTGCATCTTACTGCGAATTCGAAGTTTGGTGGCACAAGTCTACGCCAAGATTCAACTAGTTTGAGGTTTGGTATTTCGTAGAAGGTTGAGTTTACTTCCACGAAGTCGAATGCTTTTGAATAGGCTACTAGAGGGTGTAAGCCGGGCACCTGAAAGTATGTCCATCCTCCTGCACCGATGAGATATTGTGTCAAGTAATCGTCCTCATAGGTCTTTTGGGTTTGGAAACAGAATAGAGTATCGGTTTCACTTTCACTGGGGAGTCTCTAGAACTATTGAGTATGTTTCAGGCAAATCCTTATGAATTGTGGATTCGCCTTTTCTTATCCCTCATGGGTCGTGATCATATTGTCCAAAGAAGCTAATAGAGTGTTGTCTTTCGGTATTCCAACAATAGATGAAGCTTTTTCAGGCTTTCAAAGAGGCGAATTTGCAGTTTTAGTTGGACGCCCTCTTTGCACGATGCTGTCATTTCTTTTGAGTGTTCGGTGTCAGTTGCCCTTCAAAAATGGTGGGCTGAACTCTCGGGTTCTCTATATTGATGGTGGGAACACTTTTGATCCATATGTTGTTTCTGCTATAGCTCAAGAATATTGTTTGGAGCCAAAATCTGTGCTTGAGAAGATTTTGATTTCGAGGGCTTTCACAGCACATCAGTTAACAGCGTTGGTTTTTGAGAAGTTGGAGGAGACTTTGAAAAAATACAGATCCAAACTTGTCGTTATTTCAGATATAACTGGGCTTTTCCTTGATCGCGATGTATCCAAAATAGAGGGCAGAGATATCTTTGTCAAAATGATTCAGTCTCTTTCGGAAGTTGCTCCCAAGAGGCGAGTTGTGGTTGTCGCTTCATATTTTCCTCGGCCTTTTTCTGTCAGAAGTCTCTTTCTTGAGTCAGTTTTGCTCGAACGAGCGAGTACTGTGATAAGGTTCAAAAAGTCTAGAGGTGGTTTGAAGTTCGTTTTGGAGGACTACTCAAGTCTCAAGCCATCTATCATCGATTTTCCTTCTAGTCCAGTCACAATGGACATGTTTATGGAGGAGTAGCGAATGGGAAAAACGGTTCCTTCATATCGTCAAGCGTTGGAGAGCGAAATTGAGAGATGGAAGGGGTTCAGAAAGGCGCTGAGAGGCAAGGATGCGAAGGCTTTTGATCGCATGATGAATGCTTGCAGGTTGTTTGCGTCTGCTGGTAGCATGGCTACGAGACCAGTTTTGCTTGAGGCAATGTTCATGTCAATTCTGCTTCACCAAGAGAAAGCCATAACGGAGATCAGGGAGAAACTTGACAGACTGGAAAAACAACTTAACCAGTCTTAAACCACTTCGAGGCTGGTTGCTAGATGTCTACTCTTCAGATCTTGGTGAAATGACGGTCTGGATAATAACAGAGAACGGTGAAAGAGTAAGACTGACGGATAAGTTTCAACCTAAGATTTATGTTTCAGGCAAAATGGCGGATCTGTCCAAGTTGACTGACAGCCTTGCGATTAATGAGTCTGTGGTGGGCTGGCGATATGTCGAGAAGTATGCTGATTTTATGGAAGACAAGAGGTCAAAGGTTTTGGAGATTACTATGACGGATTGTCGCAGGATACCTTACTTTGCTCGTGAACTGTTGAGGTTGGGAGGATATCAGAAGTTTAGGCTTCATAACGTAGATGTTCCCAGCGCTCAGATGTATCTTTATGATAGGGACATTTTCCCGCTTGCGCATGTGGCAGTTACTGAGCAAGGTGATAGGCTTGCCTACTGGTTGTTGGATTCTGTAGAAAGCGTCGATTATGTAGTTCCTCCGCTTCGATTGATGAGAATGATTGTGGAAATAGCTACAGATAGCGCTGTTCCCAGCTTCAATGATTCGATTGGCTCGTTTGTTCTTGAATGCGATAGCGAAGAAATAGTCATTGATGAGGGCGATGAAAGTGAAAAGATTCTTAAAATGGTTGAAGCGATTGAAGAGAAAGATCCGGACATTCTCTTTACCCGTGGTGGAGATTCGTTTCTTTTTCCCTATCTTGCTCGCAGAGCGCTTGTGAATGGCGTTCTCAGCAAGCTTGTTTTGGGTAGAGACGCTGTTTCTCTTAAGGTCGAGAAGAAGCGTGGAAGGTCTTTCTTCTCGTATGGAAGGGTGTATTTTAAAGCTCCTATGCGTAGACTTTATGGAAGAATTCACGTCGATGAGAGGAACACGTTCATTTATTCTGCTTGTGGGTTAGATGGATTAATTGAAGCATCGAGGACTTGTAGGGTTCCATTGCATAGGGCTGCAAGAGCTTCGATCGGAACCATAATGTCGTCTTTACAACTTTATCAAGCTACAAAAGATGACATTCTTATCCCTTGGAAAAAGAGGGAGCCCGAAGCGTTTAAGTCGGCGTGGGAGCTACTGGTGGCTGACAGGGGAGGCTTCATTTTTGAGCCGAAGCTGGGCATTCATGACTGGGTTGCTGAAGTTGATTTTTCGTCTATGTATCCAACTTTGATGGCGAAGCGAAACATTTCAGCAGAGACTGTGCTTTGCAAATGTTGTCCCCACTCGAAACTGAGGGTTCCAGAGCTTGGATACAATGTTTGTGAGAAACGGGAGGGCATAGTTCCACGAACCTTAAAGATGATTTTGAAGAAGCGGGCAATCTATAAACGTTTGAGAAATGAAGCTGAAGACTTAGAGTCACGGCAGGTCTACAATCGTAGACAGAAGGCTTTGAAGTGGATTTTGGTGACGTGTTTCGGTTATCTGGGGTACAAGAATGCTCGTTTTGGTAAGGTTGACGCTCACATTGCTGTTTGTGCTTTTGCTAGGGAGGCTTTGTTGAAGACTGTGCGTATGGCTGAGGAGAGGGGTTT
>JABAOH010007996.1_pt1 | contig 23093 bp, 20 predicted proteins | sample 7062181 | NCBI WGS metagenome assembly JABAOH01 (sample SAMN14538630, study PRJNA623070) | marine sediment metagenome | biome: marine biome [ENVO:00000428]; feature: marine pelagic biome [ENVO:01000023]; material: deep marine sediment [ENVO:00002113]; isolation source: pool of 5 deep marine... | reverse complement strand
TCTAAGACATGCACGATCGCGCGCACGCATTGGAGGGATTCGTACTCACACAAATAATCAATAATTCCAACTGATGTTTTCAGAAGTCGGGGGTTAAGACAACCCTTTTCATCAGTTTTCTTGCGTGGGCTTCTTCGAAGACTTTTTGGATTTCGCTCATCGGTCTCAATTCTGTGAAGGGCTTAATCTGAATGGTCTTGTTCAAGACCAACTTCAATACTTGCGGGTAGTATTCGGGCAAACATCCCCACGTCCCTATGATCTCGGCATCGAAGGCCATGAGTCTTGAGAGACTATACTCATTCTTCTGCATGCCGAACCCGACCCAGATCAACTTGCCAATGAACGACAAGAGGTTGAGGGCGATTGCTTGGCCTGGAAGGGTTCCAGTGACTTCGAAGATAACCCAACCATAGTTATGGGGAAGCCCGTTGGCCTTGCACAGTTCTCGAAATTCGTTCCGAACCGCCCGGGCATCTTTCCCCGTAGAGTTGATGACAAAGTCAGCTCCATACTTGAGGGCTCTCACCAGCTTCTCGGGGTTGCGCGCGATTCCTATGACGGTCTTGGCGCCGAAAGCCTTAGCCATCTGGGCCACGTAGTTGCCGACGCCTCCCGTGACGCCTACGACGACCACGTTGTCATCCTTCTTCAATCCAGCCCGCATACACGCTTGATACGGAGTCGTCACGGCATCAGCTATGACCGCAAGTTCAGCCAGGTGGAAATCATCCCGGCTCTCTACCACACACAGATCTTCCGAAGGGACAGGAATGTGACTTGAGAAGCCGCCGTAGACTCCCAGACTGTTACCCGGCATCTTCTGAGCTAGGCACCGGTTGCCCCTTCCAGCCGCACAAATGGGACACTTGTTGCACGGCATGACGGCTGGCACAATAACCTCCTTGCCGACCAATCCGTCATCCCCAGCCACCACTATACCGCTTATCTCATGGCCCAAGGTGAGCGGTGGTTGGGTGACTGTCGGAACACCGTCGTAGAAGTAGCCTAAGTCGGTATGGCAAACGCCGCAGCCTGCAATCTCGACGAGAACCTCGTTGGGTCCAAGGGGTGGAACAGGAATCGATGTCTTCTCCAGTTTTCCCTCGATGACTTTGCCCGTTTCCGGGTCCTTGCTCCGTGGCTGCGTCATCTGCCAAGTCTGTATTTTATCTGGTACGTTCATAACAACCACCTGTAGGTTGAGTGATCTACGTTATTTTCGTCTTCTTTTATGATTTTTGCCGATTCTGTTTCTTGGTTCCGGAAGCGCTTCACGCGGATGAAAAGGGTTTAAAGCAGACACGTTGCTTCTTCAGAAGGGGATCCTCTTTGCAGTTCAAGAATATCTTGTTCGAGAAGACGGATGGCGTCGCCACGATCATCATCAACCGACCACCCCTTAACATCTTAGACATACCGACTCTGCAGGACTTGAACGAGGCCCTCGACAATATCAAGAAGGATGATCGCATCAGCGTGGTGGTTCTGAAAGGGGCGGGAGACCGTGCATTCTCTGCAGGCGTTGACATCAAAGACCATATGCCCGCAACGGCGGACGAACTCCTCGACGCCTTTCACAGGGTGTTCTACTTGCTATTTGACTTAGACAGACCGGTGATCGCCGTGGTGAATGGGTATGCGTTGGGTGGAGGGTGTGAGATTGTGGCCGCTTGTGACATGGTCATCGCCTCTGACACGTCGGTATTCGGGCAGCCGGAGATCAATGCGGGCGTTTTCCCTCCGCCAGCGGCCGTTTTGTTCCCCAAACTGATCGGGAGAAGAAAAACTTTCGACCTGATCCTCACTGGAGACAGAATTGACGCGAAGGAAGCCGAGCGAATCGGGCTCATCAACAAAGCGGTGCCTGTCGAACAGCTGGACGAGACAGTGGATGCGCTTGTTTCGAAATTGAGGAAGAAGAGTCCGATAGTGCTTCGATTGAACAGAAAGGCGATTTACGAGGGATTAGACATCGATTCAAAGACGGCGTTGGCCAAGGTCACCGAGCTCTATTTGAACCGACTCATGAAAACGCAGGATGCCGTGGAAGGACTGACGGCGTTTCTGGAAAAGAGAAAACCCGCGTGGAAAGGCAAGTAGCGCCTGCTGGCTATGCACGAGCCCCAGATATCATGGCCTCTTCTATCATGATCGATGGCGAGATTACACAGTGAGGTCCTCTTGACGGAAGTTGGAAGTGGCGGGCATCAGCGGCGACCGCCACGATCCGGTTGAAGAAGTCGATCATATTAATTCCGATGTTGGTCTGTCTAATCGCGTACTCAGCTTCTCCATCCTCGATCTTGTATCCTTCAGCGATGAGCCCTGAGAAGTCGCCGGTTGCGATGTTCGGTCGATCCCATGTGGTTCGTAGGAAAATGCCGTTCTTGACCGCGGAGATCAAATCATTGACGGTGCCCTTGTCGGGGGCGATTACGAGGTTCCTGACGCCTATCGTCGGGAGGCCGCGGTAGTTTTGGAACATGTCCCCAGGGACGAGCCGGAACGCGTTTCCGGTGCTCTCTCGGGCTTCTTTTCCGGCTGTATAGGCATCGTAGATGTAGCTCTGCAGAATGCCCTTCGTAATGATCTCTGTCTTCTGGGCTGGGGTTCCTTCAGCATCAAAGCGAAATGACCCCACACCCGCTGGATAGGTGCCATCGTCGACAACTGTGAAGATGTCGGAACCGATCTTCTCACCAAGCTTCTCACACAGATAGGATCGCTCGTACTGTACATTCTCGGCGTTGACCCCTGGCATTATGCCCATGAGAAAAATGGATGAGGCGGCAATGGAGTCTAGAACGACAGGTAGTTTTGCTGTTTCAATTTTCTTGCCGTGAAGGGATTTCAGAGCGTATTCAGCGGAGGTCCTTCCAATCTTTTGGGGATCGATTGCCTTCAGATTTCTTCCCGTTTTAAACTCAAAACTGTAGGACATTTCGCCTCTCTCTTTCGCGATCGTCTCCGCCTCAGCATAGGCTAGTGTTGCTACATTCTCACACTCAACCCCGAGGGAGTTTACTACCGCACGTTCGTGCCATCCGCATCTGAGGACTGAGTTGACGGAGTATATTCGTTTGTCGATCTTCTGGGACTCAGCCATGGTGACTGCGATTTCCAAGAGATCGGCAGCGTCGACGTCAGCTGTCTTCTTGTCATAGATTCCGTCCACAGTGGGCAGTTTCTTCGGTTGGGGCAACGACTTGAACTCAGGATCAGGGGTTCCAGCGTTGGCTTGGGCAGCGGCGGCTCTTGCGGCTGCCATTGTGCTCTTCATTTCGAGTGTTGTCGAGTAGGAGAATCCTAGGGACCCCTTGGAGACGGCTTTTACGCTAAGGCCTTCATCAATGACTGTGTAGGCGTGTTTGACTGTGCCTTTTTCAATTGTTACCGTGATGTGATGAGTCCTATTCAAGAGCGCTTCAGCCTGGTCAGCGCGAGCGTTGATTGCAGCCGCTACGGCTTCGGATCCTAAATCGATTAGACTCTTCTCCATTAGTTACAAGCCTCCGAACACCATTTCCTTAACGCGCGTGTGCGGACCGCCGTCATCCACTCTGACGCCCTGGAGCGACTTGCCGCAGGTGCCTGGGTCTCTGATCACGAGATCCTTGCCCAAAGCGTCAATGTTCTTCAGCACCTCCAATATCAGGCCAGAGATGGCTGCTTCCCGAAGAAGTGATGTCACTTCTCCGTGTTGGATGAGGTAGGCTTCTTCGGGTTTGAACATGAACTGACCCTTCGCCGAGTTGACATACCCGTATATCGATCCTTTTGCGTAGATGCCTTTTCTTGTGTCTTCAATCATCTCTTTAAATGTCCAGTCGCCCGGTGCGATGTAGGTGTTACTCATTCTTACAATGGGAATGTTCTGGTAAGTCTCAGCTCTCGCACTACCGTTGGGTTCGACGTTCATTCTGCTCGCCGTCTCAAGGTTGTGCATGAACTCCTTCAAGACCCCGTTTTCAACGAGCGACTTCGGTCTCGCTTGGGTCCCCTCGCTATCGTACGGGAAGTATCCGAAAGATCCTTTTAGAGTAGGATCATCTACCACTGTCACAACATCGGCCCCGACGTTCGCTCCGATCTTATGTTCCAGAATGGAGCCTCCCGCGAGGACGGTATCTGCTTCGCACGCGTGCCCAAACGCTTCGTGGATGAATACTCCGGCAAGCCGCGGGTCAAGGACAGCTACAAACTTGCCTGCTGGCGCGGTCTTCGCCTTCAAGAGTCGAACAGCCCTTTGGGCAGCCTTCTCACCTAGCTGCAAAGCCCTTTCTGTCTCGACGATTTCGTATCCCCCGGTTCCGGCCTCGATCTCGAACCCCTGCTGCCGCACTCCGCCTTCTTGAGCAAAAGCAACGACAATCGCCAGGGCCACATTTGATCGCGTCTCGACGTAAGTTCCATTGGAGTTGCAGACGACGAGAAGTCCAGTGGTGTCGCTGTAGCGTTCATTCGCATTGACGACTTTTGGACTGCTCTCCCTAGCCGATTTGTCCAGTGCCAGTACGTAAGCGACCTTCTCATCTACAGGCACGTCCGTTACTCGCTTTTTCGCAGGAATTTCAACCGAAGCTTCCGTTGACTTTGGCAACTTCAATTCAAACTGGTGTTTCATCTTTCGTGGAATCGCTTTCGCCATCTTGACCGCGGTCTCGGTCGTCTTTCGCAAAGAACCCTTGTCTAGATTGTTCGTGCAGGAGAAGCCCCACGCGCCGTCGATAAACGCTCTTATCCCAGCGCCCTTGTTGTGCGATTCTATCAATTGCTTTGTTCTTCCGTTGACAGCTCTTATCGTTGTGCCGGTGGTGTCCTCCACGCGAATATCAATGAAATCCACGCCAAGATCAATCCCATATTCTAAAATTGATTCCAACAAGTCCTTCATTTTCAATCCCCAACCAGTGTCAGACGACTTCCCGAAGCGAACGCAGATGCAATATCATGTAGAATTTCCCCAAATGAATTAGGGAGGTAATCTCATTCTTGAGAAGATAAGCATTTCTGAATATTTCATGATCTAGTTCACACCGTAGCTTGCTAAGTGAGTTTCAGGAAATGTTCAGTTTTGGGACTGATCGTAAGCTTTAGCTACTCTTTGAAGTGAGGTATTACGTTCTCTGCAAACAGTCGAAGCGTATCTTTCAACATCTCTGGCCGGACAAAGAAATTCACGACAAAGTGTTGGACGCCTGCTTCAACGTATCGTTCTATGCCCTCAATGATGTCTTCTTCTGTTCCAAAGAAAACCGGCGCTTTATCCAGAATCTCGTCAGGCAACTGCTTCGCTTTCTCCAGCAACGCCATCGTATTCTCCGTTTTCATGACGAGATTGAAGGTCATGTCGAACTCGTCGGTCACATCGAAGCCTAGCTTTCTGGGGATTCGCGGTCTGGTCAAGAAGTAGATTTTCGCGGGCAACCCGATGTTTTTCCGAGCTTCCTCTCGAGTTCCCGCTATAACGGTGAACGTGAAGAGCGCAGGCTCAATCTTCTCCGGGTCCCTTCCAGCTTTCTTGGCCACGTCTTTGATATTCGCAAGGCCTTGAGCATACTCATCCGGAAACATACTTGCGGGAACCCAACCATCACCCAAGTCGGCCACCATTTTCATCGTCATCGGAGAGTTCGCGGCTATCCATATGGGCGGATGCGGCTTCTGAACTGGCTGCGGCTGCAGAAATGCTTCCTTGAACTGATAATACTTCCCTTCGTGATCGACGAATTCTTCCGTCCAAAGTCGCCTAAGCAGAGTGACGATTTCACGAGTTCGCCCAACCGGCTTTTTCACGGATATGCCGAACGGACGGAGATTCATGGCCTCGCCTATGCCAACACCCACTGTCGCCCTGCCATTTGATATGATGTCGCAGGTGGTTACCATCTGTGCGAGGGATGCTGGGTGATGCCTGAAGACGTCTCCGACGCAAGTTCCTAAGCGAATTCTGTTGGTTTTTGTGGCGACTGCGGACAAGACTGTCCAGGCCTCCAAGGCGTTCCACCGTTTGATCCCGAATCCCACGGTATGGTCGGGCATCCAAAACGAATCGAATCCAACATCTTCCACATAATTAGCCAGCTCAGATATCAGCTCCCACGGATAGGGGCTGCTTTCAAAGCCAAATCGGATCTCGCGCGTCAACGGGCCTTCATTCCTCCGAATCATCGAGATTAAATTTATATCAGCATTATAATACTTTGGGAGCGACATGTCGGAACAGATGACGGTTCGATGCCTGAACTGCCTGGAGCGAATTTCCATTCAGCCTAACGCGGAAAAAGCAACCTGTCCCAAATGCAAGATCACCTATCGCCTTTCTTGGCCGCGACCGGACCAACCCAAGATTCGAGGACAGGCCTAGATCGGAGAGGAATCCCTGTGCTCAACCGCAAGATGGCCATCATCGACCTCGCAAACGGGAAGATCGTTGTGAAAGTGATTCCTCGGAAAATCCGGCGACTGTATTTAGGCGGAAGAGGAATCGACATGAACCTCCTCTACAACTACATCAAGCCTAGGATCGATCCGCTTGGGCCAGAAAACGTCTTGCTCGTGGGCGCAGGCCTACTCACAGGCATTCCGGCTTTGGGATCTGGAAGATGTGATATTGCGGCGAAATCTCCCCTAACAGGGGCTGTCGGCGACTCGAACATGGGCGGCTTCTTTGCACCCGAACTCAGGCTGGCTGGTTTCGATCATCTAGTTGTCACAGGAAAGGCAGAACGGCCCGTTTATCTCTGGATCCACGATGGCGACGTCGAAATCAAGGATGCCGTTCACCTCTGGGGACACGACACCTTTGAGACCCAGACCGCCATCCAGGAGGCTCATCAGGATGATGAAATCCAGTGCATGGTGATCGGCGTCGCTGGTGAGAATCTCGTCCGATTTGCGAACGTGCGGACGGGGATGAAGAATGCCGGAGGTCGGACGGGCATGGGCTGTGTGATGGGCTCAAAGCAGCTGAAGGCGATAGCGGTCCGAGGAACCATGGACCTGGAATTCGAGCATCCCGATCGCCTTCTGGAATACTGCCGAGAGATGAATGACATGATTATGGGGACACGATGGGCCCGAGCGCAGTCCCGATGGGGCACCATGATCATCTACAGCAACACAAACACAACGGGATTGGTGCGCTGCAGAAACTTCCAGTACAACCGCATGGAGAAAGGCGAGGTTTTAGAATGCGAGAACATGGACAAGTATTCTGTCGGCATGGCGGGATGCTATGGCTGTTCAATAGATTGTCGCCACAGATACCTTTTGAAAGACGGCCCCTACGCACCGCTTTATGGAGAAGGCCCCGAATACACGTCGCAAGGCGCCTTCGGCACGTTGCCCGACTGCCCAAGCCTGGAAACCATTCTCGCCGCCAATCATCTAGTCAACAAGTATGGTTTGGACACGCTGGAGACCGGCAATATCATCGCATGGGCAATGGAACTCTATGAGAAAGGAATCATCAGCGAAAAGGATACGAATGGACTGCAGCTCGAATGGGGAAACAGCGAAGCCCTACTCCAGATGATCCATAAAATCGCAAGGCGCGGAGGATTTGGCAATATACTGGCCGACGGCATGAAACCCGCGATAGCTAAACTCGGAAAAGAATCAGCATACTATGCCATTCAGATCAAAGGGATGGGCAGCCTCCACTCAGATGAGCGGCCCACGCCGAGCTTTGCCCTCGGGATAGCCACCTCCACGCGAGGCGCTGACCATCTTCGAAGTCGTCCAGCCATCGATCTCTACGGCTTGCCGGAGGACGTGTTGAAAGAGATCTATGGAGGCCCAGTGTCCAGCGACTATACCTCCTACGAAACCAAAAGCCGGATGGTCTGGTGGCAGGAACTCCTCTACGCCGTGGTGGATGCGCTGGGCCTCTGCAAGTTTCAAACGGTCTTCTGCGCCGTGCACGCCCCGAAATTCGAGGAGTGGGCAAACCTAATCCAGTTCGCCACCGGCATGCGGCTATCAACGGACGACCTCATGATGATTGGCGAGCGCATCTACACCCTTGAGCGAATGTTCAATATCCGCGAAGGATTATCCCGAAGAGACGACACCCTGCCTGAGCGGTATTTCAAAGAACCGACCCCCGTGGGGCTGCCCATTGTACGCGGGAAGAAGATTGACAAGGACAAATTCGAACGGATGCTGGATGAGTACTATCGGCTCCATGATTGGGACCAAGAAGGCAACCCTACCCTCGAGGCGCTGCAGAAACTAGACTTGGATACGGAACCGTCTCACCTACTCTGAAGATGGAAGTGACAACTGTGCAGAGAATGTTGTTGGTCGATCCCGAAAAATGCACTGGGTGCAACCTGTGCGAAATCGCGTGTTCCATTAAAAACGAAGGCGTCTTTAACCCCACCGCCTCACGAATCCACATTGTGAAGTGGATACGCTCTGGGGTCTACATTCCGATGGTTTGCCAGCAGTGCGAGGAACCTGTATGCCAAACCGTCTGTCCCATGAACTGCATCGAGAAAGATGATACTACAGGGGCACTGCGTATCGACTACGATAGATGCGTCGGATGCAAATTGTGTGCAATCTTCTGCCCCTTCGGCGGCGTGGGAATCGACGCCCAAAGGGGGCACGTGATCAAATGTGAACTCTGTGGCGGTGACCCGGTGTGCGTGAAATTCTGCAGACCAGGAGCGCTCCAATACGTTCCACTGAATCGGGTGAACCTCCTGAAGCAACGGGCCGCCGCAGAAAGATACTCAGAACTAATGAAGAAATTGATGCCTCCGCCCTAAACTAACGTTCCTAAGCCCTCGAGATACGTGCAGTGTTCATGAAATCCTAGTCTTTCATAAATTGCAATGGCTGGGGTGTTCTGACTGCCTACGTTCAAAACGACGTCTTGATGATGGGTTAGAAGTTCTTCTACAACTCGGCTGGTGCAGATCGTGGCATACCCTTTTCCTCGATGCGACGGATGTGTAAAGACATTGCCTAGGCAAGCGATACTATGTGAGGGAGAACACACATGAGTACCTGCGGCGGAAACCAGAACGCCGTGTCTCTTTAATCCGTAATAGACACCAGTGGTCAACATGTATGGCCGAAAGAAGGCCCGAGAATGAACGGCGTACAGCTTCTCTAAATCCCTGAGATCCTCCTTATTTAACCTAGTGGCTTCGCCTGCGACGGGGGTGAAGGCGTCTTCGGCAACAGCCATACGTTTCATCAGCTGAAGTTCACCAAAGGAGTAATATCTCTCCAAAACCTCGCGATGATGAAGAGGAATATGCGCGTATATCTCTCTTAAAACAGCAGCAGCTTTGAGAATCTTCTCTATGCCATAAGGTTCTCCCACGGTGATTTGCGTTGGAGGTTGAAGCCCCTTGTAATACAGACAAAGCGAAATCACGGTGTCATCTATGCAGGCAACATGCCAATCGCACAGTCGAAACAATTCTTGTTCTAAGTCGCAAAGAGCGTAACCTGCCCAAAGGCGGTCTGTTTCCAAAAGAGAACGAATTCTCTCCTTATCCCTTTCTTCGCGAACTAAGATTTCTCCTTTCATGAATTGCCTACCTTTTCAGTGTCCAGTAATAGAGGTTTATTCAGGCCTTAAATTCTAAGCATGCATGGAGACGCCCTTTGCGAAGCTTTAAAATGCTTTACACCTCTAAGACAGACTATAGCTGTTGAGGATTCTTGAAAAGAACGAAGAGCTCGAAAAGAAAGAAAGGAAAGAAAAGAAGAAAGAGAGAACAGCGAAGAGTTGAACAGAGAAAACAGGCGAGGAAAAGCTAGTGCTACAAGCAGAGTGATGCTGCCCTGGAGGCACTTTCTCTATCGCCGGGTCGCGTGCATATTGCGATGTTGAGCGTTTGATGATTTTTTGAGATAGGACGATTGAGATCACATTTACGTGGAGATTGATCTAACGTTTGAAGCTCGTGGACCTTTTGGGCCTTCTGTTATTTCGAATTCCACTTTTTCTCCTACTTCCAAGCTGTTCTTTCCTTGGATTGCGGAGTTGTGAACGAACACGTCTTTGCCGTCCTCGGTGGTTATGAAACCGTAGCCGCTTCTATCCATCCATCTCTTCACTGTTCCAGTTGTCAAGCGATTCACCTCTTTATCGTGGCTAATTCGGAAATGCAAACGAGCTTTTTAAATCTTGTTATGTAAAGTACTCAGCGTGTGGGGCTTAAATTCTAAGCGGTGCTTTTGAAAAGGCAGTGGTGTCGAATGACGAGAGACGAGGCGATTCCCCGTTTTGTTGACAGAGCTTGTGTACCCAAATTTACCCAAATACACGGCTTGGAGACCACGATCTTGACGGGTCTACACGGCGAGAAAATGATGATGGTTCTGAACACCACCCCGCCTGGACATACTGTGCCGTTGCACTCACATCCTCACGAGCAGATTGGTATGGTCTATGCGGGCAAGGCACTTCGAAAGATCGACGATGAAGAGCGTGTTGTTGAGAAAGGAGACTTCTATTGCATTCCAGCCAACGTGCCACCCAGCGACATAGTCATAGGTGAAGAACCCTTTGTCATGTTGGATATCTTTTATCCCGTGCGCAAAGATTTTGTAGAAAGATGTAAGAAGTCTCCACGGTGACTTGAGGTCCGCTCTCGCAGCTTGCACTCTCAATCTTTCTCTCGTAGTGCCATGTCCAAGATTTCTACAATGTCGTAGATGTTCATTCCAAGCGAGTGCTTGGTTGACGTGTACAGAAAGTTTGTGTAACACAATGGACACGTGGTCGTGAGGCCATCAACATTTAACGGCGCAATATCTTCGAGCAATCTCTGATGGGCGAGGCTCATGCTTGCCTTACTATTGACGCCCCAAAATCCGCCCCCACCGCCACAACACCGCGAATGTTCCCGATTCATGAAAGGTTCGGCAAGCTGCAAATCTGGGATAGCCTGCAGAACGTTGCGCGGTGCATCATAGACGCCGCAGTGCCTTCCCAGGCCGCAGGGGTCATGATACGAAACCTTCATCTTCAATCGATCGGGTACTATCTTCTCTTCTTTTATCAGACGCTCCAGAAGCTGCGAGGTGTGCAACACGTCGCACGGCAATTCGATATCCAGCTTATTCGGATAGAAATTCACAAAGGTCTCGTAGCACCCTGAGCACGACGTCACGAGCGTCTCCATATTTGCACCATGGATTGCTTTGATAACACGCTCCGCATTTCGCGCTGCCTCTTCGAATAAACCTCCGAATATCATAGGAACGCCGCAACAGCCTTCCTTTTCACCGAGCGTCACGACGGGCACGTCTGCTTCATTCAAGACGTTGACCGTAGCTACCGCTGTTTTCCTGATTCCCGAACGCAATGCAGTGTTGCATCCGACCCAATACAAGACGTCTGCCTCTTCCCTCAACGAATTTGAGGGGAGCTTTTTCACCCAATTCGCACGTTGCCTTGCAGAAGCTCCAAGTGGATTCCCACATTCTCTAATATTCTGTGAAGCTACTTGGGCTGACTCGGGAGCCAAGCCAACTTCCGCGACCTTGCCACGGACACCTAGTATGGCCTCGTGAATCTGCGAAGTCGAGATGCATTGCATGTAGCACGATCCACAGAGTGTGCACGAATACAAGACGTCAGCCAATCTCTTCGAGGGTTGCACTTCGCCTTGTACGAAGCCCCGCGTGAGGAGGTATTTTCCTTTGGCTGACCATGTTTCAACATGATCGAAGTAGGGCGCGACGGTACAATATCCAGTGCATACATCACAACTCTCACAGCGAGAAATCATTCCGTCATTCAGGAGCGTCTCTATGAGAGCTGTCAAATTCTTGTAGGATCGCTCTCGAGTGCGCATCAACCTCAATACATTCTGTCGCGTCTCGCGGATCTCTTCCGTACTCTTGCGGCGTCTTTCATCAAACTCGGCAATATCTGGAGGGGGAACCGTGTCTAAGACCACGACCCCGCGGTTCGCCTGTCCGATCTTGACCACATCGGCGTTTCCTCCTCTACGAACCAGAGTGAACGCCTCCGCATCGGCTAATTCCTCGATCTGATCAATCGCAGTTTCAGCTGTCGTCTTGACAACAATCAAGGACTTCGAGTTTCTTCGATCGTCGAAGATTTTTTCGAAGGAATAGACGTAAGCATCTTCAGGGCTCGCGAGAACACATTTCGGGCTCACTATTTCCCTGAGTTTGCTGACGATATCGCTTTTCAACATCATTCATTAACTATCCCCGCAGCTTAAAAGCCATATCTACATTGTACTCGTCCGAAAAGGGTGACTTTCCGACATAAGCGCCGCCTCAAACAACTTTTAAATACGCGCTGAATTAACCAGACTGAAATATGATGTGATGGCAATGTCTGAAAGAGAATACGACTGGTATCCGGCTGAAGATCCCAAAGATTGGCGGACCGTCAACTACGATCCGAACTGGTATGATCACACGGCGTGGGTGGCCATTAACAACCCTCAGGAAATGAACTCCTACGTCCTGGGCACGCTCAAGGAGTTGGGCACTGCCTTTGAGAAGGCTATGGGCGACGACGCGGTCCAAATCATCGTGATGAGCGGCGAGGGCGACCGAGCCTTCTGCACCGGTGGAAACGTGAACGAGTACGCCGAGATATACAACAAGAAGCCGTGGAAGTTCTGGGAGTGGGGAGAATTCTATGGCAGAGTCTTCGATATGATCATGCACTGCGGAAAACCCGTCATCGCCCGAGTCAACGGGGCCGTGGCAGGCGGCGGATGGGAGTTTGTCTCCTGCTGTGATCTCGCAATTGCCGCAGACCACGCCAGATTCATTTCTCCCGGTCCGAGAGTCGGTATGACTTCCATTGGCGGATTGTCGCAATGGCTCCCCCTGCACATGAGCATAAAGAAATCCGCCGAGATGGTTCTCCTGAGTTCACAGATCAATGCGGAAGAGGCGCTCAGGTACGGTGTAGTCAATGACGTTGTCCCTCTAAACGCGTTAGACGATAAAGTGAAAGAATACATTGACAAGATGAAAAAATTGTCCCCGTCCAGCCTTTGGTATTACAAGGTTCACCACAACTGGTGGAAAGAACTGATCTGGCGGGTCACATGGGAACATGGAAAAGCTTGGTTTGCGCTCAACCTCGGCTCGATAGAGCCTACTGAGGGCCTGTGGGCCTTCAAGCAGAAGCGAAAGACCGACATGGGAAAAATTCGGGCTTTCATTGCAGAGGGTGGAGATCCTAGGGTCCCACATGGGCCGTACATGGCAAAATGTAGTAAATGCGGAGCCGAATACCTCCCTCAAGCATCGAAATACTGCTTGAAGTGTGGCGCCAAACTGTCGTGATGACAAACAATGAGCAGAAAGATCGCCGTAGTAGGCGTAGGCCAAACCGCATTCACCCGATCCTGCGGCATTTCCATTCGAGAACTCTGCTTCGAAGCATTCAAGGAAGCCGTCGACGACTGCGAAAACCTGTCTCCCAAAGACGTAGACGCTTCCATCATCTGCTCCGCGCCTGAATACGACAAACAGCGAACACCTGCTGGACTTATCACTGAATACCTCGGACTGAACCCTAAACCCACCTTCTTGGCAGAGGCCATCTGCGCCTCAAGCAGTGTGGGCACCAGACTAGCCTGGTCCTTCATCAAGGCAGGGCTCCACCGAACCGTTGCCGTCATTGGCTTTCAGAAGATGTCTGAACTCGCGTCGGCCGAATCTCAGGAAAGAATGCTCCGAGGAGCGGATGTAATGTGGGAATCCCCGTTTGGATCCATGATGCCCGCCTACTATGCCATGTTTGCCCGCGCGCACATGCACACGTACGGAACCACGGAGGAACAGATGGCTAAGGTTAAGGCAAAGAGCGGCAAGTACAGCGTCCTAAACCCCAAGGCCATGTTCAGAAAAGAAGTCGCTGTCGAGAGCGTGCTGAAGTCACGCGTGATAACAAGCCCTTTGAAGCTCTTCGACTGTTGCGCCAATGCTGATGGGGCATCCTGTCTAATTCTATCCGATGCCGACAGCGCCAAGAAGATGACCGACACACCTGTCTGGATCACAGGCGTAGGACTCGCATCTGGATCCCTCTCGCTCGGTGCCCGAGACACGGTTACGTCTCTTTCGTGTGCGACCGACGCCGCCGACGAAGCCTACAAAATGGCCAACCTTTCGCCAAAGGATATCGATGTCGCAGAGGTACATGACTGCTTCACTATCGCTGAGATCCTGGCCTACGAGGACCTCGGCTTCTGCCCGCGAGGCCAAGGTGGAAAACTGATAGATGAAGAGGAAACGTACATTGGTGGACAGACACCTGTCAATGTGGATGGTGGCTTATTGTCAAAGGGCCATCCAATCGGCGCCACTGGTGGATCACAAATGAGAACCATAGTCATGCAGCTCAGAGGTGACGCTGGAAAGACGCAAGTCGAGGGCGCTGAAACAGGCCTAGTCCATAACATTGGAGGCATAGGTGTATACGGCGCTGTGACCATCTTCAGGAGATGACCCCATGAACTTTGAAAGATTCGGAAAGGTCAGCTACACAAAAGAGACGAAGGTTGCAGACTTTGTGCACCATTTGGAAGAGGGCAAGATCATGGGTACAAGATGCAAAAACTGCGAAGCGCTCAATTTTCCACCTAGAGCAGACTGCGCCAGTTGCCTATCCAGCGACGTAGAATGGGTTGAACTGAGTGGTAAGGGAAAACTAGTCACCTACACCACCGCGCACTTCGCCCCGGTGGGCTTCGAAGATGACGCTCCATACACCCTGGCACTAGTGGAGCTTGAAGAAGGTCCACGCGTCCTCGCGCACCTCAGTAAGGAAATCACAAAGGGGGAAACCAAGATCGGCATGGCGCTGGAATTGGTTCCTGTCAATTTGGCTGAAGGCAGAATCAGTTACGAGTTGAGAAAACGCTAGTCCTTCTGTAAAGTGGCAATGCCCCGATCTATAGGCCTATGATTGGAATACCTGGTGAAGTCTCACGAATCAAAATAACCAAGCACGGTTGAGTAATTCCCATTCTGTTCCTACGGAGATACTGCCCGATATGGAAATTGCTCGCCAGTTGCAGCAATCAGATAAATATCGTAGGTTTGCCCATGACTCCAATCCAGAGGCACGATGATATCTGCCCAAGCTCCTTGAGCCACGCTGACACTAGAATCTAGAAAGGTCGGTGTGCTGCGAACACCTATCTTGTACTTGCTAATAGTCAGATCTGTCGTCCCCGTGTTTTCCACGGCTATGGTTGCTGTCCTTGGGGTCACATCATTGAACGTGCATCCCAGGATCTCCAGTTGAGCTGTTTCTGTGAAAGTGAAGGTCAGGGCTCCCATCCAAGCCGCGACTGCTATGGAAACCGCAACAGTTGCTGCCATCAAGATGATTGCCGCAATCACCGGACTCAGAGCTCTTCGATTCTTCATGAGGCTTACCATTGGACTGCCGATCCCTCCTTTTGGGTTAGCCAAAATAAGTAGGGTGAGGGAGACAATTAAATCTTACGACTCAATACATTCGGCGCGCTTTGCACGCGTGTGTTACAGATACAGCGCTTGTTGTCATATAATGATAAAGATCCTTGGAGATTCTGAGGGCCTGACAGGGGAAGTGCTACGCCGTGCTATGCTGGCTGCGAAGTAAAATCGTGCGCGCACGGTTAGATGTAACATGAAACGATGTTGAACTCGCTCAAACTCTCGATCAAAACGCCCTCATTTCCCTTTTTTTCCAGAAACCCTGATTTTCAATCAAAACCTATGTTGAAAAGGTTGTAAAACCTATGTTACTGATCGAGTTTGAAATTGAACATTGTTTTGAGCGCGATTCCTGCGTTTTGGGCTTCTTTTCTGAGTCGAGCTTGAGTCTATACGGTTTAACACGTTTTAACACGCGCTTCTCGAATATTTTTTCAGCAAAATTTTGTAAGTGCACGTTGCAAATAGGCTGAGCCGAGGCGTGAGCGCATGACGAAAAACAGAGGAGAAACGTGCACAACTCAGACGACAACCGCAGGAATCAGCTTTCTGAACTCAACGCTCAAACACCTAGACGACTTTGCTCAACAATACTGTGACATGCATGCATAAACTCGAAGAGTCTGTCAAGAAACTGCATGCATGCGCATGCCCCCGCAAATGTTAGCCCGATGTTAGGTCTAAAACTTACATTTCCCATTGTTTTCGTGTCTAAAATCAAGCGCGCGCAGTAAGAAAGTAACGCTTCAACGTGCGTCCGCGCAAAGTTGAGAGCTGCATGGTAGCCGAAAAGTTTTCAGATCTTTATATCAATAGTCGTTCAGCATTTTTATGGAGGCACTAGTAGTTGAACGATGATGATAAATTCCGAGTCTATGATGACGACGTACCCGAGCAGGCTAAGGAAGCCTATGATGAACTTGCAGACTGGTACTCGGCGAGGAAAAAGGGTTCCTACGAATTCAAGATGCAGTTGCCAGTCATTTTGAATCTCTTAGGCGACCTTCGTGGCAGGAGCTTGATAGACATTGGTTGCGGTCCAGGTGTCTATTCTGTGGAATTTGCAAAACGAGGAGCCGAGGTTCTCGGGATAGACATCTCACAGAAGATGTTGGACAAAGCGAGGAACAACGCTGAGACTGCAAATGTGAAGTTGACATTGCAGAAGTCAGATGCGCACTCGTTACCTTCCACAAATGAATCATTCGACGTGGCCGTCCTGATCCTCACAATTTTGAATGCGAAAATGGTTGAAGAGGCAGCAAGAGTTCTAAAACTTGGTGGACTGCTTTTGTTTTCAGACACCCATCCGATAATTGAGTCGAAAGGAAGGTGGGAAGGTGACGACATCGGCGCGGCGAGAGTCGTTGAAGATTATTTCTTGCAAGATAAAAGACAGTGGCAGATGAAGCCCGGTCCAGGGCGAAGGATCACCCTCAAGTATTATACGCGAACAATTGAACAGTGCGTTGACATGATCGCTGATGCAGGTTTTAGAATTTTGAGGATAGCAGAACCAAAGCCCGGAGAAGACGTCAAAAACAGCGATCCGGTTCATTATGATAGATGTTCAAGAATACCATACTTCATAATCTATCTGGCACAAAGGCATAGGTGACCAGAAGATTGAACAAAATAAAAGCCTGCCCATGCCTCGGTGCAAGTCAGAATTTGTCTTCCTTTTTTACAGTTCTTTCTGCATGCGCGTAAACCCGAAGAATTTTTGGTGACAATTTATCACATGCATGCATGCGCCTCTTCGGTCTTATGTAGATGGTTTTGACTGTAGCGGTTTCATCTTCGAAGTCATAGCACTTTCTGCATTCTTCGAATTCACTAGGTGTCGCGGGTTCGAGGTGAACTTCGTAGCCCAATGATTCGTAGAGTTCTACGCATTCGCTTAGTCTTGGTTCGTCGATGGTGTTCTGCTTCACCCACCCCTGTTCTTTCAGTCTATTGGCTCCATGCCTTTTCTTCCGTGGCAACGCACTTCTCTCCAGAGTACTCTAAAAGAGATCAAACATTTCTTCGTTGAGTTCAGGCATCCGTCCGTGTTCCCTAAGAAATTTTTGGATCAGCTCGCTTTCGCGCATTGTGTACATCGGATTCTCTTCATAACCAAAATAGCGTGCTCTGCCCGTAGTCTTCAGCTTTTCGTCGAGTGCTTGACGCAGATCAGGTGTGCCTGCAATGTAAATTATGGCCTTTTTCTCATCGAGTAGTTGATAAACGCCACTGGTTTCAGGGACTACGCTCACGTTCTGTTGGATAAGCTCCCGCCATTTCTCGGGTGGCAGCCTCGTGGGCGATATCGTGAGTCTTAGGTCGCATCTGAGGCAACGGTTCGCTTCCTTGATGGCTTCTTCTCTATTCAAACCGAGCTCTACTAGAGAAAAGTCTTGAAGCCTCCGCTCCAGAGGCAGTTGGGGCATTTCCACGCGCTTCATATCCGCGAAGCCTTCTTCTCTTCCTAGCCATCTATCCGCTTCTTCAGCCTTGACGAAGGTTTCACGGAGGCTTCCATCTCCGCCAAGGTATTTATCTATAGATGCCGCTGCTTTTCGCGCCATCGCAATAGCATCAATGACTGAAGCTGGACCACTGACAACGTCGCCACAAGCAGAAAGCCCCGGCAGACTTGTTTCTAACGTCGACGGATCAACTACGATGGTGTTCTGTTCGGTAGTTTCGATCTCCTTTGGCCAGCAGAATCGGTCAGGCGTCTCCCCAACAGCTACTACTATGGTATCGGCCCCTATCTCGAATTCTGACCCTTCAACTGAAATAGGGCGTCTTCTGCCTGTCTCATCGAGTTGCCCCAACTCGGTACAAAGGCATTCGAGGCCGGCGACGTGGCCCTCTCTGCCCACGATGCTTTTCGGAACTGCCAAGAACCGGAACTTCACCCCCTCATTTTCTGCCGCTTGAACTTCGCATGGATTTGCTGGCATCTCCTCTCTTGACCTGCGATAGAGAATGGTAACTGCTGTTGCGCCTAGGCGGAGGCCCGTTCTGGCGGCGTCGACTGCAACATTGCCGCCGCCGATTACCAAGACGTGATCCTTGATGTTAACCTCCTGGCCGAGGTTGGCGCTTTTCAGAAAATCCAGCCCCCACAGCACGCCTTTCAACTCTGTCCCAGCAATATCAAACCCTTTGTCCCGACCGGCGCCACCCGCCAATAACGTGGCATCATATTGAGTCCTGAGGTCACGAAATGTCAAGTCCTTGCCGATGGCTGTGCCAGTTTTGATCTCCACTCCCAGCGCTAAAATCTCATCGACATCTTTCTCAAGCATCTCTCTGGGTAGACGGTATGGCGGCACGCCAGCTCGAAGCATTCCTCCATATTTCAGTAATGCCTCAAAAACCGTCACCGCATGGCCCTTCTTCGCTAAGTAGTAAGCCGCAGTGAGGCCAGCGGGACCAGCCCCTACTATGGCGACCTTCTTGCCTGTCGGTGGGGTAACTCTGAGTTTTTTCTTCCAGAGATTTGTATCGTGTTCTGCTGCAAATCGTTTGAGGGCACATATCGAAATGGCTTCGTTCAGTTCTGTCCGGCGACAGACAATTTCACAGGGGTGGTGACAGAGGTAGCCGAGAACGGTGGGAAGCGGAACCTTTTCGCGAATCACGGCTACAGCTTCAGCGAATTTGCCTTTGCTGATAAGACGGATATATCGCGGGACGTCGATACCTGCAGGACATGCGTGCTTACACGGTACAAGGTCCTCTTCAGGCGGGGGCCACCTGAGATTTTTGTCCATCAGTGCCCCAGTTGGACAAACTTCCACACAGGCTCCACAGAACCTGCAGTCAGATTCTTGCAGCGAGGGGGCAACCGTGCCTACGATATAGTCCTCGCCATCAAAGACGATACCGAGGGCTTCCACGCCTCGTACATCCCTACACACCCTCACGCAACGGCCACAGCCTATACAAAGGTTGTAATCTTGAACAAACAAGGGCGTCTTCACAACTGGGAAATTTCTGAAAATGTACCGGGGTACATCTTCCCTGATTCCGATGTATTCTGCGACTTTTTGCAGTTCACAGTTGCCGAACTTATCGCAGCACCGCTCATCAACTGGCACGTTAAGCGAACAAGGCTCCCGACTGCACCCCTCCTTCTCCGCACAGACTAGACAGGCATGCGGATGCTTCGCCAATATCTTCGCCAAGTTCTTACGTCTGAGTTCCTGAACTTGCGGCGTATCTGTATGAACAATCATCCCTTCTCTCACGAGCGTGGCGCAGGCGGTAGGAAAACCTTCCGTTCCATCGACTTCCACAACGCAGAGTTGGCATCCTTCAAACCCTTTCGGATTTGAGTCCAAGCCCACCACAAGTTGACCGCCTCGATAGACTTTGCGGCTAGGTTCGAGTTCTGAAGCTGGAGGCAGGTCCGGGTGATAGCAGAGGGCAGGAATGTAGAGGTTCGCTTGCCGGGCTGCTTCTAATAGCGTTGTGCCTTCTTCCACAGTAACTTCGATGCCGTCTATCGTTAGTGTTGCAGTATGCATTTTTTCCATCTTTCAATTGAAGAAGTGTCTGATTGCTAGGGTTGCTAGGCTATGAGGGTTTCCAGGTATGGACAATTGCGTCTCGGGTACAGGCTTTGATGCATGGAGGTTTCTCCTCCGGTTTGCATGGAGCGCAGCTGTATTTGATTTTCTTGCGGTGTCCCTCGGTTACTGCTGCGACAATTACATCTTCTAGGTCAATCATCATCGTCTTGGTCTCTAGAACACCTTGAGGGCAGACTTCAACGCACGCGCCGCAGCCGTTACATTTGTCTGTATCGATGCTGATGAAGTATTCTCCTGACCCATCTTTGTATCCGTAGTGGATGATCACCTACTTAACCTCGACCTGTTGTTCAAGCAGCTTTTTGCTCTCTTTCATAGAGCGCCTTGGCGAATAGCGCCGCTCCTATTGCGCCTGCGATCATGGGATCCAGTTCTTCTTTCATCGGAAGCGCTTCTATGCCAATTATTCTTTCGACGCGCTTCACAATGCCAATGTTCTTTGCGATGCCCCCCGTGATGACGAAGTCCTTTTCGACCTTAATCTTCTCTAGCAGTTCCGATATTCTACTTGCCATGGCGGAGCAGAAGGCGGCAAGAACCAGTTCTTTCGGCCACCCTTTGCGGAGCAGCCCCACCGCCTCAGACTTAGCAAAGACCACACAAGTGCTACTCACTGGTTTAGGTTCCTTCTCTATTTGGAAGGAGAGCGGTCCAACTTCTTCGATGGGTACGGACAGCAAGTCGGCAAACACTTCCATGCCTCGACCTGTGCCTGCAGCACATTTGTCATTCATCAGAAATGCGGTTACCTTACCTCTCTCATCACAGTGTATCGCTTTACAGTCTTGGCCGCCCATATCTAATACGGTTCTCACGGTAGGCCCCCAAATGTAGTTCGCGCCTCTGGCGTGGCAGGCAATCTCTGTGATTGCTCTCTTGGCGAAGGGAACGTTCACTCGTCCATATCCTGTTCCCACAGTGTACATGATCTTGTCAAGCTTCAGCCCCGTGCCTTCAGAAGCCCAATCCATGACGCGCTGGGCGCTGTCAGGACTGCTCGATCCTGTTCGCTTAATGCTGTAGGCGTATAACTCACCATCTGCCATTATAGCCGCTTTGGAGCTTACTGAACCAACATCGACTCCAGCCGTAATGATTTCAGCATTCTTCCAATCTCGTCCCGGCACCGTTCGGCGGTATTCGGGCCATCTCCAAAATTCTTTACTCATTTTTTGACGCTCCCTTCTTCTGAGGTAGAAGCGCAGCTCCCAATGCGCCCACAAACTCGGGGTCTTCAGGTATTAGCAGCTTGACCCCTAAAGCTTTCTCCAGAGAGTTGACGAATCCAACGTTCTTTGCAACGCCGCCCACCAAGATCACATCCTTCTGGATTCCCAATCGGCGGGTCATAGACGCTATTCGATCCGCTATAGCGTCATGTATCGCCCGAACAATATCTGGTTTCGGCGTCTTCTCATGGATCAGCGTCACCACTTCGGACTCGGCGAAAATTGTGCACTGGGCGTTCATTGGAACAGCCTTCTCCGCTTTGAGGGACAACGGACCCATATCTTCCAGCTTCATTTCCAGCGCCCGCGCCATGGCCTCCACGAACGTACCTGCTCCAGCGGCGCATCTCTCGTTGATGACGAAATCTACCATCTTCCCTTTCTCATCGCATTTCACGGCGCGGCCTTCTTCGGCGCCAACGTCGATGATTGTTCTCGCCGACGGGACGAGGAAGTTTCCTCCGAGGGCGTCTGCTCCCATCATGCTTACTTCGCCGTTGACATGAGGCGCTTGATCTTTACCCGCGCCCGTTGCCACAACGTGATCGATCTCGTCCAAGGACAAGCCGGCTTTGCTCAGTGCTTGGTTGAATATCTTTTCAGCGTCGGCTCGTTGATCGAATCCGCTTGGAATTTGGCCTTTGGCCAAGATCTCGCCGTCTTTGAGGATTAGCACTTTGACGTTTTTGGAGCCCATATCTATGCCTGCAGTTATCAACGATCTCACCCACTATTTCGCTCCGATGATCTCCAAGAAGGCATCTATCTCAGTCTTTGTTCTTTCGATGTCGAACTCTCTCTCGTCGCCCATATTTCCTTCAAAGTGCATGACTGGGATACCCGCCTTTTTCAGGGCCAGCTTGTTCTCCGCTATCCCCATGCTTAGACCTTCGCAGCCGCGGTTATAATGCAGCATGACTCCGTCAACCTTCCATTCCTTTGCGATTCGCTTCATCATGTCGCTCTTCAATTTCGGTGAGTAGAAATGTTGCCATTCAGGCCGGCTGAGAGTCCATTCTGCTAGAACTCGTAGCGCCTGCTCTCGCGTCTCGATTTCTATGCCTTTTTCCTGCGGTGTCGCTCTGGCTCCCCAGGTCCCATCTTCTTGCACCTCAAAGATACCGGTGAGCCCGAAGGTGTAGAGCGAACCGATTGAGATAACCCCGTACTTCTGCAGGTACCTCCAGAGTTGTAGGAAGGCCCAAGGGGGTTGGGTGTCTGTCATTACTCGAAACCGCTCGTTGCTGACGGCGGCGATCTGATTCGCGATTCGATCTTTGACCTCGTCTCGGAGTTTCTCGTAGAAGTCCACGCATTCTTTTCTGTGTTTCATGAGGGTACTGATGACGTAGAGGGAGTACATGGTCTTTTCATCTAGCGGCGCAGGCACGGCCTTATTAAGCGTGCATATTTCAGCCCACAAGGACGTCGCGCGGCACTCGTTGTATACCGCTTGGATCAGCTTTTCGTCGTCACACTTTCTTCCTGTAGTTTTCTCCAACCAGTCGATGCCATCCATCATTTGGGAAACTATGTAGTTCAGCCTTCTCTCGTTGAGTTCGTCGTAGGGCCCTACGCTAACGTCGATGCAGAAAAACGGGACGCCGCCCTCAAGTTCGCCCGCCACTTGGTACCATTTGGCGTGGCTGCAGCAAATGTGGGTTGTCCAGAGAAAGTCCGCCTTGGGAAACTTTCCACCCCACGCGTATTCGTCCAGAATAATAGAGCCCCAATAGTTCCTCATGTAGGCGCACAGGTCACGGGCGTATCCCTTTGCTTCGGTCGCATCATGGCATTTTGCCGCGAAGTCTTTGTT
>JABAOH010169183.1_pt1 | contig 23098 bp, 21 predicted proteins | sample 7062181 | NCBI WGS metagenome assembly JABAOH01 (sample SAMN14538630, study PRJNA623070) | marine sediment metagenome | biome: marine biome [ENVO:00000428]; feature: marine pelagic biome [ENVO:01000023]; material: deep marine sediment [ENVO:00002113]; isolation source: pool of 5 deep marine... | reverse complement strand
CATTGTAGCGAAGTGCTCCTCCCGCGGTGACTGTCTTCACTTCAAGGCGCACGTTCCTTCCAGAAACTTCGCTCGGAACCTCGGGGAGGTCGATGCTACCCTCCAGTCGAAGAGTCCGCAAGTCAGTGAAGCGCAGGAACAGGAGGCTCACGCTCCCGGATTTCTGGGCCACCTGGAACCATCTGAGGCGATTCCCAAGACCGTCCTCCTGCTCTCTGTACCAGGTCCCAGGGGATCCCCAGTCCACGGCCTCGCGGACCGAGAGGAGGTCGACCTCCGACACAGCGACCAATATGACGGCGTCAACCTCCGCCAGCACGCTTTCGTCAAAGGCCGCATCGTCGCTCGCGTTGTAGATGAAGACGTCATAAGGGCCAAAGGGATATCTGCCTGTCTCCCACTGCTCAAGGTCCTGCGGCAGGTACGATTCCAGTTTGGATCGGTTGACCTCCAGCTTAGGAATGACCTGGTGGGAGTACAGCGGGACCCGGAGACTCAGGGAGGCCCAGCCTAGGTTCTTGGTGTCCAGGGCACGTTTCGTAACGGAGAAGGGATGAACCTCGAGCCATGCCGGGAGGAGGAGCAGCGTCAAGGTCCCGTCTTCCTCGTGGTCCGATGCCAGGGCTGTCACGGAACCCGGAATCTTGACCTCGATCTGGTAGGATCCTCCCTCCAGTCCAGCCGCCACCGCCGTGTTGGCGTACAGGGCCGCCTCTGAGGCAGGGTCGGAAGCGAACACGGAGTACCCGAAGGCAGCCACCGAGAAGTTGCTGGCGTCGGCGTAGAAGGTCCGGTCTTCCTCAGCAGGCAGGGTGTACTGGATGACCAGGGAGATAGGATGACCCTGTCGCACGGGAATGGTCTCCACCGCGTGCTGGAAGAAACCGCCGAAACCGTCGGGGATCTTCACATCCCGCACGTTCACAAAGTCCACAGCCCACTTGTCCTCCACCACGGCGTAGCCGAGCCGGTACTGGTTCGGCGACCAGAAGCCGCAGCCGCCATAAGAGAAATGGAGGAAGCTGGCGCCCTGCTCGTATAGCTCCGTGGCCTGTGTCGGAGTGTAGTTGACCTCTCCACCTTCCGCAAACGTCCTCTTCACCTCGTCCAGCACCGTCGACGCGCCCACCGCGCTGGACCGGGTCGCCGAAGCCGTCTGGTCGGAGACGAACTGGCAGACATCGTAGACGTAGTTGTACTTGTACACCGAGGCGTAGAGACCCTCCATGGAGAAGACGCTGAAGGGCTGCTGGAAGCGAGCGAGGCCCGGAGGGAACACCGTCTCGAAGCTCAGGGAGGCCGTCCCGTTGGGGACCCGGTCCAGGCTGTCGGAGACTCCGTCCCCGTCGGCGTCATCGTTCCTAGGGTCGGGGTCCGCATCATCCCAGAGGCCATCCCCGTCCGTGTCCCACGACACCGGATCCGTCCCCACCTGGCGTTCCTGGACGTCATTCAGCCCGTCTTCGTCGGCGTCGGCCTGCAAGGGGTCCGCACGACCCCGGTAGCGCGCCATCTCCCCAAACCGCCAGACGGCCACGACCCAGCCCTTCACCTCCTGGCCGTCCAGCAGGCCGTCGCCGTCCGTGTCAGGATTCGCCGGGTCCGTCCCCACGCTCTCCTCCCCCACCAGGAGGAGTCCGGCCACCGTGGTGTTCGTGCCGTCCCAGAGGCCATCCCCGTCAGTGTCCGGGTACAGGGCCTCCACCCAGTCCAGCAGCCCGTCGCCGTCTGTATCCGCCTTCGCGTCGCTGGTTCCCAGAGAAGCCTCCATCTCCGTCGAGAGACCGTCTCCATCGGAGTCATAGGTTATCCTGACGCTAAAGGGGAGACGGGCCTCCGACCCCCACGGATCTCGGATCATGAGTTCCCCTTCGTACTCTCCCGTGGCCGGGTAAGTATGGTACGTCGTCCGTCCCTGGCCCCCCTGTCCATCTCCGAAGCGCCACTCGAAGGAGAGCGCCCCGAGGTCCGACGGCGCGTCCGACCCCTGGGCCTCCATGAGCAGAGCCCCCCTGGGGCCATAGTAGGTGAGGGATGGCGCATGACCTTCGGGTCTCCGGTTCTCTACGGTGATGGGGACGACGCCCTTGCCCCTCAGGGAGCCGTCGGAAGCCTCCGCGAACACCAGATGCTCCCCCGGCCTCCCGTAGGCGAGGGTCAAGCTGCTGCCAGTGCTCGCATCAAACCCATGGAGCCAGCGGTAGGACAACCTGGCCACGTCGCTTGGCGAATCCGTCAAGGGCGCCTCCACCCGGAGGACCTGGTCCTGCTCCGCCCTGTAGGCGGTGATCGGTGCGGGGTGGGGAGGTATGTTGGCGATCCCCACTATGGCCTCGACTTGGTCCACGGAGCCCTCGGGGTCCACCACCGTGAGGGTCACGCGGTAGGTCCCCGGCCGGGAGTAGGAGTGGATCACGATAGGCTCCACGGCCTGGACTCCGTCCCCGAAGTCCCAGTGGTAGAGCGATCCGACCTCTTGAGAGGAAGTCGACGCCGTCCGGGAGGCTTCGAAGAGCAGTGGGCTCTCGTGGACCCTCTCACCCTCGATGCGTACCGCAGCTACGGGCGGGACATCCTCGACTCGCACGGCGAAACCGCGGACTGTCCGGGGGCCTCCAGCCTCCACCGAGACCCTCACCAGGTAGAGACCAGGCCTATCGTAGGCGTGTTCCACCTCCCTCCCATCGGCCACGGTGCCGTCCCCCAGGTCCCAGAAGAACCTAGTGGGGATCTGGTTGCCGGAGACGGCCTCGACCGAGAGTAGAAGGGGCATCCCTTCCTCAGTCACCACGGCATCCAGGGGCTCGACCTTGGGGCCCAGGCCTACGGCCAAGAGAACCGCGCCATCCCAGGTGAGAAGAGCCTCGGCGGACCCGGAACCACCGTTCCCATCCACAACCCGGACGGAAACAGACATCTCTGCGCTCCCTTTTCGAGGAGCCTTGAAGGTGCGCACGGCCCTCAGCTCCAGGTCACGGAAGGGCGCGTCTCCCGCAGGCAGTACCCGCGTTGGCCCATCCTTCCCGTCAAACCCCCACGCCACCACCAGGTCGTCACCGCCCGCGTCGAAGACGGTGGCGGCCAGGTGGACGGGGACGCCCTTGAGGAAGCGGTTCACCGTCTCCATCCAGGTCCAGGTGGAGGGATTACCGCTGTCGAAGTCGTGATGCAGGCGCACCCGCCGACCGTCCTCGAGGGTCAGGAATACGAAGAGCGGGTTGGACCCGTCGCCCTGCCGGCCCCCTGAGGGAAGGTAAGTGCCCCTGAGGTGCCAGAGGTCGTCCAGACGGACCAGAAGCCCTTGGAGGCCCTGGGCCCCTTGGCGGGGTGGCCCACGATGCCGCTCCAGGAGCAGCTGGTCCACGGCCTCGTCGCCCCGTAGGATCTCCAGTAGGACCCGGTTTCCCGGCTTCCCCGCCAGGTAGGCCTCCACGTCAACCCGGGCGTGGGCGTCGCTGAGAGAGACGTGAGGGGCCGCGTTCTGGACCTGTACAGTCGTTCTCGTGCTCGCTGCATCCCCGTCGTCGTCGACCACAGTGAGAGCGACGTCGTGCCTTCCGGGCTGGCTCCATGAGAGGACGGCCTCCCTCCCCCCCTCCTCTCCGTTCCAGAGGTAGCGGAGACTGGGGGCATCGGTGGGGTCGTCATGGGCCTGCGCTGCCAGGAGGAGGACGGAGCCCTGCTCCACGGTTCCGGGTGGCAGGGACTCCAGTGTCGGGGGTCTATTCCGGACGGAGACCCACAGCCGGTCGACAGAGGCCGCTCCGTTGTCGTCCGTCGCAGTGAGATTGACGAGGTACCTGCCCGCCTCGGGATAGCCGTGGACCACCCTCCGGCCAGAGGCTCTGGTCCCGTCCCCCAGGTCCCAGGCGTAGGTCAGCGTAGGCTGATCAGAGGGGGTGTCCGTCGACTGGGTCCCGTCCAGGACGACGACCTGGTCTTCAATCGCAACCCACTCTTCGGGGACTCCGGACCCGCGGCCGAGGACAGCCGTTGGCGGCGCGTTCACGACCCGGACGAGGAGTTCGTCGGTATCGAAGGCGCCGTGGGGGTCCGTCACCCGGAGGACGACGCGGTAGAGCCCCGCGTCGGGGTAGGAGACGACCACACTCCTTCCGGACGCGCTTCGGCTGTCTCCCAGGGACCATGCATACTCCAGGCGGTGAAGATCTGGCGGCGCGTCTAGGGAGGCAGTTGCGCTCAGCAGGAAGCTCTGGTCCTCAGAGACCTCCACGTGGTGCACGCCGGGAAGGCCCACCAAATCGAGGGATTGGATCTCGTTGAGGTCTAGGTAGGCCTTCGCGGTGGCCACGGGGGGAGAGTTGTCCACCTGCACCCTGTGTGTCCCCAGGGCCTGGCGGCCACCGGCATCAGTGAGGGTAAGGCCCACCAGATAGGATCCCTCCCTGGAGAAGGCGTGATGGACCAAGGGCCCGTAGGCGACGAAACCGTCTCTGAAGTCCCACGTGTAGTTGATGATGGATCCGCCGGAGCTGAACGCGTCGAAGCTGGCGCGCTGCCCCACCTCAACCAAGGATGGGCCCTGGATTATCGGCATCGGGTTCGACGTAGCTCTGACCGATTGTAGGCTCAGCGACAGGAGGAGAAGAACGATGGCCGCAGTTGCCAGCCTTCTGCCCCTGTTCCCTCGGTACTGACCGTTTTCCTTTGGTAGAGGGGCCTTGAGCCTAGAAAGAGGTGTCCTCTGTCGTCGGTCTGAAGGTCGGTAGGAATCATCAAGGCCGTCTTGGCCTGTACAAGGGAGTGCTTCCCTCTTCAGTGCTTTCCGCGCCCCCTCCCTTAGCCGTTCATTCACCCACCTGAAGAATTGCGATGGCTCTGGGAATTCCCACACCTCTCAACACCCCAGAGCGTCATAACCGATGTAGTATATCAATCCTACGATTTGTAGAATCCGTAGCACAATCGGGAGACTCCCTGAGTCATTATCGATTTTGACAATACGCGCAGGTGTTATATTCGTAGGCCAGCCATAGCAGTCCGCGATTCGCTTCGGCGCTGAGGGGTGTCTGTCCGGGACGCATGACAGACCCCCGAGCGCTAAGGGGAGGAGGTGAACGGCCCTTGGAATCCGAGGAGGTACAGAAGCTCCGAGAGGACGTGAATAAGCTCAGAACAGACCTGGAGGACCTCGAGAAGAGGTACCTCGCGAAATCCGCGTGGGAAGAGGCCCTGAGTCGGCCGGGGCGGCGGGCGCCTGATCTCAGGATTCCCCTTACACCCAGGGCGGAAGCGGTTCGGGGAGCGATAGCGATCTACATCGTCTTCGTCGGCATCGCTGTGATTATCTGGGCCTGGTACCTGAGGGGCGTCGCCGAGGCTGAGAGCGTTGCGGCTATCCTGGCGGGGATCATAGGTATAGTCATGGGCTACTACTTCGGCCGACACGGGGTGGACAGGGCCCAGACTCTGGCCGAAGAGGCCAACAAGGAGAGGCGCTCCCTGCAGATAGAGAACGAGGGAATCGCGGCCATGAAGTCCCAGCTCGCGCAGTACGATCAGTTAGTCAGCGACTACCTTGAAGTCATGGAAGCCATGGAGCGGGATCCGGTGATGAGAGAAAGGCTTAAGGAGCTATGAATTGTCCCATGGCGGAGGCCGGAATTCATGGACATAAAGAAGACGAAAAGGAAGATCACTGAACTCCAGGCCCGAACTAGGATTCTTCTAGAGGAGCAGGAGGAGAGGGAGAAGGAAGCGCGCAGGCTGAAGAGGGCCCGCTGACCTGCGAAGCCGCCTGTCCTCCTAGGCACTTGGAATCGGTCCGAGGTGCATCCCGTTTCCACTCGAACCTCCGGAGAGTCGCAGAGTTTCCCTCCAGACTGCGTGAATCGACCGCCATTGGAGGCTCCGACTCTGTTCGATGTTTGTTGAAAATACTATATAAGGCCGGGATGGCTGCTCCTCATCGAGCTGTATGCTCCGAGGAGAGGGAAATCAGGGGTACAAGATGAACCGCATAAGGACCCTGGTTGCTCTGGCCACCCTGGGGGTCGTTTTCGCCACTGCCTTGGCGATCCTCCAGGCCGGAATCCCCTCCCGCGCGACGGCCGGGGAACACCAGGGTCCGACCTGGGTCTCTACGAAGCCGTCGACCCAGCAGAGGGAGAAGAAAAGTCTTGTAGCATCTCTCTGACACGTTTCCCGCCCTCAGGGAGCCTTGTTCTCCGCCTCGATAATCTCTCTTGATAATCGGCTGGAGTCTGTGAAATAGAACCCCATACACATCTACGATAGCCAGGAGGAAGAGAGCACACTCCGCCTATGGCAGGGTAGCAGCATGCTATCCCAGATGTGGATCAAGCCCAGCGTCGGGCATGCAGTAGCCCAGGGTGGCCTAGCTGCGACCTTTGCCATTCTCCTCGCGTTTCCCTCGGCCTGGGACATGACCGCCAGGGCCACCAACGCCATTCTCACCCTCGGCGGCATCCCCTCTCTGCTGGTTCTCGCTCCCGGCGATCCCACCATCTACGTCAAGACGGCTAACGGAGATATCGCCGCCTTCTCAATCCTGGTCGAGTGCTCGGGCCTCATCACCGTCGCCATCTTCGGCTTCATCCTTGCGGCCACCATGGGCCTCCTGCAGGGCCCCTTCTGGTTCAAGGGCCTCTGGACCCTGGTGGGCACCTCGGTCGGCCTCTTCTGGAACGTCAACCGCCTCGTGTTGTCCGCCTCCGCGGCCCACTACATCGGCTTCCAGGCCTTCGAGGCGATCCACTTCATCTTCTCGCCCGTGGTGGACTTCCTCTGGATGGTGGTGATCTGGTCCATGGGCATGTCCCTGATGAGCCGCTGGTCCCCGGAGGTGGAGGGGTGATTCAGTACCTCCTCTTTCCGGTCATCGCCATCATGCTGATCTACATGGCCCGCCACTACCTGTTCTCCTACTTCGCCCTCTTTCGGAAGCCCAAGGTGGTGACCTATCAGGAGGTGGCCGGGCTCTTCCGACCCAAAGTCTCCATCCTCATACCCTGCCACAACGAGGAGAGGGTCATCGGCCACCTGTTGGATCGCCTGGTGGCGGTCACGTACCCCAAGAGGAGGCTCGAGGTCATTCCCATAGACGATGCCTCCACGGACTCCACGGCGGACACAATCAAGGAGTACGCGGAAAAACATCACTTCATCAAGCCCCTCTACAGGCCCAAAGGGGGGAACGGGAAGGCCGCGGCCCTGAACCACGCCCTAGAGGCATCCAAGGGCGAGATCATCCTGACCTTCGACGCCGACTACCTGCCGCAGTACGACATCGTGGAGAAGCTCGTGACCCCCTTCGTCGACCCCGAGGTGGGGGGCGTCCAGGGAAGGGTCACCGTCTTCAACGAGGACGAGAGCTTCGTCTCCAAGCTGGTCACGCTGGAGAGGATTGGCGGATACAGGGTGGATCAGGTTGCAAGAGACCGCTTTGGCCTCATCCCCCAGTACGGCGGCACGGTGGGCGGCTTCCGCCGAGACCTCCTGGAGGAGTTCGGAGGCTGGGATGAGGCCATTCTGGCGGAGGACACGGACCTGACGGCCAAGACCGTCCTTGCAGGCTACAAGATCAGGTACGTCCTGGAGGCGGAATCGTACGAGGAGGCCGTGACCACCTGGAGGTCCTACTGGAGACAGAGGCACCGGTGGGCCAAGGGCCACATGCAGTGCGCCTTCCGCTACACGGGCTCCACCCTGAGGACAGGGTACCTATCCAGGATGCAGAAACTGGACATGGTCCTCTTCCTGTGGATATACTTCGCCCCCATCCTCGTGTTCCTGGGATGGTTGCTGGGCGTCGCAGCCTTCCTGAAGGGAGCGCCCCCCATCCTCCCCTTCTACGTGGGGACCTTGACGGTCTTCACCTACAGCGCGGTAGGCAACTTCGCTCCCTTCTTCGAGGTGGGCCTGGGGACCTACCTGGACAGGAGGAGGAACTTCGTCTGGATGCTCCCGGGCCTCCTCTTCGCCTTCCTCCTGAACGCGTTCTGCTGCACCGCTGCCCTCCTGAGCCTCATCTTCAAGAGGAACGGAAGGCACCAGTGGAACCACACGACGCACAACGGAAACGGCCATCGGAAGGCCCCGGCGCCGGCAGGAGGTGACTGATTGGCATCGCTACCCTGGCTACTCTTCCTTGGCCTCTTCCTGCCCGTCGCTCTGGCGGTGCCTCTCCTCCTCGAGCACAAGCGGGTGCGGGACGAGGGGCCCCGCCAGATCCCCGTCACGACCTTGGACCTCCAGAAGAGGCAGGCCAGGAGTACGAGGAGGTCGGTACGGCGCATCTCGGATCCGAAGGTGATGCCTGGCCTCACCCACCTGTCGACGAACCTGGAGATCATCGCCGAGACGGAGATTGGGGGCAATGTGGTCACCCAGGGGAGCCTGACCGTCGGCGTGGGAGGGTCCCTGAAGGGCAGCGCCAAGGCCAAGAAGGGGATCCACCTGCTGGCAAAGGCCCAGGTCTTCGGCAACCTCATCTCCGGCGGCGCGGTCGACTTGGACAGACTGAGCTACGTCCAGGGGATCGTGTACTCGGTGGGCGACGTGACCCTGAAGCCCGGCGCCGTGGTGAAGGGAATCTACACAGACGGGAAGGTCAACGTGTATCCCGGAGCGGAGATCGTCGAGGACGTCATCGCCCGGGAGGGGGTCCACCTGGTGGTGCCCACGGACGACTCACGGGCCCTGGCGGATCTGGAGTCCCTCAATGCCCTGATATCACCTGAGGAGTTTGCGGAGGGTGATGAATGAGGGCCTGGCCGGCTTTCTTGGTAGTTTTGCTCCTCTTGGCACCGACGGCCAGCGCCCAGACTGAGTGGGTACAGCTGGACGATCCACCTTCCGAAGGGCCAGATGGCGGCGCCGATCCGGCGGATATCGTGGACCTCTTCTACTCCGCCAACGCCACACACGTCCTCTTCAGGGAGGACTTGGTTGCCCTCCCCGACGTGAGCAACTGGACCTACGTAGTGTACATCGACAAGCCCCTCGGCGGCGACTACAAACAGGATTATCGCCTCATCTACGCAGAATCGGGGGCCTACATGGAGCATTGGAACGGGACCGACTGGGTATACCAAGAGGACATCGTCGTTACCGTCGACGGAGCCAACGTCAGCGTGGTCTTCGAGGTCCCCGTGGACTCCATCGGCGGCGTCGGGGACACCCACGTAAAGGTGTCGTTCGAGAACTATCAAGGGGCCGATTCCTTCAACGATCCGGAGGAAAAGGCCCCCGACAAAGGGGGTTACAAGATCCACAGGAGGTCAATCCCTAACCTGCCCCTCATCGTCCTTCCTATCTTCGTGGCAGGATTGTCTGGCACCATTTTCCTGCTGCGCAGGAGAATCTTGCCTACCTGACTCCAAGCGTCTAGCTTGGGGCTGACTCTATTTGGTTCTCCCCCCGGTCATCGCAATCTCCACCTCCCTTGGCGACCTGGGAGTCGCTGTCTTCTTCCTGCGCAAGAAGATCTTTCCTAAGCAGCCTCTAGGACGCAAAGGACTATTGCACGCCGATTCGATTACGGTTCGATGAGTGCTTCAACGGTCACTTGTGCAAAGTGTGGTCACATCAGTGATGTAACGGCCTCATACTGCACCAATTGCGGGAGCCCGTTAAAGGCGGAGGCGCCAGCCGAGTATGACTACGAGGCCCAGAGGGCGCGGGATAGGACCAGGACGGGACTTCTACTCCTCCTCATCGCCTTCGTACTCACGGTCATCCCCTTCGTGAGCATAGTTGGCGCTATCGTGGCCATCCCCGCCGTCATCATGATGCTCCTTGGGGCCGAGGCCTTCGGTCGGCGGCACAGAAGCTTCGTTCTCTGGTCCATTATTTCTTTCGTCGTCCTCTTGGTCGCCGCGGTGGCCACTCTTGTAGCTCTGGTCATGCAGCTGTTGGTCGCCCAGATAGGCGATGAGCCCAGAGAGCGGCTCGAGGGAATCTGGCTCGCCATCAGCATCACGGTGGGGGTGATGGTCGCGGCTTCGGCCATCCCCTACTCTCTGATTACTTATCAGCTGCAGGACGCCCGGGGCAGGAAAGTCTTGTTTGGTGCCGTAGGCGTCCAGCTCGCCTACTCCGTAGGGATATACTGGTATACCTACGGTTTGCTGGACGTGCTCCTTGAAGTGCTGGAAGGAGGCGTCACCGACATTGCCGTTTTCACTGGAAATCCCCTTCAGTTCGTATTGCCCCTGGCCAACCTCGCGTGGGTAGCCGTCTACTATCTCGCCTATCGAAGGGTCACGATCTCATAGGATTATCGCACTCACACCATTGGAAACAAGGTGTGAAAGGAGGCAATCTCAGGACCCGTCTCAGTCTGTGGCCGGAGGCTACGGACCGCCTTTCTTCCTGGAAAGTTCCCTGAGGGTCTCCTCCAGGATTCTCAGGGCGTCATGAATGTGCTCCTTCTCGATGCCGTGGTGGGTCACGCATCTGACCCTCGTCCTGCCCTTGGTCGTCACCCCAATTCCCCTCTTCCGCAGGAGGGCCGCGAACTGCTCCGAGGTGAGACCCAAGGGGGCCACGTCGAAGATCACTATGTTGGTCTGCACGCTCTTCATGTCCAGGTCCACCTTCCCCATTCTAGCGATGCCCTCCGCCAAGAGCCTAGCGTGAGTGTGATCTTCCGCAAGCCTGTCCACCATCCTTTCCAGGGCCACCAGTCCAGCGGCGGCGATGACGCCCGCCTGACGCATGCCGCCCCCTAGCACCTTGCGGGCTCTGCGGGCCTCGTCGATGAACTCCTGGGAGCCCACCACGACGGAGCCTGCCGGACACGACAGCCCCTTGGAGAGGCAGAAGGTGAGGGAATCGGCCTCCATGGCAAGGGCCGACGTGGGAACGCCCATGGCAACTGCCGCGTTGAAGATGCGAGCGCCGTCCACGTGAAGTTTGAGGGACTTTTCACGGGCCACCTGTGACACGTCCATCATCTGGTCCACCGTCGTGATCGTGCCTCCGGCGGCGTTGTGGGTGTTCTCGAGGCACACCATGGTTGTCCTGGGGAAGTGGACGTTGTCGGGCCTGAGCGCCTCCTCCACCTGTTTCGCAGAGAGGACGCCGTATTGGCCGCGAAGGGGCCTCGGGAGGAGTCCCGCAACGCGAGTCAATCCGGCTGTCTCGTTGTTGTATATGTGGGAGTCCGCCTCCACCATCACCTCCTCTCCCGGACGGGTCTGAGCCATTAGGGAGACCAGGTTTCCCTGGGTGCCACTGCTCACTAACAGACCAGCCTCTTTCCCCAAGAGGCGGGCGGCCCTCTCCTGCAGCAGGTTCACCGTCGGATCCTCGCCGAAAACGTCGTCTCCCAACTTGGCGCTGGCAATGGCCTCTTTCATCTCCTCCGTGGGGAGGGTCACCGTGTCGCTCCTCAGGTCGATGTACTCCATGGCCACCTCCTCCCTCAAGGCGGTGTGCGTACTTAATCGTGACCGCGTTGATGGACAGGGGTCCCAGCAGTTGGGGCACCGCACACTTCGGATGGTAGTAATCTCCGGCGAAAACCACGAGCCAATCTTTATCGAAGGGAAGGGCCACTTCTTCACGATGCTCAGCCAAACCCGCGAGGCCCTCGCGGCGGCACGAGCTCCCGTCACCAAGGCCAAGGTCTGTTTTGTCGGGGACCGGGAGGTGGGCAAGACGAGCCTCATCCGCCGCTACGTGCAGGGGTCCTTCAGGGAAGCCTACGTGGCCACCCTGGGCGCCAAGGTCTCTTCCACGTACGCCCTGACTGAGCAGGACGGGAAAACCTACGGCATGAAACTCGTGCTTTGGGACATCATGGGGTCCTCAGGCTTTCGAGAGACCTTCAAGGAGGCCTACTTTCACGGGGTCCACGCCGTGGTGGCGGTCTTCGACCTCACCCGGAGGCCCAGCCTGCGCCAGCTGTCCACTTGGTTCGCCTCCGTGGAGGACATCACCAAGCCGGCAGTTAGGCTGCTGATGGGCAACAAGGCGGACCTGGCGGATGAGAGGGTTGTGACGATGGAAGAAGGGAGGGAGTTCTCTGAGGGCCTGAAGTGCCCCTACATGGAGGTCAGCGCCAAGACTGGCAAGGGCGTGGCGGCGGCCTTTGACACACTTCTCAAGAAGCTAGTGAAGGCCTTGCCCGAGCTGGCGGAGGAGCGCTGAGTCGGCTCGTCGGGATTCGGATGCTTCCAAGGCGTCCCGGCCTTCGATGCGAGGATTCAGGAGCCCCCGGTAAGGTTATAGTCCTCAGAGCGATTAGGAGACGAGGTGATGTCCTATGATCCCTGGCCCGCCCCAACCAGGAGACATCCCTAGGGTGCCGCCGATGCCTGAGCCCTCCGAGATACCTGAAGCTCCTTCCGCCTACTGGTTCATGGTGAAGCAGGACCTTGAGGCCCTGAAGGAGCATGTGAGCGACCTGACGAAGAGGCTTGAAGGCCTGGAGGGCAAGGTGTCCGCCCTGGAACAGGTGCTCCGCAAGGATTAGTAAGAATAGGGAGAGAGATAGTCACAGTGAGGCCCGACCGACTTCGCGCATTGGGTTGCCCCTTGGATATGGGGGCTGCCCCTAACGCGAGACGGCCGCCTTCAGAGCCGAGGCGACGGTGAATAGGAAGGCGACGACCCCGCCGTACGTATGCGTGAAGATGAGGGTGGTGTTGAGGGTCGCCTGAGCAGCGAGGAACGCGCCGGTGGCAGGTAGAGCCCAGGCGGCCGAACCCACCAGCACTGCCAGCATGGCTAGGGGTCCCCCCATGGTTCCTGCGAGGCCTCGGCGACGGACCAGCAGGGATCTCCGCTCCCTGAGGGCGCCCAGCACTTCCTTGACGTCTGTGCTCAGCGTCGCCCTGCGATCCTGGTAAACCTCCTGCTGGACTGTCCCCCCTCCGCTGTCCCTCTCCAGGATTGCGTCCAGAAGGTCATCCAGCTCCTTCTCGAGGTAGTCCGTGGAAACGTCCTCCCCGCCCACCTCGGGATATGCGGCGCCCATCAGCTCCTCCTCCAGGTGCGTTTCCAGGTCATCGCTCCACCTGATGAGAGAGTAGCCCAGACGGTTGTTGAGCACGCCTAGGGTACGCTCCTCCAGGCTGCCGACGGCAGAATCGATCTTGAGCTTCATGAAGAGAAGGCCAGCGGCAGCGATGGCCAGCAAGGCTCCCGCTCCCTGGATCACCGTGCTGTACGTCTCTCGGGAGAATTCGGGGGAGTAGTTGTATCCAAGGGATGGTGCCATGTAGAACGAGCCCGCGGCGATGGCGATGAAGGGAATCCAGAAGATGATGTTGAGGGCCCTAGGAGAGAGCCTGCCAGGATAAGCGGGAGGACTTCTCATATTGATGCCTGAGGAGGCTCCACGGAATCGCTAATAAAGCTTAGGCCGCCATTCTCTTCCTAGATAACACCTACTTCTCCCTCAGACCCCTGCCCAAGAGGGCGAAGCCTGAGAGCAGGGACTCCAGCTGGATCCGGGGGTTGCTGCCGGAGATCAGCCTGAAGTCCACCTCTCCAACCCGGTCCACCATATCCACCTTCACCTCATCGGGAACGCCGAGGTCGTGCACCGCGCGATATATCTCCTTCACTAGGTCCTCGGCCGCCAGGCCGTACTCGATGAGGAGGTCGTCCAGCATGCTCCTGGCCCCCAAGAAGTCTCCCTTCAGGGCCTTCTCCACCATCTGACCTACGTCCTCCGGCCTGGCCGCTCCGGCGGCGCGGTAGAGGGACTCGGAGTCGATGGTATCGGATATGGCGGCCGCCACCTGGAGGGCGTTTGTGGCCTTCCTCAGGTCTCCCTGGGCGACGTACACCAGGGCCTCCATGCCATCGTCCTTCACCTTCAGGCCCTCCTCCTTGGCGATACGGGCCACGTAGGCGGTCACGTGCTCCGGTTTCAAGGGTCGAAACCTGAAGAGGGCGCAGCGGCTCTGGATGGGCGGGATGATGCGGCTGGAGTAGTTGACGGATAGGATGAAGCGAGCGGTGCGGGTGTACATCTCCATGGTGCGTCGGAGGGCCGCCTGAGCGTCGTTGGTGAGGTGGTCCGCCTCGTCTAGGAAGAGGATCTTGAAGTTACCGACGCCTATGGGAGCCATGCGGGCCTGGTTCTTGATGGTGGTGCGGATGACGTCAATTCCTCTTGCATCACTCGCATTGGTCTGCGCAAAGTTGGCTTGCCAATCCTCGCCAAAGAGCTCCCGTGCCAGGGCGATAGCGCAGGTAGTCTTTCCCGTGCCAGCGGGTCCCGCGAAGAGGAGGTGTGGTAGGTTGCTGGTCCTGACGTAGGCTTTCAGACGATCTACGATCTCGGACTGGTTGATGACTTCGCCGAGGCTCATGGGTCTGTACTTCTCCACCCAAACCTCCTGCATGCGACCCAGGCGATGGATGGGTAGAGCGATAAAAACCTTTTGTGGGAGGTTGGTGAAACTGGAGGCACTTCATTATCATGGCCTATCCCTTGCTGCCCATTTGAGGCTGCTCTCTTTGGAAATACGTATTGCCAAAACATGCAACGCTGCACCCACGCCCCCACGCCAGCGGAGAGGACGATCAGCCATGCCGCTCTGAACAAGAAGCAGAATACACTTTCTCTTGAGTTCCCTCGCGGAAGCTGATGTTCCTCCAAGCCTCCGTGAAGTTCGCGTCGCCATGGTCGAGGAAGCTTTAAGGGGCCTCCTTTGGTAGACAAGGTCTGATGGGCGCTGGAGGGCTGCACATTCCTCCGTGGCTGGTGAATCTCCTACGGAGCCTGGTCGTGATTCTCGTGGTCACGGCCGCCGTTCTCGGTGGCCTCTTCGCCTTCGCCCGGACCTGGCCCCCTATGGTCGTAGTTGAGACCGGGAGTATGCAGCACAGCAACGAGACCAGTTATCTGGGGGTCGCCGACACAGGGGACATGATCTTGGTGCAGGCCTCCCCTCACCCCGAGGACATAGTCACCTACGTGGAGGGCCGTGCCCGGGGCTATGCGACCTACGGCGACTACGGCGATGTCATCATGTTCCGGAGGCCCGCGGACGCGAAGCCCATCATGCATCGTCCTGTCTTTCGCCTTCTGTGGAACGATACGACCGAGGGTTTCGACATCCCCTCCATGCAGGATCTGGCGCAGGGTGTGGATTGGAACTCCAGCCGGTCCACGCCCCTCGGGCTGAAGGTGGGCGACTCCGTGGTTCTTCACAACGTCACCTTCAAGGACCTCTCCATCCAGTTCTCGATCAGCGGCTTCATCAGCCAGGTCATCGCCTCGCGGTGTACCAAGGAGAACCCCTGCTACGTCACCATGGGGGACTTCAACGCCCCCAACTACGATGGGTCCCTGGTTCGCCATAGCTGGGTCGTCGGACGGGCCCGTGGCGAGATTCCTTGGCTGGGCCTCCTGAACCTCCTCCTGACGGGCAAGTATGGCTGGGGAGACAGCCGCGTGCCTGCCAACAGCTGGACCTCGATAATGGTCGTCCTTCTCCTTTTGATTGGAATCCCTGTCGTCTGGGAAACAGCACGACTCGTCCGGCGGCAGCGCCGAAAGCCCTCAGAGGAGGCCGACGAAGGTGGGTTGGGCCCTGTTCTCTCCGTCCTGGAGGAGCGGTGGAGGCAGAGAGGCGCCCAAGAGCAGAAGGCCGAAGGGCCGGAAGCTGATGAGGAGTCTTCGTCGGGCGTCAAGGATCAGAATAACTCCCGCTGAGTGTAGTCTGAACTGTCAGCCTCCTCATCGAGACAAGGTCAGCAACCTCGCCCAGTTAGTGCGGGAGACACGCCGGAGATGGCGAGGGGCGACGCCTACGTTGGCACGGTCTCCCCAACGATCTTCCCATCCTCAATCTGCAGGATGCGGCTTGTTATCTTGGAAACCCGCTGGTCGTGGGTCACGATGAGGACAGTCTTCCCCAGGTCCTTGTTCAGTACCTCGAACAGGTCCAGGACCCGCTGGCCGTTCTCCGTGTCTAGTTCGCCGGTGGGCTCGTCTGCCAGTACTAGAGGTGGATCGTTACCCAAGGCCACCGCCACGGCGATGCGCTGCTGCTCACCGCCGCTCAGCTCGTCGGGCCTGTGGACGGCGCGGTCCTCCAAACCCACCAGCTTCAGAAGGTCCTTCGTGCGTCCTTCCCGATAGGCGGCCTCCTTGTTCGCCAGTCGCATAGGCAGCTCCACATTCTCCTTCGCCGTCAAAGTCGGGACCAAGTTGAAGAACTGGAACACGAACCCCACCTGGTCCCGTCTGTACAGAACGAGCTCGGCCTCGCTGTAGTCCACTATGTTCGTCCCGTTCACCTCCACCCGCCCCGCCGTAGGCCGGTCGATGCCTCCGACTAGGTTCAGCAGAGTCGTCTTTCCGCAACCAGACGGGCCCTGGACGGCCACGAGCTCACCGTCGGCCAACTGCATGTCCAGCCCCCGTAGGGCGATGACCTCAGACTTGCCAGCCCGATAAACCTTGATGAGGTCCTTCGTAACAATCTGTGGCAACTCAACCACCTCGAAGCTTGAGCACCTTCGCCGTGTTCATCCGGGCCACCCTCCACGCGATGAGAAGGGCCGTAAGGAGCATGGCCAGGGGGGCCAGGCCCACCAGCAGGAAGCCCTCCGGTGGAAGTTCGAACAAGAAGGGGACCAGCGGCTCCTGAGGACCGAAGGAGACGACGAAGACCTGGAGGACGAAGTAGGCCACGACGAGCCCCATGCCCGTCCCAATGGCAAGGCCGATGAGCATGATGGAGAAGGCCTCCCCCGTCAACAGCCCTGCGGCCTGCCAGCCGCTGGCGCCCCGGGCCCGAATGGCGGCGAACTCGACATCCCGCTCCATCGTGGCGGCGAAGAGAATCAGCCCCAGGCCCGCTGTCAGGATGGCGACGATGAAGGCCACCTCCATGCTGATGAAGCCTAGGACGGACCGAAAGAAGGGATCCGCCTGTTGTCGGAGGAGCTCCTCCTCGTAGACCCGAACGGAACTGGCGCCCATGGCCGTTATGGCCGTCTTTGCCGCCCGCCAGTCGGCACCTGGATGGAGGTCAACGAGGACTCGATCGAAGCGGCCTACTGGGTCTTTTCCGAAGACAGCTTGGAAGGGCTCCAGGGTCTCGTGGCTGGCGTAAATATCATCGGGAAGACTGAAGACGTTGGTACTAGTACCAGGGAGGGCCCGGACGATGCCGGCCACCGTCACGTTAAGGACTGCCTCCTCATCTCGAAAGGATGTCTCATTGAAGAACTCGCGGGAGAGAGAGATCCGGTCCCCTACCTCCAGGAACAGGGTGTCGGCAACTCCCTTGGACACTAGGACCTTTCCTCTTTCCCGAAGGATGTTGGCCGCCGCCTCGGCGGAGAGGCCGTCGAAGTACCAGCGCTCCGGCTGAGTCACGGCGAAATGTGTGTCCGGGTCCACAGCATAGAGGTCCACGTACTCGCGGTACACCTCGACGAAGAGTTCCCGCACCGTCGTCACTCCTGCCACCTGGGGCAGGGCACTCACGTTCTCGGCGAACGTGGCATCCCCCTCGGGGGGCCGTCGGATGCTCATGTCAGCTCCCAAATCCGCCCGGATGGTGCGCTGCTGGTAGCCCACGGTGGAGCCCAGGAAGGCGAAGATGAACATCCCGAAGGCCAGGCCCAAGGCGATGATGATGGCCACGTTGGACGATCTCCGCGGGTTCCGTGCCAGGTTCCGGTTGATGATGTGGTACAGACCGCCAGCGATGGGTTTCCACAGGCGAGCGGCCCAGGCGTAGATCCGCCCCGTGCTGCGAGTCAGGAGTCTCGTTCCTCCGATGATGAGGAAGATGGGGGCCAGGGGGAGTAGGACGACGAAGACGATACCTACCAGGAAGCTGACGAAGGTACCCGGGTTGAAGCGAATGTACCATACGCCAAGAAGGGACACGATGCCTAGGCTCACCAGGATGATGTCGATCGTGGGCCTATACCCAATCTTCGTCTCGCCAGGGGCATAGTAGCGGAGGGTCTCGGCCACCGGCAGCCCGGCCGTTCGCTTGGCCGAGCGGTAGCTGGCCAGGAGCATGAAGATCAGGCTGAAGAGGGCCACGATGATTACGGTGTTCGTGGAAAGGACCACATCGTAGGAGGGGGCCACTTGGAGGGCGAAGGGGTTCACCACCGTAAGGAGGAGGCGGCTCAGGGCGACGCCGCCCGCGAGGCCGATGACCGTCGCCAGGACGCCGCCCAGGGCCGCACCTAGGAGGAGGAGCCCCAAGACCTGTCCGCGGCCCGCACCCCTGGTCTTCAGGACGGCCAGCTCCCGGCGCCGCTCGGCATGGCCGAGGTCCACCCCCACGGCTCCCAGGTAGAGGCCCAAGAGCAGAACGGGAAGAGAGAGGATCAGGAAGACCACTCGCTGGAAGGAAGACATGGACTCGTAGATGTTCAGGGCGTCCGAGATGTTGTTCAAGATGTAGCCACGGAAAGGGATTTGGCTCTCCAGGTCTCGTTGGAATCGCGTCAGCTCGCGTCTTGACCCGGGGATGTCGTAGGGGTCTACGAAGCGGTTCCGGTCAACCCAGACCTCGCCGATCATATCGATGTCCGTGCGTGCGTATATTAGGACCAGCTGCTCTTGGAACCACTCTAAGTCCCGGATGTGAATCAGGCCTATCCATTCGCGGTAGTAGGGACCGCCGAAGGTCGTTGTCGGGGGTCGTGTCACCAGGGCGACGACCGTCAGGTTCAGCCGGTGGACCATGTGCTTCTGTTCCACAGGGTCCCATTCGTAGTTCCGCAGCGTGATATCGTCCCCGAGCCCCAGTTGGAGGGAAACGGCCAGCGAATCCGTTAGGGCGATGGTGCCCCGCGGAAGTTCTAGGGATCCTGTCACCTCAGCATTCCGCCAGGACCGAGGCAGGTTTGAGGGGTCCACGAACAGCATTTCAGCTTCCACACGAGTTCCGTCCTCCCCATCATACGGCTCCGACCAGTAGATTCTGTAGAAGACCGTCGCGTTGATCACGCCGGGATAGGCCTGTAGGGTTTGCTGGAGTTCGCTGGCATTCCCTCGCTCGGCGAACACCGTGAAGTCGCCGTTGACTCCCGCCAGGAGGCCCTCTAGGGTGGCCCGGGCCGAGGAGTCGATGGCGATGAATGTCCCAGATAAGAAGGTGATGGCCAGGACAATCCCCAGGATGGAGGAGAGGGTCCGTCGGCGACCCCTGACGAGATCCAGGAAGGCATAACGGAAGAAGGGCACTCAACGCCTCAGCCACCAAAGTGTGGCTAAACACAAAAGATTTGTGCAGGAAGTCATTCCTCGAGGGTTCTGTATCCTTGAGGGGGCATTAGCCGTCGGTAGCCCTTGCAGTAAGATAGCCTTCCGGAGACACTTAGCCCTGAAAAACAGGGAAGGGCCCGCGGAATATCCGCAAAGGCCTTACAAGGTGATGTCACTCAGGGATGCTTGGGTTGAAAAATGCGGAACCCCAGAATTGCCGTCATAGGTGCGGGGAACATCGGAAGGGCCTTGGTCCGTGGATTCCTGGACTCGGGAAAGTGCAAGGAAGACCGAATCATGGCAACGATTCCGTCCGAGGAAAAGGCAGCGACGCTACGGGAGGAACTTGGCGTTAGGATGGCGACCGACAACAGGGAGGCCTGTCAGGGGGCGCAGGTCGTCATCTTCTGCGTCAAGCCTCAGGTCCTGCCCTCCGTCCTGGAGGAGGTGGCGGATGTCCTTACCGAGGACAAGCTCATCATCTCCGTCGCGGCGGGCATCACCACCCGATTCATCGAGGAGCGCCTGGGGAAGGAGGTGAGCGTTGTCCGCCTGATGCCCAACGTGGCCGTCCTGTCTCGCCAGGGTGCCACGGGAATGTGCACCGGCCGCTGGGCCAAGGATGAAGAAGTGGAGTATGTGAAGGACCTCTTCTCTAGTGTGGGCCTCGTGGTAACGGTCACTGAAGACCTCATGGATGCCGTTACCGGCCTCAGCGGGACTGGACCCATGTACGTCTTCCAGGTGATCGAGGGTCTCTCAGATGCCGGGGTGAAGGTCGGCCTCAGTAGGGACATGGCCAGTACCCTGGCAGTGCAGACCGTCCTCGGCGCGGCACTAATGGCCAGAGACCTCGGGGTCCATCCAGCCCGTCTGAAGGACTTCGTGACGTCTCCTGGTGGAACCGCCATCTCCGCCCTTCACTTGATGGAGAGGAGCTCCTTTCGCTCCATTCTGATGGATGCTGTGGAAGTGGCCTCCGACAAGTCGGCCGAGCTGGGAGAGATGCACATGAGCGGCTCTCGCGACTGAGACGCTCGGGGAGTTGCCTCTATTCCTACTTCCCCCGACAATCAGTACTGAGTCACCNNACGGTTTCGCTGCCCGCGAAGAGGAGCCCCACCGCCCTCCTCTGGCGGTCCACTACAACCGATCCGCTGTCTCCAGCATCAGACATCTTCGAGGCCAAGACCTGACCCTCGAAGACCGCGCTGCGGCCCTCGCCGTAGCTTACATTGAGGGTGGCGTCGATATGGGTAACCTCACCCTTGGTGAGCCCGGTAGTCCTCCCGCTCTTCAGGACCCGCTGGTCCACATAGGCCTCGACTGTCTCCTCAGGCCTACCTACAAGGTGTATCTCATCCGCCACGTCCCCTTCCCTGAGGGGCTTGGCGATGGCGCAATCCGCCCGATTGCGATGCTTCTTGAAGGGTAGCAGCCTTCCGAGGAAGCCTCCGAGGAAGCTCCCGAGGAACCCGCCGCTCCACTTCAGAGGCACGTAGTCCTCCAGGAGGGCGATAGTATCCTCGGACTCCTTGCCTCCGTCCATGGAGGCAGGCTGCAGGATGGCATGCCCCTTGCGGCCCCGATTGCTGTCTGCCAGGATGTGATTGTTCGAGAGGATGAACCTCTCCGAGCCTCGCCAAACGATACACCCCAGGGTCCCTGCCGTTACCCTAAAGTGGCCCACGCTTACACCACCAGGCGCTGGCCTCCAGCGGGTGGTGCTCTTCCGATGCAGCTTCACCCCCCTGACGGCCAGAGCCTCTATCTCCCCCGTCTCCACCACATCCGTCACGACGTCATCGATGGTCGGCGGGACCAAGTCCTGGGGCTCCAGCTCCGCCTCCGGGACCTTTGTCCTCACGAGGACCGCTACGCAGGGCTCGTCCATCTCCCAACCACCGACAATCTTCTTGCCGATGGCCAGACCGACGACGTTGGGCCTGCGGAGGAGTTCCTCCTCATGCCTCGCCTTTGCTCTCTTGACCTTTTCCCACGTCATCTCCGCCAGCTGCCTCCGCCTTCCCGCGGAAGGCGGATATCTCTAGGAGGCCCTCCCCCAACCTTCCGCCGAGGATGGTGCCCACCGCCCTCACCGCCATGTTGCCGAAGAATCCAGCGAAGAGGCCGATGGCGTAGTATGGGAGAAGGTCAGACGCATAGAGGAACTTTATGAGGGTCGAGCCAGCGATAATCGACATGAAGCTGGCGAAGGCACCCCAGTGAACCTTGTATCGGCGGACGCCGAAGATGAGGAGCCACCCTAGGGTTATGCCCAGCAGCAGAACCGCTATCTGGAGGATTTCCAGGGGCATGGGGCTGGACCTTTTCTGAGGTCTACAAAAAACTTCTCTCGCCTTTACGGGAATTGATATTCACTGACATACGTCCCGAGCACTGCGGACGGAACCGCTTAACCCTCCACAGACTCGAGCCACACCTCCAAGGGAGCCCGGGCGTCCTCCAGGTCCACCTCCCTCCTCTCCCCATCTTCGTCCTCGACCTCGAACTTCTGCAGGGTGACGAGATCTCCCTCCTTCCTGCAGGTTATGAAGGTGCGGGCACCGGACCCGTGGAAACTAGCCTCTGCGAAGGTGGGCTCAAAGATCAGGACGACCTCCTCTCCCTCCTCGTACATCTTGTACATTCCTGAGGTGTCCACGTACTCCTTCAGCTTATCGTAGCCAACCGTCAGGGGCTCCATCTTGGGAATCGAATGAACTGGCTGTATATAAGGGAGGCCGTGCTCATGATCGACAGCGGTGGTTTCGATCTGCCATTGTAACTATTCCGCACTCCAGCCACCCCTCCAGCTTTAATAGCGCCCCGGCGGATGAAGTCCCGTGGAGTGCGACCGCTGTTCCGGTGAGGCGGTGACCCTCATCAGATACAGTGGCGCCCACCTCTGCACCCAACACTTCAAGGCCTTCGTGGAGAAGAGGGTCAAGCGGGAGGTCAGAAGGCAGCTTCGCCTGTCCAAAGCGACAAGGATCGCCTGCGCCCTCTCCGGCGGCAAGGACAGCAGCGTGGCCACCTACCTCCTCCATTCCGTCCTAGGCAAGAGGAGGGACGTGAAGCTGACGGCTGTCACCATCGATGAGGGCATCCGCGACTATCGACCCGCCAGCATCGCCTACGCTGAGAGGCTCTGCCAGGAGCTTGGCCTGGAACATCGAATCCTCACCTACAGGGAGCTCGTGGGCTGGGAGATGGACGCCGTGGTGGTTGCGGATCCGGAGACGATCCCGTGTAGCTACTGCGGCGTCTTCCGCCGTAAGGCCCTGAACACGCTGGCCAATCTGGTGGAGGCAGACTACTTGGCGACTGGACTCAACCTGGACGACACGGTGCAGTCCGTCATGATGAACATGGGGAGGGCGGATCTGGACAAGCTGGCCAGGATGAGTCCCCACGATTCCGTCCAGCCTGGCCTGGTACCGAGGGTTCAGCCCCTGAGGAAGATTCCCGAGAAGGAGGTCTACCTCTACGCCCTGGTAGAGGGCATCCAGTTCTACGATGGTGTGTGTCCATACGCCGAGAGGGCTGAGAGGAACAGGTACAGGGAGGTCCTTCACCTCCTGGAGAGGGATGCACCAGGGACCCGTCACTCCCTCCTCAACACCTACGACGCCCTGAAGCCCCTCCTGGCGGAACGCTATCCCCCGGTCCAGCTCTCAGAATGTGAGAGGTGCGGCGAGCCCACCGTAAGCAGTCTGTGTCAGGCCTGCAAGCTCGTCGACAAGCTATCGACCGTTGCCCAGGGACCCTCCCGATCTCAGTACTCGTAGTACTCCTCTTCCTGGAATTCCCGTCGGTAGACGAAGTACTCCGCGATGAAGTACCCCACCATGAGCAGGATGGCGGCGTATAGGATGTACAGGAGCCGCTGGACGTTGACGCCGA
>JABAOH010144225.1_pt1 | contig 23102 bp, 25 predicted proteins | sample 7062181 | NCBI WGS metagenome assembly JABAOH01 (sample SAMN14538630, study PRJNA623070) | marine sediment metagenome | biome: marine biome [ENVO:00000428]; feature: marine pelagic biome [ENVO:01000023]; material: deep marine sediment [ENVO:00002113]; isolation source: pool of 5 deep marine... | reverse complement strand
CGGCATCGACGCTCGTGACGACAAAGCCCTTCTTTTGCAGGCTCACCGCCTCGTCAGCGGCCTTCGTATCCGGTGCAGCTTCGGCAGCGCTCAATCCCATTCCAGCGCTCCCTTCTTCCATTCATAGATGAAACCGACCACCAGCAGCGCGAGAAAGATGCCCATCGATACCAGGCCGAAGACACCGACCGCATCGAGCGACACGGCCCACGGAAACAGGAACGCGATCTCGAGATCGAAGATGATGAAGAGGATCGCAACGAGGTAATAACGGACGTCGAATTTCGTCCGCGAATCTTCGAACGCCTCAAAACCGCACTCGTAGGGCGACAATTTTTCGGCATCCTTCCCGCCCCTGCCGAACAGGAAGCCCAGTGCGAGCAACAGCACGCCGATACCGGCGGCGACGCCCAGGAATATCAGGACGGGGACATAGTTTTGCAGCATGTCGGAAGGCTTGGCGTTTTTCTGGAATGGGGCCCAAAAAGTAGCGCGCCGTGGCGCGCCAATCCGCACGCAATTGTATCAGGGTGCCTGACCGGGTTAACACCCCTGCGAGCCCCGAAAACTCACTTTTTTGGCTCGGCCCGCCCTCGCCGTCGATCGCTGCACAGCCGGCCGGCGCGGACCCAGTCGGCCTGCGGCGATTGGGATACGCGATTCGGCCGGTGCCGATTGCTCTTTAGCGCTCCAACTCGAAGTACCTGTGGAACCCGGCCTGCGGCGGACTTAGAACCACTCACGGATATTGCCGACTGACCTTTAGCACCTGTACCAGTTCGAGAGACACAGCTAATGGCCGCGAAGTTCTGCCCTCTCGGCACCATAAAAGAAAGGCCCTGATCCAATGGATCAGGGCCTTTCTTTTATGGTGCCGACGGCCGGACTCGAACCGGCACGGCTTGCGCCACTGCCCCCTCAAGACAGCGTGTCTACCAATTCCACCACGTCGGCCTGTCTGTATTGCTCGCTATTCCTGCGGGGGCGCCTCACCCTCGGCGGGCTCGGGCTCCAGCGGCGGGACGCTTGCGTCAATGGGCTCCGGCACGGTCTCCGCAGCCTCGGAAAGATCCGGTACCGCATCCTCGGTGGGTGCCATCTGCGGCGCCTCGACCTCCTCGTCGGCCGGCTCTTCGATCAGTACGTCTTCAAGCAGGCTGTCCGGGCCGTCCGTGGTCTGGCTGCTGATCCACGCCAGCGCCAGGCTCGTTCCGAAGAACGCCGTCGCCAGGATCGCCGTCGTCCGCGAGAAGAAGCTGGTCGAGCCACGCGATCCGAAGACGGTGCCGGATGCGCCCGCGCCGAAAGCGGCGCCAGCCTCGGCGCCTTTACCGCGCTGTAACAGCACCAGGATGATGATCCCGAGCGCGATCAGCGTGTGCACGATCAATACTGTTGTCTGCATCGTTCTTGTATCTTCCTCAAACCAGGGCGGCAGCGGCATCCGCTATCGCCAGAAAATCCGCCGGCTTCAGTGACGCGCCGCCGATCAGGCCGCCATCGATGTCCGGATTCGAAAACAAACCGCCGGCGTTGTCGCCCTTCACACTGCCGCCATACAGAATCCGTATGCCCGCGGCGATGCCTGCATCCTCCGCTTCCAGCCTCGCGCGGATATGGCGGTGCACATCCTGCGCCTGTTCGGGCGTGGCCGTCATGCCGGTGCCGATGGCCCACACGGGCTCGTAGGCAATGACGGCGCTGGCGAAAGCCGCAATGCCTGCGGCGCCCAGGGCGGCGTCCAGCTGTTCGTCGATGACCCGCTCGGTCCGTCCCGCCTCGCGCTCCTCGAGCGTTTCTCCGACACACAGTATAGGCGTCAATCCCGCCGACTGCGCGGCCCGGAACTTTTCCGCGACGATGTCGCTGTTTTCGCCATACAGCGCCCGCCGCTCGGAGTGCCCGACGATGATGTGCGAACAGCCGACGTCCGCGAGCATCGAGCCCGCCGTCTCACCCGTATAGGCGCCGGATTCATGCACGGAGACATTCTGCGCGCCGAGCATGACCCGGCTGCCATCGACCATTTGCGCGACCTGTGCCAGGTAGGGAAACGGCGGGCAAACGAGCAACTCGACCTGGTCCGTCGCCGGCGCGCCGGCGAGGATGCCGTCCACCAGCGCCGCATTGGCGGCGTTGCTGCCATTCATCTTCCAGTTTCCGGCAACCAGGTAGCCACGCATGACTCGAGACCGTCTGCTTCAAAAGGCGCGCAAGGATACCGGGGGGACGGGTCCAGCGCAATGCGCAAATGCGCGCCGCAGGCTCAGGTTGCCGACTCCGCGACGACCGACGCCAGTCGCTTCGCCAGCGCCAGGACCTGCTTTTCGTTCTGGCCCTCCACCATCACGCGGATCACGGGCTCGGTGCCCGATGCCCGCAGAACCACCCTGCCCGATTCCTGGAGTTCAGCTTCGGCTTCGACGACAGCCTCGCGGATGGCGGGGATTTCGTCGGGATCCACCCGCTGCGAGGTTTTCACGTTGACCATCGATTGCGGATAGCGCGGCATGCCCGCCGCCAGCGCCGACAATGATTTTCCCGTGCGCCGCATGACGGCGAGCACCTGCAGGGCCACGACGAGCCCATCCCCGGTCGTCGTCTTGTCCAGGCAAATGAGATGTCCCGACGTCTCGCCGCCGATCGTGCCGCCCGACGCCCGCAGTTCCTCGAGCACGTAGCGGTCCCCGACGGCCGCCCTGCGAAAGGAGATATCCTGCTGGCGAAGCGCGTGCTCGAGCCCGAGATTGCTCATGACGGTGCCGACCACCGGCCCCTCGAGCCCGCCTTCCGCCTTGCGCGCCGTCGCGAGAACGTAGAGCAGCTGGTCGCCGTCAATGATGTCGCCTTTCTCGTCCACCATGACCACGCGGTCGCCGTCGCCATCCAGCGCAATGCCGACCGCAGCGCCCACCGCCACGACGGTCTTCTGCAGCAACTCGGGATGCGTCGAGCCACATCCCTGGTTGATGTTCTTGCCGTTCGGCGAGCAGCCGATGGTAATGACGTCGGCACCGAGCTCGTTCAGCGTGCGCGGTCCCACCTTGTAGCCGGCGCCGTTGGCGCCATCAAATACGATCTTGACGCCGTCGAGATCGAGATCCGCCGGAAACGTCGACCTGCAGAACTCCTGGTATCGCTCGCGCGCCGTATCGATACGGACAGCACGGCCGAGCCGGCTGGAGTCCCGCGTGATCGCAGGATTGCCGAGGAGCGCCTCGATCTGCTGCTCCACCTCGTCCGACAGCTTGGCGCCGGTGGCATCGAAAAACTTGATGCCGTTGTCGTCATAGGGATTGTGCGATGCGCTGATGACGACCCCGAGGTCGCATTTGAAGACCTGTGTGAGGTTGGCGATACCGGGGGTTGGCAACGGTCCGATCAACAGCACGTCCACGCCGGCGGCGACAAAGCCTGCTTCGAGCGCCGACTCGAACATGTAGCCCGATACGCGCGTGTCCTTGCCGATAAGCACATTGCCGCCTTCCGGCACCAGCACCTGCGCGGCGGCGCTGGCCAGCCGTAACGCGAATTCGGCGCTCATCGGATCGTCGCCGACCGTGCCCCTGACGCCGTCTGTTCCGAAATATTTCCTGCCCATCAGCTCTTACCTGCCTGCCCGATCGCATGGATGACCGCCAACGCGTCCACGGTGGCGGCGACATCGTGTGTTCTTACCAGCCTGGCGCCCTTGCCGACCGCGAACACTGCGGCGGCGACACCGGCTGCGACCCTGTCGCCTGCGTCCCGGCCGGTGAGGTTGCCCAGCATGCGCTTGCGGGACAAGCCTACCAGCAATGGGGCGCCGAGTTCGGCGACCTGGTCGAGGTTTGCCAGCAGCGCGAGGTTGTGCGCGTCGTTCTTGCCGAATCCGAAGCCGGGATCGACCACCAGCCGCTCGGCAGCCACGCCGGCATCCCTGCATGCTTGCAGCCGCTCGCCGAGGAATGACGACACCTCATCGACCACATCGTTGTACTGTGGATCGACCTGCATGTCGGCCGGCGTACCCTGCATATGCATCAGGCATATCGCCGCGTCCAGCCCGGCGGCGGTCTCCAGCGCGCCCTGCGAGCGCAATGCAAAAATATCGTTGATGATCGCCGCGCCGGCGGAGACGGCCTCGCGCATCACGGCAGGCTTGCTGGTGTCGATCGACAACGGCGTATCGAAACGCGCAACGATGCCCTCTATCACCGGCATCACCCGGTCGAGTTCCTGCTGATCAGGCACACGCTCGGCGCCCGGACGGGTAGATTCGCCGCCGACATCGATAATCGCCGCGCCCTCGCCGATGATACGCCCGGCGTGACGAAGCGCGTCCTCCGGCGCCAGGAAGCTGCCGCCGTCGGAGAACGAATCGGGCGTCACGTTGAGAACCCCCATCACGACGGGGCGATCCAGGCGAATCGAATACTGTCCTGCAGTGAGAATCATTGCTTCAATGGTAAAGCGGCAGCCCTGGGGCTGCCGCTTTTACGTCAGTAATAAGGCCTCTAGTGTTCCGAAGCCGGTCCGCCGATAGGCGTGACCGTGTCGGATTTCTTCTTTTTCTTCTTCGGCGGCGAATCGTCGCCATCGTCCCAGCCTTCAGGCGGCCTGGGCTCGCGGCCTTCCATGATGTCCTTGACCTGCTCCATGTCGATGGTCTCGTATTTCATGAGCGCCTTCGCCATGACGTGCAGTTTTTCCTCGTGCTCCTTGAGTATCGACTCGGCACGCTGGTAATTACGATCGACGATGTTTCTGACTTCCTCGTCAATCGTGTGTACCGTCACGTCGGATACCTGCTTGTGCTGCGTGACCGAGCGACCCAGGAACACCTCGCCATCGTCCTCACTGTAGGTCAATGGACCGAGCCTCTCCGACAGCCCCCACTTGGTGACCATGTTGCGGGCAATTTCGGTCGCGCGCTCGATATCGTTCGATGCCCCGGTGGTCACGTGGTCCGCACCCAGAGTCATCTCCTCGGCGATTCGCCCGCCGAACAGGGTCGATATGTTGCTTTCCAGCGACGATTTGGAAATGCTGTACTTGTCCTCTTCCGGCAGATACATCGTGACGCCGAGCGCCCGGCCGCGCGGGATAATGGTCACCTTGTAGACCGGGTCATGGTCGGGCACGCAGTAGCCCACGATGGCGTGCCCTGCCTCGTGATAGGCGGTGTTGAGCTTCTCTTTTTCGCTCATGACCAGCGAGCGACGCTCGGTGCCCATCATGATCTTGTCCTTGGCCTTCTCGAACTCCTCCATGCTGACCACGCGCTTGTTGGCGCGCGCCGCAAACAGGGCCGCCTCGTTGACCAGGTTGGCGAGATCCGCACCGGAAAAGCCCGGCGTGCCCCGCGCGATAACGCTGGGCTGCACATCGTCATCGAGCGGCACCTTGCGCATGTGCACTTTGAGGATCAGCTCGCGGCCGCGAATGTCGGGCAACGGCACGACCACCTGGCGGTCGAAGCGGCCCGGTCGCAGCAGCGCCGGATCGAGGACGTCGGGACGGTTGGTGGCGGCGATGACGATAATGCCCTCGTTGCCCTCGAAGCCGTCCATCTCGACGAGCATCTGGTTGAGCGTCTGCTCACGCTCGTCGTGACCGCCGCCGAGACCGGCGCCGCGATGACGACCGACGGCGTCGAGCTCGTCGATGAAAATGATGCAAGGGGCCTGCTTCTTGGCCTGGTCGAACATGTCGCGCACGCGCGATGCGCCCACGCCGACAAACATCTCGACAAAATCGGAGCCGGAAATCGTAAAGAACGGCACCTTGGCCTCGCCGGCGATCGCTTTCGCCAGCAAGGTTTTGCCGGTACCCGGCGGGCCCACCATGAGCACGCCCTTCGGAATCTTGCCGCCCAGGCGCTGGAATTTGGACGGATCTTTGAGGAACTCGACGATCTCGCTGACCTCTTCCTTGGCCTCGTCGATGCCGGCCACATCGGCGAATGACACGCCGACCTGGTCCTCGCCGAGCAGCCGCGCCTTGCTCTTGCCGAACGACATGGCGCCGCGGCCGCCGCCGCCGCCCTGCATCTGGCGCATGAAATAGATCCATACGCCGATCAGGAGCAGGATCGGGAATGAGCTGATCAGCAGCTGGCCGATCAGGCTCTGCGATTCCGGTTCCTGCGCCGTAAACGTGACGTTGTTGTCCTCGAGGATGCCGATCAGGGTGTTGTTGTCGGTCTCCGGACTGATCGTGTAGTACTGCAGCGGCGGACGGCTGCCGTAGTTGATCCGCTCGCCCTCGAACTCGACACGCTGAACCTTGCCCGCACGGACGTCAGCAAGGAACTCCGAGTAGTCCGTCGGCCGCGGCGCCTGGCCGCTGACGCCGGACAGGCCCTGCACCACCGACAGAAGCACGACGATGATGACGATGAATACCAGGATATTTTTAGTCAGATCATTCACTTAGGTGTAAACTCCGGCGACCGCCTTAGACTGTGTCTAACAAATTAGACACTACTACAGTTGATAGTTTCTCGCTACCAGGTACATCTCACTGCTGCCCGCCCGCGAGGCCTTCGGTTTCACCGTTTTGACCTTCCCGAAAGACTTCCGGGCAGCGCGGATGAACTCGTCGAAACCCTCTCCCTGGAACACCTTGCAGATAAAGCTGCCGTTCCGTTTCAGGACCTGCCTCGCCAGGTCGAGCGCCAGTTCGGCAAGGTACATGGATCGGGGCTGATCCACCACCTTGTTGCCGCTGATATTGGGCGCCATGTCGCTGATTACAAGGTCTGCCCGTTCCTCGCCAAGCGCCGCAAGCAGCGTTGCCAATACCTCCTCATCAGTAAAGTCGCCCTGGATGAATTCAACGCCCGAGATTGTATCCATTGGTAACAGGTCGAGCGCGATAATCCTCACGTTGCCGTCGAGCGTCGCCGACAGATACTGGCTCCAGCCGCCGGGCGCGGCGCCCAGGTCGACGCAGACCATGCCGGGTTTCAGCAGCCGCTCCTTGTCGAGGATCTCCTTTAACTTGAAAACGGCCCGCGAACGCCAGCCTTCCTGTCGCGCCTGCTGCACATAGGGATCTCGTTCCTGGCGGTCACGCCACGAACCGCCGCTTCGCCTCGGCTTACTCATCGATATTGCTACAATCTCCGCCCATGGAGCTTTCCGAACCCCAGAAGAAATTCCTGCGTGGCCTTGGCCATCAGCTGAAACCGGTCATCATGATCGGTGACGCCGGCCTGACGGACTCGGTGTTCAATGAGTTCACGTCGACCATCGGCCACCACGAACTGATCAAAGTGAGGGTGCGCGTGGGCGATCGCAAGGTCCGTGACGACATCATTCGGGATCTGTGTGCCAGGAGCTCGGCCAGCCTGGTGACGCGGATCGGCAATGTTGCTCTCATCTACCGGCGCAATGAAGAGAAGCCAACGATTCCGCTGCCGATCTGATCGGCCCACTCAGATATATCTTACTTCAATGATCTCGTAGTGTTTGTCGCCGCCCGGCGCCGAGAACGTCACCTCGTCGCCTTCGTCCTTGCCGATCAGCGCCCGCGCGATCGGCGAAGTGAAGGAGATCAGCCCGGCGCTGATGTCGGCCTCGTCCTCGCCGACGATCTTGTAGGTCGTCTCGGTATCCGTCTGCACATCGAGCAATTCGACGGTCGCTCCGAAAACGACCTTGCCCCTGGCATCGATCGTCGTGACATCGATGATCTGGATGTGCGACAGCTTGCCCTCGATCTCCTTGATCCGACCCTCGATGAATCCCTGCTGCTCCTTCGCCGCGTGATACTCGGCGTTCTCCTTGAGGTCGCCGTGCGCCCGCGCCTCGGCGATCGCCTGGATCACCTGCGGCCGATCCTCGGATTTCAGCCGCTGCAGCTCCTCGCGCAGTAGCTCGGCGCCGCGCACGGTCATTGGCACCTTGTTCACGCCGCAACCTCTTTGTGCAGATCCTGCAGGCGGTTTACATCGCCGTCATCGAGATGTTCGAGCGCGGAACAGGTCGCCAGCGCCGCACCGAGCGTCGTGTAATACGTGACATTGTTGCGAACGGCTTCCGCGCGAATCGACTGTGACTCACGAATCGCCTGCTTGCCTTCGGTCGTATTGACGATCAACGCGATCTCACCATTCTTGATCATGTCTACAATGTGCGGCCGCCCTTCCCTGACCTTGTTGGCGCGCAGGCACTCGAGGCCCGCTTCCTGGAGGAACGTGGCGGTGCCGTGCGTGGCTACCAGGTCGAAGCCGCGCGCGATCAGCACATTGGCCAGCTCGACACAGCCTTCCTTGTCCCTGTCACGGACGCTCAGCAGCGCCGTGCCCTGTCGCGGCAAGACCACCCCCGAGGCCAGCTGCGCTTTCGCGTAGGCCTCGCCGAAAGTCCTGCCTACCCCCATCACTTCGCCGGTCGACTTCATTTCCGGACCCAGGATCGGGTCGGCGCCGGCGAACTTGATGAACGGGAACACCGCCTCCTTGACCGAAAAATACTTCGGCGTACGCTGGTTGACGAAACCCTGCTGCTCCAGCGATTCACCGACCATAACACGGGCTGCAATCTTGGCGAGCGGCATGCCGATCGCTTTGGAGACGAAAGGCACGGTCCGCGACGCCCGCGGATTGACCTCCAGCAGGTAGACGACATCGTTCTGGATCGCGAACTGGGTGTTCATCAGGCCGATGACATTGAGACCGGTTGCCAGCTTGACGACCTGCTCGGCGAGCGCCTCCTGCACTCCGGGGTCCAGGCTGAAAGGCGGGATCGCGCATCCAGAGTCACCGGAATGCACGCCGGCCTGCTCGATGTGCTCCATGATGCCGCCGATCAGGACGCGCTCGCCGTCGCAGATCGCATCGACATCGACCTCGGTCGCCAGGTCGAGGAAGCGATCGAGCAGCACCGGGCTGTCGTTCGATACGCCAATTGCGGCGTCCATATACGCAGCCAGGTCCTCCTCGCCGTGCACGATCTCCATCGCGCGACCGCCGAGCACGTAGGACGGCCGGACCACGAGCGGGTAGCCGACGTCGGCGCCCATCGCCAACGCCTCCTGTTCGTTCCGCGCCGTGCAATTCGGGGGCTGCTTGAGACCGAGTTCGTCGACCAGCTTCTGGAAGCGCTCGCGGTCCTCGGCCAGGTCGATCGAATCGGGCGACGTGCCGATGATCGGCGCGCCGGCAGCCTCGAGGTCGCGGGCCAGTTTGAGCGGCGTCTGACCGCCGTACTGCACGATGACGCCTTTCGGCTTCTCCTTGTCGATGATCTCCATGACGTCCTCGAACGTCAGCGATTCGAAATAGAGCCGGTCGGAGGTGTCGTAGTCGGTCGAGACCGTCTCCGGATTGCAGTTGACCATGATGGTCTCGTAGCCGGCTTCGCGCAGCGCGAACGCCGCGTGCACGCAGCAGTAGTCGAACTCGATGCCCTGGCCGATCCGGTTCGGCCCGCCGCCGAGGATCATGACCTTCTCTTTGTCATTCGGCAGCGCTTCGCATTCCTCCTCGTACGTGGAATAAAGGTATGCAGTCGTCGTCGCGAATTCAGCCGCGCAGGTATCGACGCGCTTGAATACCGGCCGCACGCCGGCGGCTATCCGCCGCTTGCGGATATCCTGCGGATTTCGGCGCACCAGCTTGCCGATCCGCGCATCCGAGAAACCCTTGCGCTTGAGCCTCCGCAGCCGGGCCTCGTCGAGCGCATCGGCGCCGTCTTTACGAAGCTGGCGTTCCTCGTCGACAAGATCCTTGATCTGGACCAGGAACCACGGGTCGATGCCGGTCAGCGCGTAGACCTCCTCGAGATCGAAGCCGTGGCGGATAGCGTCCGCGACCTGCAACAGCCGTTCAGGGCCCGGTAATCGAAGCTCCTGCCGCAACCGGTCGCGGTCCTCTTCTTCGGCCAACGCGTGCGTGCGTTCATCGAGACCGTCTACCCCGGTCTCCAGGCCGCGGAGCGCCTTCTGCAGCGACTCCTGGAAATTCCGGCCGATAGCCATTACTTCGCCGACGGACTTCATCTGCGTCGTCAGTTTCGCGTTCGCGCCGGGGAATTTTTCGAACGTGAAGCGCGGAATCTTGGTAACGACGTAGTCGATCGTCGGCTCGAAGGATGCCGGCGTGGCGCCGCCGGTGATTTCGTTCTTCAGTTCGTCGAGCGTATAACCGATCGCCAGCTTGGCGGCGACCTTGGCAATCGGGAAGCCGGTCGCTTTGGACGCGAGCGCCGAGGAACGCGACACGCGCGGATTCATCTCGATGATGATCAGGCGACCGTCCTCGGGATTGACCGCGAACTGCACGTTGGAGCCGCCGGTCTCGACGCCGATCTTGCGCAGCACGGCGATCGAGGCGTCGCGCATCCGCTGGTATTCCTTGTCGGTCAGGGTCTGCGCGGGCGCGACCGTGATCGAGTCGCCGGTATGCACGCCCATCGGGTCGAAATTCTCGATCGAGCAAACGATGATGCAGTTGTCGTTGCGGTCGCGAACCACCTCCATCTCGAATTCTTTCCAGCCGATCACCGATTCCTCGAGCAGCACCTCGGTCGTCGGCGACATCTCGAGGCCGTGCGAGACGATCTGCCGGAACTCTTCCTGATTATAGGCAATGCCGCCGCCGGTGCCGCCGAGCGTAAATGACGGACGAATGATCGTCGGGAAGCCGATGTCAGCCTGCTTTTCGAGCGCCTCCTCCAGTGAATGGGCAATCTCGGACCGCGGTGACTCGAGGCCGATTTCAGTCATCGCCTTGCGAAACAGCTCGCGATCCTCGGCCATGTCGATCGCCTGCCGCGAAGCCGCGATCATTTCGACCTTGTACTTGTCGAGCACGCCTTCCCGCACCAGGTCCAGGGCGCAGTTGAGGCCGGTCTGACCGCCCATCGTCGGCAGCAGCGCGTCCGGCCGCTCCTTGGCGATGACCTGCTCCAACGCCGTCCAGTGGACCGGCTCGATGTACACCGCGTCGGCCGTCTCCGGATCGGTCATGATCGTCGCCGGATTGGAATTGACGAGGATGACGCGGTAGCCCTCTTCCTTGAGCGCCTTGCAGGCCTGGGCGCCGGAGTAGTCGAACTCGCAGGCCTGCCCGATGACGATCGGCCCGGCGCCGATGATCAGGATGCTGTCGATGTCAGTACGTTTCGGCATGACGCTCGGGCAGGTCCGATCCAGTGTAATAAATCACTTTAAATATATTCTTCAACTTATTGTTTTTAAAAACTAAACAGCAACCGTAGTCTGGCTCATGCTGCGTTTTCTTTCGTCCATGTCCTCGATAAATTTCTGGAACAGGTAGAGGACATCGTGAGGGCCCGGACTGGCTTCCGGATGGCCCTGGAAACTGTATGCCGGGCGATCTTTGAAGGAGATGCCCTGCAGGGAACCGTCGAACAGCGAGGTATGGGTAATCTGGATATTGTCCGGCAACGTGTCCGGATCGACGGCAAACCCATGATTCTGGCTCGTGATCGCGACCGTGCCGGTGGTCAGGTCCTGAACGGGATGATTCGCGCCATGGTGGCCGAATTTCATCTTCATCGTCTTCGCGCCGGCAGCCAGCGCCAGCAGCTGATGCCCCAGGCAGATACCGAATACGGGCAGGTCGGAGGCCAGGAATTCCCGGATTGCCGTGATCGCATAGTCGCAGGGCTCCGGGTCGCCCGGCCCGTTCGACAGGAAGACACCGTCCGGGGCCAGAGCCATCGCCTCCTCTGCCGTCGTCTTGGCGGGTACGACGGTCATGCGGCAACCGAGGTCGGACAGGATCCGCAGGATGTTTCGCTTGACGCCGAAGTCGTAGGCCACGACGTGATACGGCGCAACCCGCCTGCTCATGATCCTGTTTCGGTCGCCGAAATTGCTGCCCTGACACCACTGGTAGCTGCGCTCGGTGGTCACGAACTTGGCGAGGTCCATGCCGGCGATGCCCGGGAACTTGTTGGCGTGCTCGATCGCTGTCTCGGCGTCGATCTCGCCGGTCATGATGCAGCCGGACTGGGCGCCCTTCTCGCGAAGGACGCGTGTCAGCCTGCGGGTGTCGATGTCGGCGATGGCTACCGTGTCGCCGGCCACGAGGAATTCCTGGAATGTGCGCTCATTGCGCCAGCTGCTGGCGATCATCGAGCTGTCCCGGATGACCAGGCCGGATGCATGAATCATCGACGACTCCATGTCATCGCTGTTGGTCCCGGTATTGCCGATGTGCGGGTAGGTCAGCGTGACGATCTGCCGGCAGTAGGACGGATCGGTCAGGATTTCCTGGTAGCCGGTCATCGCCGTATTGAAGACGACCTCGCCGATGGTTTGCCCTTCGGCGCCGACAGACACGCCCCGGAAAACAGTCCCGTCTTGCAAAGCCAGAACAGCGGGCGTACTCAACAGCAATCCTTCAATGCGAACGACTTCCCCATGCCGGTGGCCGGACTGCGCATCCGTTAGATGCACAAAAGCGGAAGGACAGTGCCTTCCGCTTATGGACACGCCGACCACTCGGCGACCCGGCGTAGTGTACTTTAAGGAACGCCCGCAGCGCCAGACAAAATGGGCGGAATCGTGCTTCGGGCGGCTCTTTTTTTCGGAAACGTGCCACGCAGACACTTACAAACGCTTACTGCCCGATGCCCTCGAAGAACCGTTTGACGGTATTCAGCCATCCGCCTGCCCGCGGATTGTGGCGATCGCCGCCCGCGCTGACCTTATCCTCGAACTGCCTGAGCAGCTCTTCCTGTTCCGGCGTCAGGTTTACCGGCGTCTCGACAGCGACCTGGGCGAACAGATCGCCCTTGCGCGGGTCGCGAACGGTGGTCACGCCCTTGCCGCGCAGGCGGAAAAGCTTGCCCGACTGCGTGCCCGCGGGGATCTTGAGCGACACATGACCGTCGATCGTCGGCAGCTCGACGTCGCCGCCGAGCGTCGCGGTCGCAAAACTGATGGGCACCTCACAGGAGAGGTCTGCGCCGGAACGCTCGAAGATCTTGTGCGGCGTGACGCGGACTTCGACATAGAGATCGCCGGGCGGTCCGCCGTTGCGTCCCGCCTCACCTTCGCCGGAGAGCCGGATCCTGTCGCCATCGTCGACGCCGGCCGGCACCTTGACATTGAGCGTCTTCGTCTTCGCGACGCGACCGCGACCGTGACACTTCTGGCACGGATCCTTGATGACAGTGCCCTGCCCCTTGCAGGCCGGGCAGGTCTGCTGGATGGAAAAGAAGCCCTGCTGCATGCGGACCTGGCCGGCGCCGCCGCAGGTCGTGCAGCTGACCGGATCCGAACCTTTTTCGGCGCCGCTGCCGTCACACTCGTCGCAGCTGACCTGCGTCGGCACGTCGATAGTGACACTGTCGCCAGCCACCGCGCGCTCGAGATCGAGCCGCAGTTCATAGCCCAGGTCGGCGCCACGAAACACCTGGCTCGCGCCGCGACGGCCGCCGCCGAAAATATCGCCGAAGACATCGCCGAAGATGTCGCTGAAGCCCTCGGCAGAGAACCCGCCCGCGCCGCCCGGCCCGCCGCGGACGCCTTCGTGCCCGAACCGGTCGTAGGCAGCGCGCTTGTCGTCATCCTTGAGGACCTCGTAGGCTTCCTTGGCCTCCTTGAATTTCCCCTCCGCGTCCGTGTCGTCCTTGTTGCGGTCGGGGTGATACTTCATGGCAAGCCGCCGATACGACTTCTTTATTTCGTCCTTGGACGCGCCTTTCGCCACCCCGAGGACTTCGTAGTAATCGCGCTTCGCCATGCTTGTGCTTCGCCAATCAAGGGCCGGGCGCCATCAATGACGCCCGGCCACCGTCTGCAGTTCTTATTCCGATTTCTGCTTGTCGTCGCCGTCGACTTCCTCGAACTCCGCGTCGACGACATCGTCGCCGCCGGCATCGGCGGACGTTTCAGCACCCGCACCTTCCGCTGCCTGCTCCGCATACAGCTTCTGCGCTACAGCCGCCGACGCCTCCGCCAGCGCATTCGTCTTGGCTTCGATCGTCTCCTTGTCGCCGTCTTCCAACACGGCCTTGAGGTCGGATACCGCGTTTTCGACCGCCAGGCGCTCTTCGCCGCTGACCTTGTCGCCGGCTTCAGCGAGCGTCTTCTCGGCCGCATGGATCAGGCCGTCGGCATTATTGCGCGCATCGACACGCTCACGGAATCTCTTGTCTTCCTCGGCATGGCTCGCGGCGTCCGCGACCATCTGCTCGATCTCGTCGTCGGACAGGCCGCTGGAGGCCTTGATGACGATGTTCTGGCTCTTGCCGGTCGCCTTGTCCTTCGCCGAGACATTCAGGATGCCGTTCGCATCGATGTCGAACTGAACCTCGATCTGCGGCAAGCCGCGCGGCGCCGGCGGGATGTCGGTCAGGTCGAAACGGCCGAGCGACTTGTTATCCTGCGACCGCTCGCGCTCACCCTGCAGCACGTGGATCGTGACCGCCGTCTGGTTGTCGTCGGCCGTCGAAAACACCTGCGTCTCATTCGCCGGGATCGTCGTGTTCTTTTCGATCAGCTTGGTCATGACGCCGCCGAGCGTCTCGATGCCGAGAGACAGCGGCGTAACGTCGAGCAGTAACACGTCCTTGACGTCACCGGCCAGAACGCCGCCCTGGATCGCCGCGCCAACGGCGACAGCCTCATCGGGATTGACGTCTTTGCGCGGCTCGCGGCCGAAAAAGTTCTTCACCTCTTCCTGCACTTTCGGCATGCGTGTCTGGCCGCCGACGAGAATCACGTCGTTGATCTCATTGACCTTCAGGCCGGCATCCTTCAGCGCGATCTTGCAAGGCTCGATCGTGCGCGCGACGAGTTCCTCCACGAGCGACTCGAGCTTCGCGCGCGTCAGCTTGATGTTGAGATGTTTCGGACCACTGGCGTCGGCCGTGATGTACGGCAGGTTGACCTCGGTCTGCTGCTGCGTCGACAGCTCGATCTTGGCCTTTTCGGCCGCCTCCTTGAGGCGCTGCATGGCCAGCGGATCCTGGGTGATGTCGACGCCGCTTTCCTTCTCGAACGCGGACGTCAGGTACTCGATGACGCGCATGTCGAAGTCTTCGCCGCCGAGGAAGGTATCGCCGTTCGTCGCCAGCACCTCGAACTGGTGCTCGCCGTCGACCTCCGCGATCTCGATGATCGAGATGTCGAAGGTGCCGCCGCCGAGGTCGAACACGGCGATCTTGGCGTCGCCGCGCTTCTTGTCCATGCCGTAGGCCAGCGCCGCGGCCGTCGGCTCGTTGATGATGCGCTTGACGTCCAGGCCCGCGATCTTGCCGGCGTCCTTGGTGGCCTGGCGCTGCGAGTCGTTGAAGTACGCCGGCACGGTGATGACCGCCTCGGTGACCGTCTCGCCGAGGTAGTCCTCGGCGGTCTTCTTCATCTTCATCAGCACGCGCGCGGAGATCTCCGGCGGCGCCATCTTCTTGCCATTCGCCTCGACCCAGGCGTCGCCGTTGTCGGCCTTCGTAATCGCGTACGGCACCATCTTGATGTCGCGCTGGACCACGTCGTCTTCGAAACGGCGGCCGATCAGGCGCTTGACGGCGAACAGCGTGTTGCTCGGGTTCGTGACGGCCTGGCGCTTGGCCGCCTGGCCGACGAGCACCTCGCCGTCCTTGCTGAAGGCGACGATCGACGGCGTCGTCCGATCGCCCTCGCTGTTCTCGATCACGCGGGGCTGGCCCCCTTCCATGACCGCGACACAGGAGTTCGTGGTACCGAGGTCGATACCGATCACTTTACCCATGATGTCAGTTCTCCCAATAAAGCAAATTCAAAACTGGTGTGGACGTGGGGCCTTGGCGATGCGATTCAAGCGCTTTTTTGCCCCGGAATGGCTGTTTCCGGGCGTTTTTAGCCTTTTTTTGCGGATTCCGGGGGTTCCGCGGCCACCACGACCCTCGCCGGCCGGAGCAGGCGCCCGTTCAGGGCATAGCCTTTCTGGAAAACCGTCATTACCGAGCCCGGTTCGACCTCGTCGGACGGCTGCATGGTCATCGCCTCGTGGAGCGCCGGATCGAAGGGTTCTCCCTCGGGGTCGACTTCTTCGACGCCGAATCGCTGCATGACGGTCACAAGCTGCTTCAGGGTCGCCTCGCTGCCCTCCCTGAGGCTCTCGAGACTGGCATCGTCGGCAGCGAGCGCCATTTCCAGGCTGTCGCAGACGGCGAGCAGTTCAGCGGCAAAGCGCTCTATCGCGAACTTGTGGGCATTCTCGACGTCCCTTGCGGCGCGTTTGCGCACGTTTTCGAGTTCTGCAGCGGCGCGCAGGTATTTGTCCCAGTGCTCATCCGCCTGCGCCTGCAATTCGGCCAGCGGATCGTCCGCCGAATCCGCTGCAACGGCCTCTTCGGCCGCCTCCGTGTCGGCTTCAGCCGTCTCGCTGCTGCCCTCTTCTTCCTCGGGGCGTTCCGCCTCAGGATTCATCTGCAAACTCCAGTAAAACGCTGGCGGGCCGAACTGCGGCCCGGAATTCGGGATGCGGGAATTGTGGGACTCCGGCGGCAAATATCAAGGGCCGGCGGCCTCCGTGGCGCAAATGTCTAGTGTTTCGAGCCGAGCGCAGATTCCAGCAGGCGGGCGGTAATGTCGACGATCGGCACGATGCGGTCGTAGGCCATCCGCGTAGGGCCGATGACGCCGAGTACGCCGATGTGGTCGTCGTCCACATGATAGGGGGCCGTGACAACGCTGCAATTGTCGAGAATCTGGTACCCAGACTCGCGACCGATGAACACCTGGACGCCGTCGGCGTTGATGCTCTTGTCGAGCAGCTTGAGCATGAACTGCTTTTTCGAGAACGCGTCGAACAGGTTGCGCAGGGTCTCGATATCCGACAACTCGGCGAAATTCATCAGCTTCGTCTCGCCGGCGACGAGGAATTCCTCGCGCGGCGCGACGCCTTCCATTGCCGATTGCGCCACGGAAATAATGTCGAGCATCGCCCGGTTCATCGAATCGCGTGTGGTTTCAAGGTCTGCGATCAGGCGTGTCCGGATCTCCGTCAGGTCGTGGCCGACGTAATTTTCGTTGATGTAGTTCGCGGCTCGCTGCAATTCATCGTTGGTGTGCGGCTGCGCCGTAGCCAGCACCCGGTTCTGCACCTCGCTGTCATTGACCACCAGAATCGCGAGCACGCGGCTTTCGGACAATGACAGGAACTCGATCTGCCTGAGTATCGCGCGCTGACCCTTCGGTACGCTGACGACGCCGGCCAGGCTGGTCACGTCGGACAGCAGGTTGGAGACCGAATCCAGCAAAGCGCTCGTATTGTCTGCCTGGCACACCAGCTGTTTTTTGAGTTTCTCGACCTCGGTGCGCGCCGGTGGCTTGTAACGAATCAGGGAATCGACGAACAGCCGGTATCCTTCCGGCGTCGGCACCCTGCCCGCCGACGTGTGTGGCGCCGCAATCAGGCCGAGGTCCTCGAGGTCCGCCATCACGTTGCGAATGGTGGCCGGGCTCAGTTCCATACCCGACTTTCGCGACAACGTGCGTGAGCCGACCGGCTGGCCATCCCGGATAAAACGCTGAATCAGGACTTTGAGAAGCTGCTGAGCGCGTTCGTTAGGGAGCTGTGGAATCGTTTCCGTCGACATTCGTGTAATTACGGGGATCGGTCGACCAACACGCCGAGTTAGATTGATCAAAAGTGTACAACGGCTTGGCGGCCGGTCAAGGGTCTGCAACAATCAACCGCCACCGCTTGATGGCAGGCATGACTGCCCGCTAACGGAATTTGACCCGTCTATGAAGCAGGAATTCAACACCGTCGCGCTGGTTGGCTTGATCACCGACAACCGGGTTGCGGAACCGATGCAGCGCCTCGCCGGCCATTTGACAAAAGCCGGCGTCGACGTGCTGGCAGAGCCGGATGTCGCCGGCGAGCTGAACGGCATGGCGAGCGAAACGGCGGCGCTGGCGGACAGCGCGGATTTGATCGTTGCCGTGGGCGGTGACGGCACGATGCTGCACGCAGCGTCCATTACGGGGGACTCGGGCGTGCCGCTGCTGGGCGTCAATCGCGGCAGGCTCGGCTTCCTTGCCGACGTTTCTCCGGACCATATGCTGGAGAGCATCGACAGCATCCTGGCCGGCGATTACACGCGCGAGTCGAGACTCCGCCTGCAGGCGACACTCACGACGCCCGCTGGCAAGGTCCTCCGGGCGCTGGCCCTGAACGACGTCGTGCTGCAGCGCTTCGATACGGGCCGAATGCTCGATTTCGAGACCCGGATCGCCGACCGCTACGTCAATTCGCACATGGGCGACGGGCTGATCGTTGCAACGCCAACCGGGTCGACGGCCTATGCGCTCAGCTGCGGCGGCCCGATCATCGAGCCCAGGCTCGACGCCGTCGTCGTGGTGCCGATTTGTCCACATACGCTGAGTGATCGCCCGGTCGTCATCCCCTCGTCACAGCACATCGACGTCACTTTGCGGGAACGCGAAAATACCAATGCCGAGGTCAGCGTCGACGGTCACACGCTCGGCGAGCTGGAACCGCAGGCGTCGCTGCGAATCGAGGAGTCGTCATCCAGGATTACGCTGATCCATCCGCCAGGATACGACTACTACGAAATCCTGCGTTCGAAGCTGAACTGGGGTCGGGACAGCCGCCGCCGCAGCGAAACGGGTGAGGCCTAGATGCTGACGAGTATCCAGGTCCGCAACTTCGCCATCATCGACGAGGTGGAGATCGAGTTTGCGCCCGGCATGACGGTCCTGACCGGCGAGACAGGCGCCGGCAAATCGATACTGGTCGATGCAATGGGCCTGGTGCTCGGCGAACGCGGCGGCAGCGGCCTGGTCCGCGCCGGCGCCAAAAGAGCGGAGTTTTCCGCGGAATTCGACCTGGGCGATCTGCCGCATGCCCGGGCATGGCTGGAAGACCAGATGCTGGATCTCGACGGCGAGTGCATCCTCCGCCGCGTCATCGGCGCCGACGGCCGATCGCGGGCCTTCATCAACGGCAACAGCGTGCCCCTGCAGAGCTTGAAATCGCTGGGCGAAATGCTGCTCGACATCCATGGCCAGCACTTTCACCAGTCGCTGGGCCGCCGCAACGTGCAGCGCTCGCTGCTCGATTACTTCGGCGGACTGATCGATGTCGCGGTCGAGACCGAAAATGCGTTTACCGACTGGCGGGAACTGGCCGACAAGCTCGAGGCGCTGGAAGCCGCCAATGAAGACCGGATCGCGCGGCTGGACCTGCTGCGCTTCCAGATCGGCGAACTCGATGCGCTGGATCTGCAGCCCGGGGAATACGATGCATTGACGGTGGAGCGGTCCAAACTGCAGAACCGCGGGCGCCTTGCGGAGGGTGTCACGCAGGCGCTCGAGCGCCTGTACGACGGCGACCCGGTTAACGCGCAATCACTTCTCTCCGAGGCAGCGCATACGATCGAGGCGCTGGCCGTCGTCGACGAATCCCTCGCTGCCGTCGCAGGCATGCTGCAGGAGGCCGGCATCCAGGCGTCCGAAGCGGCCGACCAATTGCGTCGCTACGGGGACGCGCTCGACATGGATCCCGCCCGCCAGGAACAGGTCGAAGAACGGCTCGATGCCATTACCGGCATCGCCCGCAAGCACAGGATCGAGGCGGACGGCATCGATGATCTGCATGCACAGCTGAAAACCCAGCTCGGCGACCTGGAACACGCTGAAGAGCGCGGCGCCGAACTCCGCAAGGCGGTGGCCACGGCCGAGACGCATTACCGGCAGGCGGCCAAACGGCTCTCTGCGGGTCGTCGCAAAGCCGCGAAACGATTTGCCGCCGACGTCTCGGCGACGATGAACGAACTCGGCATGCCCGGCGGCGTCTTCGAGGTCGATATCCGCTCCAGGGATATCGCGGCTCCGCGGGCCTCGGGAATGGACGACATCGAATTCCTGATTTCCGCGAATCCCGGGCAGTCCCCACAGCCGTTGGCCAAGGTGGCATCCGGCGGCGAACTGTCGCGCATGAGCCTGGCGATCCAGGTCATCGCCAGTGACGGCAGCCGCATACCGACGATGGTTTTCGACGAGGTCGACAGCGGTGTCGGTGGCGGCGTTGCGGAAATGGTCGGGCACCGCCTGCGCGACCTGGGGCGTTCACGGCAGGTGTTTTGTGTCACCCACCTGCCGCAGGTCGCCAGCCTCGGCAACAACCACTTGCGCATCACCAAAATCAGCGACGGCAAGACGACCAGGACGGCGATCACGCCGCTGCGGGACGACGAGCGTATCGAAGAAATCGCCAGGATGCTGGGCGGCGTGGCGATCACGCAACGCACGCGGGATCACGCGGCGGAAATGCTCGCAGGGGGCTCGGAAGCCAGGAACCAGACCGCCTGACGGCCCGTCAGGACTCGTCCTGGTCCTTGATCGGGCGCACGTACAGCACCAGGTTGTGGTCGACGATCTCGTAGTTGTGCTCTTTCGCAATCGTTTGCTGGATTCTCTCGATCTCGTCGTTGACGAACTCGATGACGTCGCCGGTCTCGACACACACCATGTGATCGTGATGGTCGCCGCCGTCGAGTTCGAACACGGAGTGCCCGCCCTCGAAATTGTGGCGGATGATCAGGTCGGCCGCCTCGAACTGGGTCAGTACCCGATAGACCGTAGCCAGGCCGATATCCTCGCCGGAGTCCAGTAACTCGCGATAGATATCCTCGGCGCTCAGGTGCCGATCCGCGCTGGTCTCGAGTATCTCGAGAATCTTTAGACGGGGAAGCGTGACCTTGAGGCCTGCCTTGCGGAGTTCCTGACGCTGATGGGCCATGACGTTGATTCTCGTTGCTCGGGGCGATTGTCTCGCGGCTACCGCGGTTGCGATCAAAACGGTATCATGCGCGCCTATTATGACCCACAGCGTCGGGCCGCTCCACCGGGCAGCCGGCGCGGAGCCATCGGTATCGGCACGAATCCGGTCTATTACGGTCTACACTCAGCATGCGAACCTGGTTACTGGCAATCTGCGTTGTCCTCGGCGCACCGCTCATGGGCGGCTGCGTTTACCAGGCTGCCCTGTCCCAGGGCAACCTCCTCGACCAGGAAGATATCGATCAGGTCGAGGTCGGCATGACCCGAGGGCAGGTCCGTTTCCTGCTCGGCACCCCGATGATCGACGACCCGTTCCACGAGAATCGCTGGGACTACGTCTATTTCTTCCGGGCGGGTCGCGACAAAGCGATGTTCAAGCGCTGGATCTCGATCTATTTCGACGGCGACAACGTCACCGAGATCGTCAAAGACCAGGAACTCAGTGCTGACCTCTAGCCTGCCGCTAGTCGTCGGTTTCGCTTGCCGGCCCCATCACCTGACCCGCACTTGCCAGCCGGCGCCTCGCCTCTCTCGGATCGATCTGCAGCGGCCGCAGAATCTCCAGGCGATCCCCTGGCCTCAGCACGCGCTCCGGCGCAACCGGCTCGCCCCAGACCGCCAGCGGACAGCCGGCGATGTCCAGTTCGGGCAGCTGCCTGTCGATGCTGGCCATCGCCAGCGCCTCCCGGGCAGTGGTCGTGGCGGGCACGGACAGCGCGATCAGCACCTGTCGCTCCGGCAGGGCGGCAACGACCTCGATCGGGATGTATTCAGCGGTGTCCATAAACCTCTGCGGCGCGCCTGACGAAGGCGTCGACGAGGGAGTTGCAGGTATCCTCGAAAAACGCGCCGAACATCATGTCGACCATGCGGCTGTCGAATTCGAAGTCGAGCTCGAGCGACACTTTGCAGCCCCCGTCCCCGAGGGGCTCGAATCGCCAGCCGCCCTGCAGGTGCCTGAATGGGCCGCCCAGCAGGCACAGATCGATGGATTCGCCGCGAACGGTGGCATTGCGGGTCGTAAAGGACTTGCTGACGCCACCTTTTTGCAGTTCCAGGGTCGCCTCCACGACCTCGTCACTGCGGCTGCGGACCTCCGAGCCGCTGCACCACGGCAGGAAGTCGGCATAGGCATCCACGTCATCGACGAGATCGAACATCTCGGTGGCAAGATACGGGACGAGGGCGCTTTTCTTGACGTGTCGCATTGCTAGCCGGGTGCAGGAACTGGGCGGATTCTGGATCAATTCCATTGTTGGGACAACAAACCCCCGGCCTGCTTTATAATCGCGCCCCGCCCGAAAATCGGGCCGGCCAAGCAGACGACCGTGAGCAAATCCAGGGACAAGAAACCGGCCAGTACGAGAATCGCCGACAACAAGAAGGCGCGCTTCGACTACTCGATCGAGGAGACTTTCGAGGCGGGACTCGCGCTGCAGGGCTGGGAGGTAAAGAGCCTTCGGGAAGGCCGTGCCCAAATCACGGAGAGCTACGTGCACCTGCGCGACGGGGAAGCCTGGCTGCTGGGCGCACAGATCACCCCGCTCAGCACGGCCTCGACCCACATTCGCCCGGACCCAACCCGCACCCGCAAGCTGCTGCTGCACCGCCAAGAGCTCGACCGGCTGGTCGGCGCCGTCGAGCGCAAGGGCTATACCCTGGTGCCGCTGAACCTGCACTGGTCCAAAGGGCGCGCAAAGCTGGACATAGGCCTCGCGAAAGGCAAGAAAGCGCACGACAAGCGCGCCGCGATCAAGGACCGTGACTGGAAGCGCCAGCAGGCACGTATTCTCAAATCATCTTAGTTTTAAAACAACAGGTTAGCGATTTTTTCTAAAGTATATTATTACGTTTCTGCCGACTCTCCCGGCAACGCCTGTGACCAGCGATCGAGCTGGGCCAGCACCTGGAACAGCTTTTCCCCGCTGGTGCTCAACCGGTAACCGAGGCGCGGAATCTTCTCGACCACGGCGAACGCCCGCAGTTCATGCAAGCGGCGCTGCAAAACACTTGGCGAAATGTGCCCGCATGCGGCCTGCAGCGCCCGGAAATTGAGTGGCCCCACGCGCAACTCCCAGACGATGCGGAGCGCCCACCTGCGTCCGGAAACATCAAGCGTCCTGGCCATCGGCGCCGAGGTCGACGCCCGTCGCAGGTTCTGAATCCGTTGTGCCATAAGCCCTCCAGATCCTTGCTACGATATCGATAGCGACTATCTTAGTTTGCTTCCGTATAGGTAGCAAGTGACTTTCCGGGCTTGATCGATTGTTTTTTGGTCCTCCGCCCCTACACTATCGGCACAACCGGGGGCGAATTGGATTCGACGCGGGTCGCGAAGCTCCGGG
>JABAOH010108283.1_pt1 | contig 23108 bp, 21 predicted proteins | sample 7062181 | NCBI WGS metagenome assembly JABAOH01 (sample SAMN14538630, study PRJNA623070) | marine sediment metagenome | biome: marine biome [ENVO:00000428]; feature: marine pelagic biome [ENVO:01000023]; material: deep marine sediment [ENVO:00002113]; isolation source: pool of 5 deep marine... | reverse complement strand
GCCCGTAGTTCTTGCGCAGCTTCGAGAATGACGCTACCCGGTGTTTCGATTCGTGACTTCAAATTCAAGCTATCTTCAATGACTCCTGTAACTTCCTGTACTCTCCCCAAAGCCGCCAGTGCTCGAACCTCATCAACTCGCAGCTCTAGCCTATCGGGATAATTTTCTTTTCCTTTTCGAATCTCATCAAGCTCCAACTGATAGTTACCAAGCATATGATGAGCCTTAGCCAGAACTCCAAGCTGCCAGGCACGCGCCTCATGTTGATAGATGTATTCAGAAGGCTCTTTTTCCGTGAACAAGTTCACAGTGGCCTGGGGATTATTATTCCTTAGCGCCTCAAGCCCTATCAAATAATTGACATAAATATTATCGGGAGCTTTTTTCTCTGCTTGACTCAAATATTGCATAGCTTCAGCATAGTTTCCCTTTAGGCGTGACATATACCAGTCCAGGTAGTGCTGTTCAAAAAGTGTAAGATTCTCGCGGTATTTGTTTATAAAACCAAATTCAGAATCAGCATTGGCATAATCGCCTAAAGTACCATATATGATGGCGATGCGAGTACGAGGAGCTAAAAACTCCGGATCACGCTCCACTGCCAGTTTAAAGTGGTGAAGTGCTTGAAGATAGTCTTTGCCGAAATATTCCATTCCTACTATATGCTCTCGGTAAGCATCATAATGAGGAGGTTTCGCTGCTCTTAGTATTTTACTTGGTATAGACTCGAAGTAAAGCACTAGAGTACCCAATACGCGCTGGCGCAATGTTTCTATAACATCCATCGGGGAATCACGTGATCCGCTGACCTCCTCAAGGGAATGAACTGGCTTTGCTTTCACTGGATCTGTTATCTCAATCTTAAATCGCAGAATCTCGTCTTTCAAATAATAAGAGCCCCAAATCACTGTTCCAGTATTTGTTTTCTCAGCCAATGCTCGGAGCAGATCTATGCTATCAAGCCCGCTGGCTTTTATCCCCACCTCATCTGAAGACTGCATGACCATGGTCGTCGGAACTACCTCCACAACGTCTGTCCGAGAAAGAGCCTGTGTGATCCAATCGGCAGCCACTCGACCGTAAGGGTCTAGCAATTCATCGCCAGTTTTGTTATCGAAGGTCGCCACCACGATCCGCTGAGGATCAAGGCTCAATTCACGCGGGCTGAAAATGACGAGCGCCGCGACTATAATCCCCGTTAAAACCAAGGCGGATACGAATATCTTCTTCAGGTTTAAGGCTTTTAAAATATTCTTTTCTATTACTGGTTTTTTTGCTGGCAAAGCCAGCTCTTTGGTAGGAACGTCCTTCTCTATCATGTCCAGGTCTGCCAGGAGCTCTTCAGCTTTCTGATACCTTCTCTCTTTATTTTTTTGCATGCATTTCAGGATTACATTGCTAAGATCTTCGGGTATTTGGTCGTTGATCTCCCTTGGATTCTTCGGCTTTTCTGTCGTATGCTTTAAAGCTATTGACAAGGCTATGTTCCCTTCAAAAGGAACCTTCCCGGTCACCATCTCGTACATGATTACTCCGAGCGAGTAGATATCAGAACGCTGATCAACCTCTTTCCCTTCCACTTGCTCAGGAGACATGTATTCTGCTGTGCCGATTACCACACCAGTATCTGTTATTCCTTCTGCTCTTAGTGAGCGAGCAATCCCAAAATCCATGATGCGCGCATTTCCCTTGCTATCTACCATGATGTTTTGCGGCTTTAAATCTCGATGCACAACCCCTAGCCCGTGTGCCTCAGTCAGCCCTTCGCATACTTGCTTAGCTATGAAAATAGCCTTTACTGCACTTAAAGGACCCATTCTTACAAGCGAGCTCTTCAAATCCTCACCAGGCACGAATTCCATTGTGATGAAGTTGGATCCCCGCTCCTCCCCGAGGTCGAACATACGGCAAACATTCCTGTGAGATATCTTTCTGGCTAATTTCAGTTCATTCTTGAACCGCTTTATCGCCTCATGATCAGATTCAGTTTCAACCTTAATGAGCTTTAAAGCTATCTTCTCGTTTATCTTCTTATCGTATACTTTGTAGACTCTGCCCATGCCTCCTTTACCCAACTCTTCAATAACCTGGTACCTTCCAGCAAAAGTGCTCCCCGTAGTCAGCTCTCTAACAGTAGCTTGAACAGTACCTGTTTTGGAAACATAGATTTTCTCTGTATCAGAAATCTGAGTGCCGCACTTTCTGCAAAAACTGCTATTGATTGGATTTGTAGCAAGGCATTCAGGACATTTTTTGGTCTTCCGTTTCCTCGGCATATTGATTTATAAGATAATAGTTAATGGAAAAATTGTCAAATTTGATTTGAAAGACAATTTCCCCTAAAATGTAAGAAGCTTCAAACCAATAAAGCCAACCAGTTGACAGATATGTTAAGCAATTTAAAATAGGAAATTGTGAAAATTTTTTCCTGAATAGAGTCAAATTCCTATAAAAGGAGAAGCTATATCCGACAATAACATGGAAAGAAGGGATTTTTTAAAGGCCATGCTGGCCGGGATCCCCCTTATTGCTCTCGACTGGAATTCATTTCCGAAAGGCAAAAGTTCCAATCAAAGCAATTTAGATTTTGACGCGGTTATTATTGGTTCAGGACTCGGAGGGCTGGGCTGTGCAGCTGCTTTCGCCAGGCAGGGATTCAAAGCTTTAGTCCTTGAGCATCACAATAAGCCAGGTGGATACGCCACAACATTCAAGAGACCTGGCGGATATGTCTTTGATGTCTCCCTGCATTCTACAACAGTCGGAGAGCGAGACGGGATACACAATCTCATCCCCGGCTTTCCTGAAATAAAAGACATCGAATTTGTGCCTCACCCATTCCTCTACCGGATAATCTTTCCTGATTACGATTTCCGCGTCGGTCAAAAAGACCTCCCAGGTTACATAAGCACCCTAATTGGCTACTTCCCGGACAAAAAAGAGGGCATTCAAGGAATCTTCGACGACATGAAAGGTCTGACTCAGGATATCAACAAATACTCAAGCGCGGGAGGCAAGGTTGACATGATGAACTTCCCTCGTGACTACCCTTACCTATTTAAAAGCTTCAACAAAACCTGGGGCGCTATGTTGGACGCACGTATAAAGGATCCCAAACTAAAGGCCATAATCTCCTCTCTCTGGGGTTTCTACGGGCTACCACCCTCCAAACTGGCCAGTCTCTATTATGCGCTTCCCACTATAGGATATCTTCAAGAAGGAGGGTATTACCCTATTGGCAGGTCCCAGAAGATAAGCGATGCCTTTATGAAATTTATCGAGGAACGCGGTGGCAAGGTTTTGCTTAAAAATCTGGTGAAAAAAATATTGATAAAAGATCATTCTGCTTACGGGGTAAAAACGGCTGATGGTCGAGAATACACAGGTAAAGTAGTCGTCTCTAATGCAAATGCCTATGATACTTTTCATACGATGATGGAAGAGGAGGATTATTTAAAAGACTATCTGAAAAGGATGGATGGATTCACAACCAGTCTGTCGTGTTTTCAAATATTTCTGGGATTAAAAGAAGATCTGGTCGGAAAGATCGGAATTGAAGATACTGAAATCTTCTATGAGACAGGCTATGATATTGAAGCTAGCTACAAAGCAGTTCTTAACGCAGAACTGGAAAATCTTGGATACGGCCTAATGATCTACGATAATCTTTATAAAGGCTATTCCCCTAAAGGGAAAAACACAATGAACATAATCTCCCTCCAAGGATATGACCATTGGGTGAAATACGAAGCTGACTACTGGAAGGGCAATAAAAAGGCCTACAAGGAAGAAAAGGAGCGTATGGCTGATATTCTGATTGACAAAGTAGAAAAAACTCTTCTTCCAGGTCTAAGAAAAGCAATCGAGGTCAAGGAAATCGGCACACCCTTGACAAACGTCCGCTACACAAAAAATTATCGTGGAGCGATATACGGCTGGGACCAGACCTTAGACAACTCACCTCCGAGGCGGCTTCCTCATAGAACACCGATTAATAACCTCTATCTATCCGGAGCCTGGACAAATCCTGGCGGAGGCTACAGCGCCGTGATAAGTAGCGGACTGGAATGCTTCGGAGAAATTATGAACGAATGGGAGAAGCAGTAAGCCAAGCTTTACTTCACATATAAAACAATGCGAGCAAGGTGAAATTTACCCTTGTTCCTCAGTACCACATTGGCAGACTGCCCATCTCCTGCAATCTCAACGCGATAATCAATATTTTTCTTCATATGTTTTGGTAAGAGTCCAACCTTCTTTATCGCAGAAAGGTTGAAATCTTCGGCACTCAACTCGATGGCATCCGTCTCACGAAGGTCAACTCTGCCTTGAAAATCATCGAAGCTAACATCCTTGATCTTTATCCCTGAAAGACCTAGAAATGAGCCTTTTATTTTTCCGTTTGCTTTAAGATTTTTCTTGGTGTCTGCAAGGTAGTACACAGAATTTAGCCTTGCGTCTAAATCAGTATTCTGACCCTGCAAACTTGCCACCTGTTGATTTTGGGAGTCAATCTGAGATTTGAGTTCTTCCCTTTCTTTTTCCAATTCTTCTATCTTCGCCTTGCATTCCATGCTCTGTTTTTCAATCTCTTCTTTAAGCTTTGCAATTTCATTCTCTAACTTTAACTTTTCCTCTGCNNCCTTGCAGAACAAAGCTCCCATACTGTCCCTCATCCATAAAATTCCAGACCTTAAAACCGACAAGTAGCGGGTCCAAAAGATAAGCATTGGCCAGCATCCTATCAGCTTCCGCAGCAGAAACTCCCCGTTTTGTTGTCAGATAATCATAACCAATCTGCCAATGGTTGTCTCCTGGCTGTACCTCGTAGGCTAAAGGAAGCTGTCTTGTTATACGTGCGTTCTCTTCATTCAACCGATTGATTTCAGCGTCTTTTTTGTCTAATTCTCCTTGTAGTGCATCCACTTGAGCCTGAAGATCTGGAACTTGCGGAGTTGGCGCTTCTGCTTTCTTCTTGCAGGAAATTAAAAATAAAGCCCCTATAACCAAGATAAAACAAAGAGCCAAGGCAAGCGAATTTCTGATAGAAATTCCTTTTTTTATATCTTCCATGATGCCCTCCTGGATTATTATTTCTATTTTTTAATAAATTATTCAGAATAAGTCAAATATGAAAATATCTTAGCCTAGCTTTCTAAAAGAAAGCTCAAACAATTTACCGATGATATAACCCAAAAACATAGCCCCGAGGATTAAAATAACTTTCTGAGCTGAAAACTGCCAGAAAAGAACTTTGAAGTTCACCGAATCAGAATTCTGAAAAAGAACCATAAGAACGATAACTGAGATCAATGTTAGCATTGTTAATGCTTTGTGTCTTCTAGCAAAAGTAAAAAATTTCATTTTCTATTCCCTCGCTTTTAAAATGAGATTCGCTGATATCTTCTTAAAGCCACTTCTTTCTTCTGAAAAAAATCACCATAAAAATAGCCACGATCAAAATAACAATCCAAATCGCAAAATAAGCCCAGCGCCATTCAAGCTCAGGCATAAATTTAAAATTCATCCCATAAATTCCAGCAATAAAGGTCAAAGGAATGAATATGGTGGCAATAATGGTCAGTACCTTCATAACCTCGTTCATTCTGTTGCTGACAACCGAAAGATAAGTGTCATGCATTCCGGAAACCATATCTCTGAAGGTCTCCACTGTATCAATCACCTGGATCGTGTGATCATAGACATCTTTGAGATATATGCGCGATGATTCCCTGATTAACGATGATTCTCCTCTTTCTAAAGCATTGATTACTTCTCTCAAAGGCCAAACTGATTTCCGTAAGAATATCATTTCTCTTTTCAATCTGTGTATTTCCTGAAAGATTTCAGGTTTTGGATTGCTCATCACCTCTTCTTCCATACTTTCTATCCTTTCTCCTAGCTTCTCCAGGATTAAAAAATATTTATCAACAATTGCATCCAGTAATGCATAAGCCAAATAATCGGCTCCCATTCTCCTGATACGGCCTTTTCCATTTCTTATTCTTTCCCTAATAGGATCAAAAATGTCGCCTTCCATTTCTTGAAACGAGATAACGAAATTTTCACCAAGAATTAGACTGACCTGTTCTATTTTTGTTTCATTCTTTATTTCGTCATAATAAAGCATTTTTAACACAATATAGATGTAACGTTCGAAATCTTCCATTTTCGGCCGCTGTTCTGTGTTCATAATGTCTTCCCGTACAAGAGGATGTAACTCAAAATGCTTTCCGATATTCTCGATAACATCCACCTGATGGACACCATCTACATTAATCCAGGTCACAGTCGGTGTATCTTTGAAGGGGAAACATTCTTCAACCGTTCTTGCATCCTTTTCTTGAAATTGTTTTTCATCATAGTCAATTATTGTGATTTTTTCTTTTTCAACCTTTTTCTCGCCCACGAACACTGGTGTTCCAGGGGGAAGGCCAATTTTTTTTTCTCTTTTCTTAATAAATTTAACCATTAGGCTACCTCCCTGTGGAATTATATAAATTATGATCTTTCATTAAGGAAAAAAGATTTAATAAATGAAAATTTGGCACTCCTTCATTTTTTCGGTTACTTAAGAATAACTTCCACCAAGTCCTATCTTTCCTCCTTAAGAAGATTTTTTAAAATATCAAGAGATCCATAGATGATAATATTATCGCCCTCTTCCATTTTTTCTCTTGCTTTAGGGGTAGGAATCCAATCTTTACCTCTTTCGATGCCCAAAACCAACAATCCTCTCTCGTTTAATTTACATTCAGACAGAGTAGATCCAATTAAAGGAGAGTCTTGGCTTATGATTTTTTTTACTAGACCGTAACCCTCAAGGAAATGAAGAAGATCTTCGGTTGCAGCCTCTTCAAACGCAGGTGATTTCACCAGCTTTTTCTCAATAAAGTTTTCCCATTTTCTCGTAAATTTCCTGTAAGTTGCGATCTTGTATATCAGAAATACTCCGACAACTAGAATCAAAACATTAATTGGCAGTTGATACCCTCTACTTGTGGCTAAAGAGGAGGTAGCCGTTACAATAACCGTAACGATTCCTGCATTTCCCATAATCATCAGCCAGGTGACAATCTTCCGTCTCACAGGGTGTTTCATGACAAATTCTGCTTCCTTTGTTGTAAATCCAGTCCCTGAGAATGCCGATAATGCTTGAAACCTCGCTTTATTTTTCTCCAATCCTGTCATCATCAAAGCAATAGCAGCTCCTCTTACGAAAAGAAAAGAAATCAATATCGCAAGCAGTGCGGGAAAAAGAAAATACAAGCTGCTCATTTTAACTGCCTCCCTGAGTATTTTTTTTCAAATAAAGTTCAGTTTTCTTAGCCTGAAAAATCCAATCTAATAAATAAAGTTACTTCGTATCTTGGAGATATTTTAAACGAAATTATTGCTAATAGTAAAACCTAAAAAAGAATTATGGCCTTGGTTTGTAATATCTCGATATCTAGATGCTGCTTGCTTTGGTCCTTGACTTTATTATTAGGAAAGTGGGCTATTATGCTTAACACCGAGTTATTCGCCTTTGACATACTGCAATAATTTTAATATATTATGAAAAACCCTTTACAATCTAATGTTATAAAAATTTGTGGGGAAGTTTTTGGCTAAAAAAATTCACGAGAAGGACTGCCATCTCCTGGTCTTTACTGATCTAGACGGTACACTTCTCGATCATAAAACTTATTCATTTAAAGGAGCTCTTCCTGCCATAAAATTCTTAAAAGAGAAAAACATCCCTCTTATCTTTTGCTCCAGCAAGACAAGAGCTGAATTAGAGCTGATCAAACTACAGCTAGATAATGCTCATCCCTTTATCCCTGAGAATGGCGGGGCAATTTTTGTTCCCAAGGCTTACTTTTCTGAAAAATTCAATTTTACAAAAGAAGATTCCAGCTATCTCATAATCGAGCTTGGAATTCCTTACGCTAAGCTAAGAGAAGCGTTTAAGCACATAGGCACAATTATACCTGGAATACATAAAGGATTTGGAGATTTCAGCTTGGAGGAGGTGGCAGATCTCTGTGGCTTTTCCTCTGATCAAGCCGAGTTGGCTAAAATGAGAGAATATGATGAACCTTTTATACTGAAGGATGAAGCATCTGAAACAGATGTTCAAGAAATTGCTGGTCGCTTAAACCTTAGGATCACCCGGGGGGGACGATTCTACCACCTCACTGGACAAAATGATAAAGGGAAAGCAGTCTCAATTCTCAAAAAAATATATGAAGACATGAGTAGAAATAAATCCGAGAGCCTGAAGACAATTGCTCTTGGCGACAGCTTTAATGACAAATCCATGCTTGAAGTCGTGGATTATCCCATCTTAATTCAAAAACCTGATCGGAGTTATGATCCCTCGGTGAGGCTGGATAATCTTATCCTAGCCTCTGGCAATGGCCCTTCAGGCTGGTGTGCTGCTCTTATAAAATTACTGAATATATTGCTCTAAGGCTTTAAAAACCCCAAAAAAGGAGGGTTTTATGGCTGATTTTTATCAAACTGGTGAGATAGCTACTTTCCATCGCTTTGGCGATATCGATCTGAAGCGGATGGAAAGTGAATTAACCGAGTTTAGCCGCCATCGGCCGATTGCCCTGGTTCTTCCCTCAACCCATACAGAACTAGAAGAGCCGGCATTAAAACAGATTATGAAAGAGATAAAGGAGGTTCCTTATCTAAATGAAATTGTGGTTACGTTAGGAAGGACAAATCAAAAACAGTTCATGAGAGCAAAGGATTTCTTTTCCTCCTTTCCTCAGAGAACTCGAGTAATCTGGAATACTGGTCCTAGATTAGCAGAACTTCACAAACTCTTAGAGGAAAATGGGCTTCATGTCGGCGAAGATAGCAAAGGTCGATCTTGTTGGACCGCTTATGGATACATTTTGTCTCAGGGAAAGAGCAAGGTTATTGCTTTACATGACTGCGACATTGTAAATTACTCGCGCGAATTTCTTGGAAGATTATGTTATCCCGTAGCATCACCTAATATAGATTATGCATTCTGCAAAGGTTACTATGCTCGAGTAACAGACCGAATGCACGGCCGAGTTGTCCGTATCTTCGTTACTCCTATCATTAGGAGCTTGCAGAAACTCCTGGGCCCTCTGCCTCTCCTCAATTACTTAGATAGTTTTCGCTATCCTTTGGCCGGAGAATTTTGCATGATTACTGACCTTTCCCGGATCAACCGAATACCTGGTGATTGGGGAATAGAGGTTGAAACTCTCTCCGAGGTTTATCGTAATTGTTCTCATATGAGAATCTGCCAGGTGGAGCTCTGCGAAACCTATGAGCATAAACATCAACCATTGTCAGCAGATAATCCAAAAACAGGCTTGATGAAAATGTCTATTGATATTGCTAAAGCCATCTTCAGAAACCTTGCAATCGAGGGAGCCACTCTGAGCGATAGTCTCTTGAAAACTTTAATTGTAACTTACCTCCGGACTGCCCAGGATAGCATTAAACGCTATAATGATGATGCTGCTCTAAACGGACTCTTATTTGAACGTCATCAGGAAAATAAATTAGTGGAGGCTTTTACCAGAGCCATTCAGATTGCAGGGCAAGAATTCCAGGAAGATCCTAGTTACTCTCCTCTCATCCCGAACTGGAACCGGGTCAGCTCCGCAATCCCTGATTTCTTAGAGCAATTGTATGACACGGTTGAGAAAGAAAACAGTTGAATAACCGCTCAACCCACCATCACCAATTGCAGGTCCATCACATTGGTAAAAGTCGGTCCGGTGATGATTAAATCTCCAAGAGGCTCGAAAAAATGGTAGGAATCATTTTCTTTGAGATGATGCTCTGCATCCAAACCTTGTGCTTTCGCTCGACTCACCGTCTCCCCATCAGCGAGAGCACCCGCAGCATCTGTTGGCCCGTCTGTTCCATCCGTGCCGCCGCTTAAAATAACAACGCCCTCCAACCCATCAATTTCGATCGCTGCAGCCAGTGCAAACTCCTGATTGCGCCCACCTAATCCTTTGCCTCGAATAGTGACTGTCGTTTCCCCACCAGAGATGACGCAGGCGGGCCTGGGAACAGGAGAGTCCTTGCTGAGAATTTCCTTGGCCAGAGCGGCATGCACCTTGGCCGCCTCTTTCGCTTCGCCCTCAACGAAGGAGGAATGGACCAGGCTATTATACTTTAGTTCTTGAGCTTTCTCCTCGGCTGCCTTGACAGCCAGGATATTGCTCCCGATGATTATATTATGGGTCTTCTCAAAGGCAGGATCATCGGCCTTGGGTGTTTCTTTAATCTCACCTTTAGCACCTCGCTTTAAATGCTCGAGAACAGCTGTAGGGATTTTATGCCTGATTTTATACTTATCCAAAATATGCAGACAGTCGCTGAATGTGCTGGTGTCAGGAACAGTTGGCCCCGAAGCAATGCTGTCTAACTTATCTCCGATAACATCAGAGAGAATCAGGGAAATTAAAGTTGAGGGATAGATCAACCGAGCTAGCTGCCCTCCTTTTACCTTTGATATGTGCTTACGCACTGCGTTTATTTCGTGAATAGTAGCACTAACCTCCAGGAGACATTTTGTCAACAGCTGCTTATTTTCTAACGTTAACTCATCGACGGGACTAGGCAACAGGGCTGAACCGCCTCCAGATATCAAACAGATAACAAGATCCTTTTCCCCAGTTTGCTGAAGGAGTTGAATAATCTGGTCTGTGCCCTTAAGGCCAGCTTCATCCGGCACAGGGTGGCCAGCTTCATTGACATCGATTATTTCTAACGGAACACCGTGCCCGTATTTAACGTTGACAGCACCTCCCTTTATTCGATCGCCGAGAATTTCCTCAAGGGGCTGAGCCATTGCTGCCGAAGCCTTTCCTGCCCCGACAACATAGATTCCTTTGTAGTTCGCAAGTTCATATTTTCGGTCTTCTACTGATAAAATGCCATCTTCAACTCTGAAATGCTGCTTGACGGCGATGATAGGGTCGACCGCTTTAATCCCGGCATGAAATATTGTTAAGGCATCTTTTCTTAGTTTCTTGGTGTTCATGACTAAAATTCACTATACAAGATTGTAGCGAATATCTTAGTTGAGGATAAGAAGGTGCTTCTTACTTATTTGCTATTAAAAATAATATCGGACGCCAATACTCCATTCTACTCCGCCAAAATCTGTACCTGGCACCAAATCAAACAATGGGGCTATTTCAAAGAAAATATCTAAAGGCGTCCTCTCAAAAATGTAACTTACACCGAAAGGGATACGAAAACCAAATATAGTCTCAGGCTCTGTTTTAAGCCTAGCTCCAAGGCCAAAATATAGAGGAGCTTTACCCCTTTCTACTGTTATTAGATCGAAGGTATGAATCAGATAATCGGCGTGCACATGAAATGAACTACCATTTCTAAAAGACCAACCAACACCGCCGTCAAAGGCGTTTTTAGTTCCTGTCCATTTCTTAAAACTAATCGCAGTTGGGTCTCCTAACATAAAACCCAATCCGAAATCTTGATCCTGAGCTAGCATAGCACAGGGAAGAAACATGACTATAAACATAAGAATCACGAGTGGTCTCTTCATTAACGCACCTCCATTTATTATGGCAGAAATTATTCCTTTTTCTTGATTTTCCTAAGATGGAGCAAATTCCATGTATATACTATCAGATTTCGTGGCAGTCACCAAGGAAATTTTGATCAGGGATTTTATTTCTCTGAAAAACCTTATTTTTGATGCTTCACACGAACAACTAAAAGTGCGGATTTAATGAATCAAGAAAAAAAATGCGACAGGCCGTTTATATTGTTAACAAAAATTTTCATCATAATGTCCTTTAACTTTCAAACTCATTTATAATAAGATATATTAAGAAATTCGAAGAGGAAAGCGAGAGTCTAACAAGAATAAATAAAGACTTTTAAATAAGGAGCCTAAAGAATGAAACTTGAAAAATTATATAAGAAGGTTATTGAGATAGGGATTGAAAACGATTTAAGGGAAAAAGCGGAGATCCAAACAATCTTGAAGGAAGAAAAAGAAAAATACAAAAAGATTAAGGGCGAAGAAGCTGAATACTATGATAAGGATAGATTGTTTAATCCCTTTTCAGATACAAGAGTTTTGAACGGAGATTTGAATACAGAGGTCAAGAAAGTAATAGCTGGGATCGATATGGAAGTCGGGGAGATAATCTTTACCTATCTTCTGAACAAGGACCAGAATCAAAAAATCGACCTGATCATCGCCCACCATCCTGAAGGCTATGCGCTCGCCCAGTTATACGACGTCATGAAGCTGCAGGCTGACTTATTGGCAAGTTATGGAATAACTGTCAGCGTGGCTGAACAGTTGTTGGAAAAAAGAATAAGCGAGATAGAAAGAAGACTGATGCCTGTGAACCATAATAGGTCTGTAGATATCGCTAGAGTCTTAGGAATTCCGATGATGTGCATCCATACTCCTGCCGATAACTGTGTTACAAATTATTTGAAAAAAAGATTCGATAAGGAAAAACCCTACAAGCTAAAAGATTTATTGAAAATCTTAAAGAACATTCCTGAATATAAAAAATTAGCTAAATTACAAGTGCCACCCAAGATAGTGAGTGGATCAGGAGAGAGCAAGTGCGGAAAGATATTTGTCGATATGACAGGAGGTACAGAGGGCTCGAAAGAAATCTTTGAGAAATACGCTAACAGCGGAGTCAGCACATTGGTTGGCATGCACGTCAGCGAAGAGCATCTTGAAAATGCAAAGAAAGCAAAGCTGAATGTTGTAATTGCAGGACATATTTCGAGCGACGTTTTGGGTTTTAACCTCTTGTTTGACGAATTGGAAAAAGAAGAAAAACTGGAATTTATCGGAATATCTGGATTCGAAAGAATAAGAAAAAAAGATAAATAACTGCGAATCTGACGGATCAAATCTCTACGCTAGCAAATAAAATGTGGGTTTGATAAATCAAACCCCTACGATGAACTAAGCCCCTACGTTAACAATCAAAAGGTGGGTTTGATGAATCAAACCCCTACATTATTATGCTGTTTTAATGCGGGCGAAGGTGCTTTCACCGTAAATATCAGGACCGCCAAGAAAATAATGATCCCGGCTAACAGATACATTTGCCTGTATCCATACAGATCAGAGATCCAGCCAAAAAAGACCGAGCCAAATCCCATCCCTATGTCAAAAAATGCCAGGTAAAGACTTATAGCCAAGCCTTTATTCTCTCGACCCAAGATATCAATTATATAAGTCGTTAAAGCAGGAAAAATAAGCCCCTGGCCGAATCCTCCTATTATACCTGCCAGGATAAACATCCAAAAGGATTTTACCTGAGAGATCAGAAGAAAGTTGAGGCTGATGATACAAACGGCAGGAAAGATTACCTTCTTTCGGCCATACTTATCAGATAAACCACCGATTCCAAGGCGAGTAAGAACAGCTGCTCCTGAGAAGCAGAGGAAAAAAGGCCCTACTCTATCCAAAGGAATCGATTTTCCGAACAAAGCTATAAAATAAGCCACCGCTCCCCTGGTTGCTCCCTGGGCAATGGTTAACATTGATATAAGGAGAATGGTGATGACTGAAATATTCAAGAACGATTTTGACTTAATCAAATGCTGAGAATTATCAGGCTTCGCAACTTCCCGGGTCAGCAAGATGCATAAAAAAGAAGCAAATAGAAAACCTAAGCTCGTGTTAAAAAGAGCGCCGTAGCCAAATCGATTGATGACTTCCTCAGCAACCACGGGGCCTAGAGCAACAGAAATAAGTCCTGCCACCCCGATTATACCCATAGAACGAGCTAATCTTTCCACTGGCGCCAAATCCGAGCACATAGTCAAAGTGGCAGTCATACTGATACCCCAGCCCATGCCTGTCAGAGCTCTCAAAACGATAGGCAATAATCCTGCATCCTTGATGAGGTGAAAAAGGGGTAAAACCACAATTAAGAATGCTATTCCTAAAAGAGATATATTCTTCCTGCCCTTTACATCTACTAACCGTCCGAAAATTGGCCTAAAAAAAATGGCCATAAGACTGTGAATTCCCATAATCAATCCAATCTGGCTCTTAGAAGGATTGAACTGTTCGAGGAAAAGAGGGAACAGAAAAAAAAGCGTTATGCTCATGAATAAAAAGAAATATCCAAGCAAAGCAATGATAAAATGTCTGTTCCAGAATGTCTTCATTTTCTCAGGCTTTCCACTTTTTCCAGAAGGATACCTAATTCAGATTTAGTAGTGTATTAAAAGAAAAACGATGGGTAAAGAAAAATTCGTGCGGGATAGAGTGCTGGCTGTCTTGGGTATGGGGAAAATAAGCGAAAAGGGGATAATGAAGGAGGGTTATATTAACCCTGCCCAGCCAGCAAAACAAGGTTTGATTTAATTATAGCAGACCTCGACTAAAAAGCAATATTTTTTATAAAAATCACCCCCTGAATAAAGGTGGGTTTGATGAATCAAACCCCTACAGAAGAAAAACAAAATCCTTTGAAATAATTAAAAGGTGGGTTTGATGAATCAAACCTCTACGATGAACCAAGCCCCTATAAATAAACCAAATCCCTACGCTATCAACTAGAAATGACTTTGTGAGTGATAACCACTCCTCGTTCCTTCAAAGCATCCATGAGAGGCTCGTACAATTCAGCCTGAAAGATTTCTTCTGGAAAGAGACTGCCTCTCTGAGTAATCCTCCCCGAAGTAATCATCTGAGCGGCAACGGAGGCAGGAAAGCTTGTTGTTTTGCCCATGGAGGTATATTCCTTTTCTGAATCATAGAAGTCTACCATTTCAAAAATATGGGTTGTGGGCTTACCTGATTTCTTCCCTTCGACAATTATCCTCAACAATGTCACGTCTCTTTCCTTTCCTAGGTGCATCTCCGAATCTAAAAGCGTCTCGAGGAGTTCTCGGGGGATAACCTTCTTGTTGTGAAGTTTGACAGGTTGACGAGAAAAAAGGCCGCATTCCTTGAGGATTTTAATACCCTGAGCATGACCTTTATAGCGAATCGTTTTTTCGGCGAGCTCGCCTTTTATTTTCCCCTTCATTGTGTGAACTAGAGAATTTAAGCCGTCTGTATAAAAGCACTCCATCTCTGAAAAGGGGTGAGGGAACTGGATAGACTCTATCCCTGATAATGGGGGGACTTCTTTTATTTTTCCCTTCATAAGAACTAAAGCATTCCTCTCATAAAAATCAAGAAGGCTCTCAACCGCATACACAATCCTATAATTAAGAGGAGGCTTGGGATGAACAGGATTTCCCCCCACATAAATCATGGCTTTTTCCACCTCATCCAGAAGATGCACTCCCCTTCCCACACAAATATTGGTGATGCCTGGAGAAACTCCCAAACCAGAAATGAGAGTTATCTTTTTTTTCTTGGCCTCGTTACCATATTTAAAACGCTCTAAGGGCTTCTCCCCTACTAAATCTGCAAAATGAACCCCCTTAAGGACCGCTGTTTCTAGCGCTAAAATACTGTGTTTATGGAGAAGAGCAGCCAAAGCAACATCCTGCCCTTCAAAAATCTCTTGTCTCTCTCGCTCTTTCTCCAAATCTTTTTGCAGAGGAATTAGCCTCTCGCTTCCGATGAATTTTTTGGCCTTTTGAAGCTGCTTTGAACTGATATCGACAAGAGTAACCTTGTTTTGACTGTCAGACTCGATAAGGTCTTTGGCCAAAACAATCCCCATCTTTCCTGCGCCCATTACTAGATACCGACTCATTTCTCCCTCCTATAACATTCCTATAACCAGATAAACGATACAAGCAACAAATGCCACCGCCAAAGCATAATAAATCTGGGTCCTCACATGGTCCATATGGTCACAAGCGCTACCCAAAGAAGAAAGGACTGTTGTGTCAGAAAGAGGAGAGCAGTGGTCCCCAAACACACCTCCTCCAGCCGTGGCAGCAATGGTTCCCAAAACCAGGGTTGATATCTGCCCCTGGCTGAACTCAAAAGCTAAGGGCACAGCAATCGGAATCATTATGGCATATGTTCCCCAAGAAGTTCCGGTTGCAAAGCTTATAAAAGCACTGAGTATAAAAACCAAGAGTGGCAAAAATCCAGGATTAAACCATCCTTCAGTCACACTTATGACATACTGGGCAGTTCCCATTTCTCGGCTCACGGTATTTATAGCATAAGCAAAAGCCAGGATCAAAACAGCAGGCATGACTCCCTTGATTCCTGCCAGCATGGATTTCATCAATCCGCCCAGGTTGTCCACCCTCTGGAAAAACATAACTGCACCCAGTGTTACGGCAGCCAACATAAAGCTATTTAAAACCCGAGCTTGACCTGTAAGGATAAAAGACCCCAAATTGAAAGCGATCACAATCAGCACTGGAGTAAAAAAATTCAGCCAGATGTTGGGCTGCCCTTTTTCTGAGACCGGAAGATTAGTTAGCTCTGTGCTCATCATCGGGACAGAACCAGGACGGAGAACTTGACCGGTCTCCATGGCCCTGCGCTCCGCCTTTCTCATCGGTCCAAATTCAGGGAAAAGCTTCAACGTGATCAACCCGACCATGATAACAGATAGAATAGCGTAAAAATTAAAGGGAATGGATCTAATAAAAAGAGACATTGCTGCCTCTTTACTGGCAGCATAGCCTGTGGCCAAGATCAGCCCGCTTATGTAAACAGCCCATCCTGTGATGGGGGCTAAAACACTCACAGGAGCTGAAGTAGAATCACAAATATAAGCCAGCTTTTCTCTCGATATTTTATGGCGGTCGGTCAGTTTTCGCATAACAGGCCCGACAAAAAGAGGGCTAAAATAATCACTGAAGAAAATAAACATCCCCAATATCCATCCAAGGAATTGCGTCTGCTTTCGAGTTTTTGTTATGAATTTCACCTTCTGGGAAAACATATTCACTGCCCCGCATCTCTGGTAGAAAGCCACCAGTATTCCGATGCAGATCTCTATCAAACAGACCCACATGAAATTTCTATCCCCCAATGTGTTGGCTAAAAGCTCAGGAAATCCACCTGCTCCCTGCCCCATCAGAAGAACTCCTGTCAAACAGGCCACCGCTAAGCTAAAAACAGGTTCTCGAGTAAGGAAAGCTAGTAAAATAGCCAGAAGAGGAGGAATTAAAGAAAGCCACCCATAATCCATAGCTTCATTCCCAATTTAATCTTCGAATCATGAATAAAATCATACATTCTTCGAGAATGCAACAGATAATTTTATTAGCGCGCGGAATTTTTGATTAGTAAGAAACGGTTTTTTTCTCTTGCACTATTCCTGTCGAAGGATTCTAGGGGGATGAAAAGAAATTATTGCTTACTCTTCTTTTACGTTTGTTACTTATCTATCTTTTTTCCTGAATTTCTTGGACAAAGCTCTGATGAATATAGCCTGAGATGATAAGCCCCTCTTCATCGGGAGGAAGATTAACGAGATACCATTCCCCTGCTTTTCCTACTGCTCGAAGGGAGATTCCTAATTGAACTTGAAGAATTACCTCGCTAGTAAAATCTGGCTCTGCTCTAATGTTTGTTTTCTCTAACAATACCTGAATCTGTTTTGGGGATTCAAATATAACCTCATCTATTATCTCCAGTTCCCTTATCTGCTCTTCCGGCGCCTCTTTTTCTTCTTCCTTAACCTCAGGAACTTCATGCATCATTTCAACTGCAGACTTATGGATAAATCCAGTGAAGTTGACAAATTTCTCTTCAGAATAGAAAGAAACATAATACCAATTCTCTCGTATTTTTTCTTTTGATAGAAGGCTGAGTATAGCTCCCCTCGCTGCCGTTTCAACTATGGGGCTTTCTAAGTCTGGGTCTAGATAAATACCAGCTCTCACGGCGATAACTATCATTTTATCTTCTTGGGACAATAATGGAGATAGAAATAATAAAAATATTAAACCAGACATAAATATTGTTTTTTTCATTATTATCCCCTAACGTGTTCTATTTGTTATCACTATTTATGAAGCTAAGTATAGCACAAAACAAATCAGAGTCAAATTTCGATCTTCATTTGTTGCCCCGAGCGCAAATTTTTATCTTTTTCTATATCTTGTGAAAGACTCTTTATTTTGCGATTAATCGCCCGAACAGGAAAATCACCCCCCAAAATCATCCTAAGAGGCGATTGATAATCTTTTCCTGCTATGCGAATATTTGCTTGCCTTGTTTTTGCTGGCTGGGCAAGGTCAAGCCCACTAAAAAACATTCCATAATCCTCCTTCTGCTTATCTTCCCTAAACAGCCAGCATTTCCTCCTCTTTCCAGATAGAAAAAAATCACCCTGCAAATCACCGCTGGAGGTGATTGTAATTGCTAGTCTTTTTTGTCATTCTAAGGGAGCCTTGTTTAGCTGGCTGGACAAGGCTCCTATCTCCTCCTTCTCCAAACCTAAATAATCCTCAACAGCCAGCCTCTCTATATTAAGCGCGCTCTTCCCGCGGATCGAGAATTTCATTTGTAGAGAATTCTACTGAGGCTCAACCGTCTTAATCTTTTTCAATCCACGATAAAAACTTTTGCCCCTTTCTCTGTAAAGGCACGATGAGGATTATCATCATCGTCTGCAACTTGAAAACTCATTCCAGAATCCGCCTTAAATTCCTTGCCATCCTTAAGCTGAATAATTAGTTTCCCCTCCAAAACGAGCACAACATGACCTCGAGCGCACCAATGATCTGCCTTATACCCCGGAGTAAACTCAATCATCCTAATCCGGATATTGCCTGTTTCGAAAGTTCGCCAAAAAGAAGTGCCTTTTTCCCCTTTATGTTCAGTAGGTACAATCTTACTCCAATCGGTCACAGAAAACGGTACATCATGAATTTTCATTTCTCCTCCTTTCCTGTTTGAAGATTGACGAAATTGTTCTTTGCCTTTTCAAAGCACGTGAAACTGTTTATTATATATTTTTTTACCTTATTAAAATAGGAAGGCAATCCAGGAGAAAAAATTGCTAAGATCTAAAAGAATAAGATGGACTTTGATTTCTACGCTTATCATTGTCCCGCTTGGCCTATACAGCAAATCTTATAGTGGCCAAGCTGCACGCTGGGTGAATGATTCTCTCGGAGGTGTGTTGTATGTAATATTCTGGTGCCTTATTGCTTTTTTATTCTTGAGCAATGTTAAACCCTGGAAAATTGCCACCGCAGTATTCGCCGTCACCTGCCTATTGGAATTCCTGCAGCTTTGGCATCCTGCTTCCTTAGAAATTCTCAGGAATAATTTCGTCGGAAGAACCATCCTGGGCACAACTTTCACCTGGCTTGATTTCCCGTATTATCTTGTGGGAGGCGGAATAGGATGGCTGTGGATCAAACTCCTACAAAAACATTCCAGATAAGCTAAATAAGAATAGCCACTCAATTCATTTATCTCAGGAGTATAGACTCCCACAGAATCATTACACCATAAGAAAATAAGGCCCACCTGACTTTCATTTGCCTGCTTTAACCTTGAGGAAAACTGTATCAGTACTATTTTTTTTATCACTCTAGGGAGTATAAATAAAAAAATTTTATAAAATTAATCGATATTTTCAACTTTTATATATATGCAACGACCAAACTATCCTGGAGGGATTAAAACACATGAAAAAATGCAAATATGAAGACCTAATTGATAATTATTTATTGAACAAATTAGATGAGGTAAAAAAGAAAAAATTTGAGGAACATTACTTCAATTGCCCTTATTGTTTCGAAAAAATGGCGGAAAGAGACGAGCTTATTTCTGTCATTAAATATAAAGGGGATATGATTTTTCAAGAAGAATACGCAGTGGAAGAGAAAAAGGGCGTGACCGGGATTGAAAAAATCGTTTCTTTGCTAACTCCTAAACAATGGGCAGCAACTGCAGCTTCGGCACTTCTTCTCCTCATCATCTTTTCTCTAATCCTTTATATAATTCCTAATCGCGGGCCAACTCCCCCCCCATTTCCCATACCGGATGATAGCACTGAAAGAGGAGCACAAATTAAAATAAAAGTTGTTCCCTCAAAAATTGAGTGGTCAAAACTAGGTGAAGACGTAGAATACAAAATCTACATTTACCACAACGGGGATAAGTTATGGTCAACCACAACAAAAGAAAATTTCGTAGTTCTGCCTGAGGAGGTTAAAAAAAGCATGACATTGGGCGAAATATATTTATGCGAGGTAAAGGCTTTTTCTGCCCAAGGACCTCTTAAAGCATCCGGCAGGACTCAATTCAAGATTCGAAGATCCGAATAAAACACCATCTTTCTAATTTCCCGCCCTGAATATATCTCTCTCTAATCCCCTATCAGATGAAATTATATTATTGTTAATCACCTTCTTCTTTCAAAAATTGTTAACCACACATAGATAACTATGGGGAGATATAAAATAAAGCCGAGCATGTCTCCTGTTAGGTCTCCTCCAAAAGTTGGAGCTTCTTCAGGAATTACGGGCGCAAAAAGGTCAACGAGCATGACTAAGCAAGTTACGGTTAGCATTATTGCAGAATACCAACCCAATATTTTTTTTAAGATAGTCGTATTTCATCTCCCTTTGGCTTATCAAAATAAAATTAAGGACACTTAATAGCCATTATTCCCTATACTCAGCTGGCAAAAGAATAACAATTAATTATATAAGAGTCAAATTGATAATGGGCTAGCTCCAATGTAACGAATATATAACAGACTTTGATTAAAATCGCCCAATTATGGCTAATGGTGCTTAAAAGAAATGACAAAAATCAATGCTAGAAAAACTGTCGGATTTCCTTGATATTACAGATAAATAAGAGTGCCGGAGGAGGGATTCGAACCCACATGGAACAAAATGTTCCGCTGGATTTTGAGTCCAGTGCGTCTCTTTATCATCTTCTTTAGATTCAATGGATTAGCTTGGATTGATTTTCTTGCGTCACATCTACGTCACAGAATCTTTCTTCAGCTCTTCTGCTCAATAGCTCCACTGCCGCCCTCTTTCTGTCATCGTTTGAGTGAGTGTACCGCTGAGTGGTCGTGATGCTTTGGTGCCCAAGCAACTCTCTGACTGTCTCAATATCAGCTCCGTTCGCCACTAAACGGCTAGCGAAAGTGTGTCTGAGATCATGAAATCGGATTTTCAGTCCTGCTCTTCTCCTTGCTTTCTCAAAAGCCTTTCTCACGCTTTGATATGGAAAAACTAATTCTGCTTTCTCGTTCTCACTCTTCATCCTTTGAAGTTCCCTAAAAAGCAAGTCATTAATAGGAATGAGCCTTGCCTTTCCGCTTTTTGTTTTCTCCACCTTGATAACTCTCCTTTTTAAATCGACACAGCACCACCTGATCCCTAAAATCTCAGACCTTCTCATCCCTGTGTTTAGTGCAGTAAGGACTACGGGTTTTAGACGTTCAGAGCATTCCCTCAAAAGTCTTCGCTCCTCTTCCTTCGTCAATATAGTCTCACATAAGGTATCTTTCTCACTATAGAGTTTGACTCTCTCAGCAGGATTTTCCTCTGCATAACCTTCCTTGATTGCCACGTTGAACATTGTCTTCAGCAGTGCCACGTATCTGTTAGTTGAGCTTTTTGAGTTGCCTTTTTTCAGCAACCTCCTCTCATTTCTGAACCTCTCAATTGCTAACGGAGTGATCTCTCTCAAGTCTGTATTTTTGAAGTAGTCACACAGTACGTTAAGTCTATAAACATCGGGTTTGAAGTTTCTGCGAGCTGTCATCATGTAGTCTTCAAGGTAAATCTTAGCATAATCAACGAATCCGATTTTTTTCCTTCTGCGTTCAATCCCTTGCCTACTGTCAATGATTTCAGCAACCTTCTTAGAGAGGGTAAAGGCAGCCTCTTCCCTGCTATTAGCGTAAGGCAAGGCTTTTTGAATTCTTTTTCCGTTTTCATCACGATAATCAATAGTCCAGCAGGAACGTCCGCTCCTATAAGTCCTCAAACGAACATTACCAAATCCATAATTGAAGCAAGCATGGCTTTTTTTAGCCAACTTGCTATTACCTCCTTTCTGATTCAACTTAGCATACCTGGCTAGCCCTTGCAACTCAGAAGGGATTGAAGGAGTGGAAGGCTTTATGGTTCTCTCTTCTAAATACTTTTCGTATATTTTTAGATCAATAAGTATCTTACAACCGTCAATTATTTTGCCTGGGAAGTTTTTGTCTTTATAGACTGTCTGTTCATGGTAAGGCATGTAACTACAGAATTCTTTAACCGTAACGTATCGACAACTGAAATAGTCCAGGTATTTACTATTCATTTCTCACAAATTAGACATTTTAATGAGCTTCCCTTTTTGGGCTAAGGTTTACTCTTGAGGTAACTCTCAAAAATCACTTAAAAATAGCGTCTAACGTGCTAGACATTTGAGACGTTCTTTTTTTCTTATTAGCGTTATTATCATCGCAACAAACCTGCATCAGGCTTCTCTATTACAGTCGGATTTTAGCTGAGGGATTAAGATTAATATACCCCCTTTTTCTGCCTTACCTAACGTCAGGCAAAAGTATGCAATCTTAGGCACTTTGTGTCACACCGATGTCACTGATTTTTACGTTGGGAAAGGTTTATTTTGAGTTGACGATAAATCCTCGATATGCTATAAAAGAAGAAACATTGTGCTTAATCTAGGCTAAGGAGATAAAAATGAGAAGGCTAACAGCAATAATAGCTTTAGCAGCAGTGCTGTTTCTAACGACTTCAGCATTTGCTGTAGACCCGCCAACGCCAGGTGAGATGGAGAATCCCGGACTGTGGAAAGCTGGGTTTGCCGTGCCTTGGGAGGCATGGGGAAACTACATAGTCTGGATTCTTCTCTGGATTGGACACTTTCCCTGGCAGAACAAATAAGTAACAAGGAAATGTGACATGGATAGGTGCTCTGATTTCTGATTGGCTCTTCGCCGACTATCCACCGTTTTGGTGGGTGGTTAAGTAATTAGAAAAGAATTAATAGCTGATTAATTTTAGCTGAGTGGCTAATAAATAGACGAGAGTAAATCCGAGACCTCGTCACTCCGACCTCACCAAATTGAGATATAGCTCATAACTTTCCCTTTTTCAATGAATTAGACTGGCAGAGCGGGTGGCTGTTAACCACTAGGTTGTAGGTTCGAGTCCTACCCGAGGAGCCAGCT
>JABAOH010171503.1_pt2 | contig 23116 bp, 16 predicted proteins | sample 7062181 | NCBI WGS metagenome assembly JABAOH01 (sample SAMN14538630, study PRJNA623070) | marine sediment metagenome | biome: marine biome [ENVO:00000428]; feature: marine pelagic biome [ENVO:01000023]; material: deep marine sediment [ENVO:00002113]; isolation source: pool of 5 deep marine... | reverse complement strand
CTATTACGGTAATCCCGACAGTATCGGCAAAAATCTTAAACGTTGTAAAACCGAAACCGGGTAAGAATTTTACAAACCTCTGGGGATTAACCGAGAGGGCAGAGAGGATCTCAATCGGAATCTCGGACCTAGTAGCGACAATACTCTCATCTACCAGAACAAGAGTGATTGTAGTATGCGGCTTCACGATAGGAGCTATATTCCTTAGCTGGCTAATGATGCCAAAAACTGAATACCTGCCCGAAGGCAACCGTAACTTAATCTTTGGAATACTCATACCTCCTCCGGGATACAACATCGGGGAATTCACAGACATAGGCGTTGGGATTGAAAATGATCTCCGCCCGTACTGGGAAGCCGAGGTTGGATCTCCTGAGGCAAAGGAGCTGGACGCGCCTCCTTTTAAGAACTTTTTCTATGTCGCCACCGGCAGCCAAGCATTTATGGGCGCAAGAGCTAAAGAAGCGGATAAGGTAAGGGAAATTATGCCTCCCATGCAGAACGCGCTCAGAAAAATTCCGGGCATGATCGCAATCGTAACACAGTCAAGTATTTTTCAGCGGGGCATAGGTGAGGGACGATCTATAAATATTCAGATCACCGGTCCCGAGCTTGAGAATCTCGTCGGGGTCGCGCAGAAGGTATTTTTCATGTCATTAGAGAAATTCCCCGGCGGACAGGTACGCCCTATCCCAAGTCTTGATCTTGGAAACCCGGAGGTACAGCTTATTTTAAATAGAGAGCGTGCTTCGGATGTGGGAATTTCAAATCAAGAGCTTGGATTTATGTTAAATGCGCTGGTTGACGGTGCTATTGTTAGTGAGTACCAGATCAACGGGGACGAGATCGATTTATCTCTAAGGGGTGATGACAGATACGCGAGCAGGACTCATGAAATAGAGGACCTCATGATTAACACAGAGAGCGGTAAAATGCTTACAGTAGGGTCTATAGCAGATGTTAACGTAACAACAGGTCCTGAGNNCAGGTCCTGAGCAGATAAATCATTATGAAAGGCAGAGGACTATCGCCATATCCGTTATTCCGCCTGATGAAATGCCGCTTGAGTCGGCAATCGATATAATAAACGCGGAGATTCTCGCTCCACTCACCCAGAGCGGGGACCTTTCAGGAGCCTATGATGCGATACTCACCGGATCTGCCGATGATCTAACTAAAACAAGACAAGCGCTGCAATGGAATTTTGTTCTTGCTGCAATAATCGCATTTCTTTTAATGGCGTCGCTGTTCGAGAGTTTCCTCTACCCGCTGGTTATTATGTTCAGTGTTCCCCTAGCCTCATTCGGCGGATTCCTTGGACTCTTCGTACTAAACTTTTTCATATATATACCTCTTAACGTTCTAACGATGCTCGGGTTTGTGATACTAATTGGTATTGTGGTAAATAACGCAATCCTGATTGTGCATCAGGCACTCAATAATATGAGGGACCACGGCTTGGCGCACAAGGAGGCTATTGTTGAATCAGTAAGATCGCGAATAAGACCTATATTCATGAGTACTACAACAAGTGTATTCGGCATGCTTCCGTTAATCCTGCTTCCGGGATCGGGGTCAGAGTTCTACCGCGGTCTTGGCAGCGTCGTTGTAGGAGGCCTTCTGGTTTCTACATTATTTACCCTTATTCTGGTTCCTTCTGTGTTTAGTTTAGTTCTGGAAGCAAGAACCAATTTCTCTGCATGGATCTCAAAAATCAAAAGCACAAGAGCGGGTTTGGCGTCGTCTGAATAAAGCATCAGAACTGCTAGATTAGCTCTTTTCACTTTTTTTATTAATAGGGGTTTAGAGATTCTGCATTAATGGTAAAATGTATCGCCATTATACATACCCGGAGAAATAAATGAAATACGAAACCGAGCTGCAAACCGCTATTGAAGCTGTACGAAAAGCATGCAAACTATGCTCAAGAGTTCAGTCTTCTCTTGTATCGGATGAAACCATAACTAAAAAAGACAGATCCCCGGTTACAGTTGCTGATTTTGGCGCTCAGACAATCGTGTGTCACGAATTAAAAAAAGCTTTCCCCAATGATCAAATAGTAGCGGAAGAGAATTCTAAAGAGCTTCAGACTGAACAGGGAGAATTTGTTACCCAGAAAATATATGAATATGTCTCCGATGTTGTGCCTGAGATAAAAAAAGAAGAAATTCACTCAATAATCGACAGAGGAAACTCCGAGGGCGGATCAGAGGGCAGATTCTGGACACTGGACCCCATAGATGGCACAAAGGGTTTTCTGCGTGGCGAGCAGTATGCAATAGCGCTTGCATTAATAGAAGACGGAGAAGTAATTTTAGGCGTATTGGGCTGCCCAAACCTAACGGAGGATTTAGAGAAGTCCGACAGCAGAAAAGGCCTTATATACAGTGCCGTAGTAGGACACGGGGCATCCGTACAGCACATTGAGGAGGATACCTCAGAGAAGATTGAGGTATCAGAGATTGAATACCCCTCTCATGCACCGTTTTGCGAATCGGTCGAATCGGCGCATTCATCACACAGCGATTCAGAGAAAATAGCGCAAATATTAGGTGTTAGAGCAGAGCCTATAAGAATAGACAGTCAATGCAAATATGCTGTGATTGCCCGGGGTGATGCATCAATATATTTAAGACTCCCTACGAGTAAAGACTATAGAGAAAAAATTTGGGACCACGCTGCAGGTTATATTATTGTAAAAGAAGCCGGCGGCAGGGTATCGGATGTACTAGGAAACGACTTGGATTTCTCTCAGGGAAGAACCCTTGCCAACAACAGGGGTATTGTGGGTACTAACAGAGAGCTTCACGATTTAGTGGTCTCTGCGGTAATAGAAGTTATTAACTCAAAATGAAGATGATACTTCATTTAAGAAAGCAATTTCATCCTGAGAGAGCTCAAATTTCATAGCCGCTGCATTGTCTTCAGCATGTCCTGCTTTTGTTGCGCCCGGAACAGCAACCACAGTATCTCCCTGAGCATTTATCACCCAATTCAGAGCAATCTGTGACGGCGTTACTTGATACTTAAGCGCTATGACCTTAAGCACACCGACTACATGACTACTCTTTTCAATCTTAGATTTATTAAGTGAAGCATAATATCTTCTGAAAATATGCCTCTTGCTCATCAGCTCCGGGTTGTCATGGAATTTCCCAGTAAGGAGTCCTCTGCCCAAAGGGGAATACGCAATCAGTGAAATACCCAGCTCCTTAGCTGTATCCAGAATTCCGTTTTGCTCTATATCCCTTCTGAGCAAACTGTAATTAATTTGATTCGAGACTAATTTAAGACCGTAATTTGCAAGCTCCTTGTGAGCCTTGCGCATTGCTTTTGCAGAAAAATTGCTAACACCTACATATTTTATCTTCCCTTGATCCACAAGCCTTGCCATCTCCCTCATTTCAGAGCCTATAGACGAGAATGAAAATGCGTTATGGATCTGATAGAGATCAATGACGTCAACATTTAGGGCTGAGAGTCTAAGGTCAATGGTCGTGGAGATTGAGCTCGCGGTTCTAAACAGAGGCCACCATTTGGTCGCGATCACAATTTTATCCCCAGAGACATTGAGGTCTCTTATGGCTTGCCCAAGTGCCCTCTCCGACTCTCCCCATCCATAAAGCTCTGCTGTGTCAAACCAGTTTACGCCCGTTTTGATTGAAGTCTCAATAATAGTGTTTATTTCTTTTTGGTCCAGTTTAGGCCACATAGCACCCGATATTCCGCGGCCCCGGCTGAACTGAAGACAACCTAGCCCAATGGGTGATACCAGCAAATCGGAGCTGCCCAATCTTCTCAAATTATCCGACATCATCGCCTCTTCTCGCTTTAATAATAACCCCATTTATCTTATAATAGCACTATGCCACCTGAAATTCGAATTATAGACCTTAGCATAAAAATTGAGCCTGCGCCGGGACCTGAGCATCAAAAACTAGCTATTACATACGAAAAACATGAGGATACAGCGGAGTATATGATGAGGCGATTTGAATGTGACAAAGAGGACCTTCCTAAAGGCCTTGGGTGGGCTAACGAATATGTAACCCTGGGCACACATGTCGGCACTCACATAGATGCCCCCTGGCACTATCACCCCGAATCTGAGGGGGAAAAAGCAAAAACAATAGATGAGGTTCCGGTAGAGTGGTTTTACGGTGACGGCGTCGTTGTTGACATGACACACAAAAGACCCGGGGAGGAAATCACAAGCTGGGACCTAAAAAAAGCACTTCACGAAATTAAGTATGAGATAAATCCCTTTGATATTGTGCTTGTTATGACGGGTGCAGATAAGCTCTGGGGCACAGAGGAATACTGGTCTGAGTTTCCCGGTCTTACAAGAGAGTCCACCCTTTGGCTGTGTGAGCAGGGAGTCAAGGTGATGGGAACGGACTCCGCAGGATGGGACAGACCGTTTTGGTCTATGGTTGAAGAGTTTAAGGAAACCGGGGACCCCACTGTAATCTGGGAAGCTCACTTTGCCGGAATAGAGAAGGAATACTGTCAAATTGAGAAGCTTGCCAATCTGGATCAGCTCCCGCCACACGGGTTTAAGGTAGTATGCCCTCCTATTAAAGTAAAAAATGCAAGCGCAGGATGGGTAAGGCCCATTGCTATTGTCGAGGAGTAGCTCTTATATCTCCTTTGGGCGATCCGAAAACAACTGTCCAGAAAGTTTTATACTTTGTATCTTTATTATGAAAACACGCAGCCCCAATCTCCGTAAACCTCTGCTGCATTATATTCTCGCAATGTACCGGGCTCTGCAGCCAGGCAGTAACCACTTCTTCTGAGTTCTCGCGTCCAGCCGATATATTTTCCCCTACAATGATCCAGCTATAGCCCACTGTTTCTACTCTGTAGGAAACCTCATTGCCGTCTGACCCCTTGTNNAGCCATATCCACAGAATGATTTAGCGCGGCGCGCGCAAGGGTCGGATTCCAGGAAACCGGTCCGGCCTGGGTGTAAATCTTGTAACCACAGTTCCTGCTCGACATACGTGCGCGGTTTATAAGGCTAATCATTCGTTCCTTTGTGACATCAAACTCTTCACAGCGGTAGGAATCATTTGCCAGCACATACTGAATATCATTTGAAGTACCGCAGCCATACAATAAGCTAAGCAGTAATATTAACCCTATTATTTTACTCAATATCTATATTATACGGAGTGAGCATCTAATATTTCAATTATTTGAACTCAATAATTAATTCCTTAGCCTGATTCCAGTTCTTATCAATAAACTGATCACGCCCTGAGCCCAGACGATAGGTTTTATACCTCATTGGGTTTTTCTTGTAGAACATCTGATGGTACTCCTCTGCATCCCAGAACACATCAAGCTCGGTTACCTCAACAACTATAGGATTGTCAAACTTGGCGGACTTGGCTAATTTGTTTTTAGAAGCGGCGGCAGCTTCCTTCTGCTCGCTGTTTAAATAGAAAATCCCCGGCCTGTACTGCTTACCCCGGTCAACAAACTGCCCTTCGGCATCTGTGGGATCAATATTCATCCAGAAAATGCTAAGAAGCTCATCATAAGAAATCACTGCCGGATCGTATATAACTTCCACAGCCTCCGTGTGACCGGTTCTGCCGTAGGCAACGTCTTTATACGAAGGGTTTTTCTCAGGACCTCCTGTATACCCGGCAGTTGTCGTGATAACGCCGTCTAGATCATCAAACGGGGGCTGCATGCACCAGAAGCATCCGCCTGCAAACACGGCTTTTTCATATTTTTCATTTTGCCTTGCCTCTGCTCTCTTTTTAATATCCGCTTGCTCATCATAGGAATTGGCAAACATGTGATAGCCTTGTGCAAGTAAAAGTATTCCTAGGACTATTAAAATTTTTCTTCTCATATTAATCTCCTATGCGTCTCAGAGCTCTATATACAATCATTTCGCAGCTCGTAAGTAATATACGCCAGGGGTTAATAAATAGTTTCACTGAAATGATTATTTTATTTGAGTGCTTTTTTGCAGCTTATAAGCGAAATACGCTTCAAGGAGAAGCCATATTGACAGCGCAAGAATAATTGCGGACAGCACCAATAGAAGCGGATTGTCTATAAACACTTTAAAGTTCCACACCATAGCTGCAATGGTCATTAGCACAAGAAAGACCATTGGAATTAACGTATATACTATCGGCCTGCCTGTTTTCCAAAGATAGAATGTGGCAACTAGCAGTGTAAGCCCGGCAACCAGCTGATTGGTCGCTCCAAAAAGCGGCCAGAGCAAAAATCCTCCTGAACCCATCCCCTTAGCGGGCGCCTCTGCTAAAAGGGCTAGTAGGAGCGCAGGGAATACGGCCAGAAAAGCACCCACATATCTGTTGTTAAGCGGTTTAATCTTATACGCGGTGCCAAGCTCCCCTATAATAAGCCTCTGAACCCTAGTTGCAGTATCCAGGGAGGTGGCGGCAAAGCTTATAACTATCACGCTTATAAGGGTGTCTCCGAACACCGGGGGAATATGAAGAGCATCTAAAAAGGTGGATGAGCCCTGTACAAAGTTTATAATCCCGCTGCTAGCGGCATTTTCCCATGTTTCATAATGGGTAAGCCAATCCCCTTTGCTTATACCCGCTGCAACTGCAAGAGTTGCTATCATCGCAAGCGTGCCCTCACCCAGCATACCCCCGTAGCCGATCATGCGCGCGTCCTTCATCTTATTTAACTGCTTTGATGTAGTACCGCTGGAAACAAGCCCGTGAAAGCCGCTTATTGCCCCACATGCAACAGTTACGAATATAAATGGAAACAGCGGCACTCCTCCCTTAGCATTTTGATTAATTGCAGGGGCCTGCATCTCGGGATGAGCAATCATAATACCTACGAATAGCAGCCCAAGACCCAAAATCAGCTGATGTCCGTTTATATAGTCTCTCGGCTGAAGCAATGTCCACACCGGAAGTACTGATGCGATAAATGAATATACCAGCAGCAGTAAAATCCATGTCACAATCTGACTGCCCATCACGGCCGGTATTTCTAAGGGGACTATGGTTCCAACCCAGATCATAGCGTAGAGAGTGATCAATGCCAAAATTGAGGGCCAGAGTATAGGAACGCCTTTTTTGTAAAATAAAAAGCCTATAATTACAGCAACTATAATTTGAAAGTTAACGGGCAGTACACTCTGGGGGAAACTCACAAAAAGCGATGCTATCGCATATGCAAATACAGCTATTACAAAGAAAATAAGGAAATACACTATTAATAGAAAAAGTGTTCTTGCTCTATGGCTTACCAAAAGTCCTGCCAAGTCCCCTACGGAGCGCCCCTTTTCCCTTGCGGATACGACAAGAGCACTGAAATCGTGTACAGCACCCATAAATATTGTGCCTATAACCACCCAGAGGATAGCCGGTACCCATCCCCAGAATATAGCTATCGCAGGTCCTATGATGGGTGNNAAATCCACCCCGTCATTTAATTCATGGGCAGGAGTTATTTCATCATCCGAGATTTTAAAGATTTTATCGGCTAGAAACTTTGCATAAAAACGGTAGGCGAGAAAGTACAGAATTAAGACGATAATAGCCAGAAGTGCGGCATTCAATTGTGACCTCCTATTAGCTTAGGAGACCCCATTTCTTCATACGATAGCGAAGAACCTCCCTTGTTATCCCAAGCATTTCAGCAGTCCTAGTCTGGTTCCAGTTATGCAGGTCCAGTGCTTTAGTTATAACTTTTCTTTCAATTTTGTAAAGTGATGCATCATCCAGAGGCACGTCAATCACCATCTTGTCATCACCATCTTGAACCTTTAGGCTGTCACCATCTTCGAGCTTAACGTATTTCGGATTCAGCAGCCCGTCCTCGCTTAAAAGCACGGCCCTTTCTATTGTGCTTCTAAGCTCGCGCACGTTACCCGGCCAATTATAGTGCAAGAAGGTTTTTCTAACCTCAGAAGGTATGATATTAATATTCTTGTTAAGATCTACATTAAAGTATGAGACAAAATAGTCCGTAATTAATGGAATGTCTTCTTTTCTGTCCCTTAATGAAGGCATCTCGAAGTTAATTACGTTTAAACGGTGATAAAGGTCTTCTCTAAACCCCCCGTTTTTCACAAGCGATTTAAGATCATGGTTTGTTGCCGCCATAACACACAAATCAACCGCTATATCCCTTGAGCCCCCTACTCTTCTAAAGCTTCTTTCCTCAACTGCTTTAACCAATTTTGCCTGTAGAGAAAGGCTCATATCGCCGATCTCATCCAGGAACACCGTGCCTCCGTCGGCCTGCTCCAGTATGCCTTTCTTTAGCTTCTTGGCATCTGTAAATGCGCCCGCTTCATGGCCAAACAGCTCACTTTCCAAAAGTGTCTCAGGTATTGCCGCACAGTTTAACTCTATAAAAGGATTTTGTTTCCTAGTACCGTTGAAATGGAGTATTTTTGCAGCAAGTCCTTTGCCAGTGCCACTTTCCCCGCAAATAAGTATAGTCTTTGGATCCGTTTCAGTAAGCTTCTTAAATAAGTCGATAATCTCCTTTATAGACTCGCTCACTCCTATCAGTGAATCAAATCCGTACTTCTCCTGAGCCCTCATTGCAACAGCACTTAGGCTGTTATCAAGCTCTCTTATTCTGAGTGCATTTCTGACCATAACCTTCAATTTATCAAGCGGAAAGGGCTTTTCTATAAAATCGTAGGCTCCTTCCCTTATGGCAGAAACTGCGATTTCAACATTCCCGTGCGCTGTCATCATTATTGTCGGAGGCACCTGCTCAAGCCCCGATAAGTCTTTAAGTACGGTAAGCCCGTCACGGTCGGGAAGCCTAAGATCTAGAATTACAAGATCAGGATTTTCCCTTTTAGCTATTTGCAGCCCCTCTCCGCCTTCGTGAGAAGTGATAACAAAATATCCTTCTTGCGTGAGGGCTTTTTGTAATTGTTTTGAAAGAAGTCTTTCATCTTCGATAATTAAAATTAATGAACTCATTTTTTCCTTCCTTGGCTATACTATCCTCATCCCTGCCTCAGTGTATAAATATTATGCAACTGCATCCTGAGATAGATTGTTTGGTATTTCTACCACAAAACAAGAACCCGAGCCCTCTTGGCTGGTAATATGCATTTTCCCCTTGTGCGCCTCAACTATCCTGTTGGATATGGCAAGCCCAAGACCCGTCCCTTTTTCTTTTGTAGAATAAAACGGCTGTAATATCTTATCCACTTCTGTCTCCGAGAATCCGCAGCCACTATCAGAGACAGAAATTTCTACCGTTCCGTTATGATTTTTGGTCTCGACCCTTATTTTGCCAAAACTCTCTGTAGCATCAATGCCGTTTATCAAAAGGTTTAATACAACCTGCTCAATCTGTTCATGATCTACATAGAACGGATTTCCACACTCAAGCTCTTTTTCAATGATTACTCCTTTGGATTTAGCTTTCATATTTACAAGACTAAGCGCCCTTTCAACAATATCATTGGGCTGACATTCGATGAGCTGAAGACTCTTTGGATGGCCAAGCTGGAAAAGCCCCTTAACGATTCTCTCCAGCCTGACAATTTCATTAAGGATTTCAGATATTGTCTGTTTGTGCTCCTCGTTTTCCGTCTCATCCTGCATAAGCTCAAGCGCAATGGCTATACCCGACAGCGGGTTTCTGATTTCATGGGCAACACCCGAGGCGAGCTCTCCGATCGTAGCAAGCTTCTCGGTTTTGATAAGAGCCTCTTGCTTGTCCTTTATCTCTCTCGTTGCCTCTTCGATCTCAGTCTCGAGCATCTCGTTAAATCTCTTGGTAGTATCAAGTAAATTTGTGATCTCATCATTCTTTTTCTGAAGCTCTTTATTATTTGTCTCTATGTTATCCATCATGTGGTTAAAAGCCTGGACCAGCGTATTTATCTCACTGCTGGATTTAACCTCTTTAACTCTGTACGAGTAGTCACCCTCACCCACGGATTCTGCAGCTTTAAATAGATTGAATACGGGTTTTGTGATCACCCTTGGGATAAAGAATGTAAGAATAATTCCGAATAATAAAATCACCCCTACTACCGTAAAAACTGTGATGTAGGAGTACTTAATCTGATCATCCGAGATCTTAACAGCCTCAAGAAGCATTTCATTTGCAAAAAACCCATCTGTAGCCTGCTCTTTGTCAGATATAAGCTTTGACAGTGTTGTGTAGCGACCCTTAATATTCTCTGCTGCCTTGTCCAGGTTGTATATGCTGTACACCGAGAATCCGCTGATAAGCAGCATGAGTAAAAACATCAAGGCATATCCAAGGGTTATCTGTTTACTTAGATTCAATTATCTTTCACCTAACCGGGGTTGATCTATACTAAAGATTCTACCTGTTATTATTCTCAACTCATATCAATATTTTCGCACAAAGATAGATAAATTTAATTCATTGAGGTAGATTTACATTAGGGTTAATTTCAGTAGATTGAACAAAAGTACTAAATATCAGGGTCAAGCATATCAAATACATGAAATTATATTGCATTGCACTAACAATATCGGCTTTAATACTTTCCGGCTGCTATGTGTCATCAGGAAGCATCAAAGAACTAAGTGAGCGCCAAGATGCTCTGGAGGCTAAAATGGATAAACTCATCGAGGATCTTGAGACATACAATTCAAAGAATGAAAGAAATATAGAGAGAATCGACAACAATCAGCTGCTTCTTGCTCAAGAAATTGAGACTATGCAGAAAAAGAGCATCACGCTTGACAAGAAGATTAAGGATGTAACCGACAAAAACGGAGAGGGTAACAAAGGAGCCCCTTCTGCAAACGAAATTTATTCAAAAGCGGATAACAGCTATAAAAGCCGCAATTACGAAGATGCCATATTGGAATTTCAACAGTTAATAGACACCTATCCAAAAGACTGGCGGGTCCCCAATGCTTATCTCAAACAAGGCAACGCCCTTATAAACCTCGGCAGAAAAAAAGAGGCAGCGTTCTTTTTTAAAACTCTCATAGATAAATACCCTAACTCCCCTGAGGCAAACATAGCTAAGCAGAAACTAAAAGCTATTTAACTTACCGCTTCAACTAGCTTTAATTACTAACTATTTAGTGATACCACACGGGTTTGTAAACAATGGAACCACATGAATACAGACTGTTGGCATCCATCTCGCCCGATGCTTGTGATAAATATTTTGTGGAACTTTCCCGAATCTATTCCCACTGAGAACCATCAGAAGAGGAAATAGATGCTTTATCAATAAAATATTTCGATCCAATATCTTTAGCACACCAGGAGGTGCAATATGAAGAGATTTAACCTATCCGTATTTGTTTTAGCAGTTTGTTTTTATGTATTTGGAGCAGGGGCAGCTCTTGCTCAAAATGAGAACCTTGTGGCTCAGGTCGGCGTCAGCGGCTACGATTTAGTTTCTTATTACACCGAGTCAAAACCAGTACGCGGCAACGGAAATCACGTAGTGGAATATGAAGGTGTTACCTATCTGTTCTCAAGCGAAGAGAACAAGAGCGCTTTTGAGAAGAATCCCGAACAATATCTGCCGGCTTACGGCGGCTATTGCGCCTACGGAACAGCCGTTGGCAAAAAATTCTACGGAGACCCTGAGGTCTGGGAAATAGTAGACGGAACACTATATTTGAATCTTGACGAAAACATTCAAAAAGAGTGGAACAAAGATAAACAAGGAAACATAGAAAAAGCTGATGTAAACTGGCCTAAGATAAAGGACAAAGCTCCGGCAGACCTATAACTTCTTACTATATCAGGCGGGGATCCGTATTTTGAGTTCCCCTCCTGATATCTTATAAAACCTTAAAGGAAAGAGAGGTGAATAAGTGAATTGGATGGCGGCATTCACCCCTCTTTATGTATAGTAGGCCTATCTATTAGCGCAAAATCCGAATCCGGTAGACTGGCCGGGATTTAAGATATTATTCCAAGACACGCCTTCAGCGGTCACGGTACTTCCATTCTGCTCATACACAGCGCTCCATAGGTTCCTGATAGTTCCTTCTATAGGAAACGAAACAACCCAGTCCGATGGAGATGAAGAATTATTCGTAACTGTTACCTGGGCACAATAGCCTGTACCCCAATCGTCATTGATAAATAGATCTGCACTAACTTCCCCTCCTGCAGGTTGATTGAACTCATCGTTGTCGCCTGCACTGTCACAGCCCGGATCGTCTGGAAAATCTACCAGCCCGTCACTGTCATTGTCGATGCCGTCTGAGCATGCAAAAGAGGGCTGCGGAGTCGGCTCGGGAGTTGGCGTAGGCTGAGGCGGAGATGAGTCTCTATCGGCACAGAATCCAAACCCTGTTGACTCCCCGAGATCAACAACATTATTCCACTCTACACCATCCGCGGTGACCTGATCACCGTCTTGAGTATACGTGGCATTCCACATCTCCTTTACGGTTCCGTCAACAGTAATAGTAACAGTCCAGTCAGACAGACTATCCCCGACATTTGTAACTGTTACCTCGGCACAGTAGCCCGCACCCCAGTCAGATGTAATGTTTATATCAGTTGTCAGTCCTTCGCCAGGTTGTGTATCAGAAGCATCTATGTCTATCTGAAAGGAGAATTGTTCATTAATTGAGGTATATACATTATTGTCTTGCGAGCTAAGTACAGGGTTAATATTTCCATCCGAATCAAGCACGCCGATTTTGACCAACGAAGATTGAACGTTTACATGCTCCGCCAAGTAAAATGGCCACTGATCTGCACCGCTCTGACCGTTCTGAAGCACTAGGGTATGGGTTTCAACATCGCTTCCGGACGAATCGAATAATCTGAACGTTACACTATCGCCTACCTTGAGATCTTCTTGAGCGCGCACCTGACCCAGCGACTTCCAGACAATTGGAGCGCCTCCCATGAACTCTACGTCAATACAAGTATAGAACGCCTCTTGGCTATCATCTCTTTGCCAGATTGTATATATCATATGCTTGCCGGTTTTATCTTGCGGAAGCGGGCAGTCCATTCTGTAGCGGCCGTTTTCAAGAGTCACTTCATTAATGGTGCAGAAAGGACTATCCTCCAGATCGGACCACTTAAGAGGACTAAGCGGGTTGTAGCCGTCTTTTGTAACATAAAACCTAAAATAATCCGTGCTATGCGGAGCGCTTGCAATAAATACAAACTCAAACCTTCCATTCTCGTCAGGAGCTATCATGGTGGAAGGCCAATCATTCCTTGCAAGGTCCATACCCTTAAAAAGCTCCTTACCTCCGCTGCACAGCTTGCCGTCAGGAATTATACTCATGTGCATATCGTTAGCATTACCCTGATTTACCCCGTTCCAGTCATACAATGCTTGTGTTCCACCTTCCAGCACTGCCGCCTTGCATGCATCCGACTTTGGATTCTCCGGGTTCTCTAAGAAACAGTTGTAAATTCTGCTGACCGGAGTCTCCATAGACCCATGCCCATACGTTTGCTCGGTTACTAAACCGGCTACAGCTATACAAATCAATAAGTATGAAAATTTGAACCATCTCATTTATTAATGCACCCCTACTCGATTTTTTTACGAGCTTAACTTAAAAATTCTTAGATCAAAGCACTATTTTATTTTTTAGTAAAAAATGTGTAACTATGCGCAATAATTGTGTAATTATGCACAAAAAAACATATGTTCGTATGTATTTTGCGGAGTTTTTAAAGTAAGAATTAAAGAGAAGAGCTAACGGCTTTGATTACCTCAAAGGTTTCCGAAACTAGCGCATTGACCATTTCTTTTGCAGTGGATTTTCTAGACAGTGACGATCCCTGCCCAGCCCAAAGCGACATGTAGTTTGAGTCCCCCTTTTCTTTTGCAGCATTTCTTATTTGTCTGGTAATACTATTTTGCAGTGGATAAGGCGGTATCTCTTCTTCAAGCGGTGACATCTCTTCAATAAATCGATTATTAATACCCCGGGCGTATTTACCCGAGAATGTGTTAGTCAAAACTGTACTTGTATCTTTGGAGCTTAACAGAGAGTCAAGCCAAGGTTTAGGCAGATCTGCCTCACTGCAGCTAAGAAAAGCCGTCCCGATTTGCACAGCTGACGCTCCTAACGCAAGGGAAGCTGCAATACCCCGCCCGTCCATAATGCCTCCGGATGCGATCAGTGGGATTTTCGTGTTGCTTGCCAGTTGCGGTATAAGAGCAATCCCGCCAATCATGGGAATCCGTGAGGAAGATGCAAAAGAACCCCTGTGGCCTCCCGCTTCGCTGCCTTGGGCTACAATCGCGTCACATGCAGCTTCTTGAAGCAATACCCCCTCCTCTACGCATGTTGCGGTTCCAATCACTACTGTTCCTGAATCTTGAAGCATTTTCATGCAGCTATTTTCAGGTATGCCAAAAGTAAAGCTGAAAACTGAAACGTTATTGTCGATCACAACAGCAAGCTGATCTTCAAATGTGTATTTTGGAGGTTCTGGAATCTCTATCTGACCAGCATTTACATCTCTTGAGAATTTTTCTAATTTCTTTAGCACTTTGACACTGACCTCTCGCCTCGAGCGGCTCTCGGGTACAAATAGGTTTACACTAAAAGGCTTATCTGTGAGCACTCTAACCTTTCTGATTTGCGCATCTAGTTGCTCAGGTGCAAGATAACCCACACCCAGCGATCCAAGAGCTCCCGCATTAGATACTGCCGCCGCAAGCTCGGGAGTACTAGGCCCGCCGGCCATCGGGGCTTGAATAATCGGGTGCTCTATTCCCAGTAGGTCGGCAAACTCTCTTGCATTCTCAGGCCAGAAATTGTTATTCATAAATTCTCCTTTTCGGTAAGACAAGGATAACAAACACGAGCTATTTATCTACCGTGATTTTGAATAAAAATAAGGAGTAAAAATAATTATTGATTATTTGGTTTAAAACTCTAAAACCAGTTATAATGGAATTCTCTAGGGAGGTGGAAACTGGGCAATTATCTTATTGGGGGGAAGATAATTGTAAACTAAGGGAAAATACTATGAGAAAAATCATACCAAGTGCATTTTTAGTGCTAGCAATATTAATTTATTCCTGTGGAGGCGATGACCAAGCCCAGCTCCCTGGTCCCAAAGTTCAAGTCTATGTAACTACTGAGACCGATGTGCCGATTTTCAGAGAGTTTGTTGGAGAAACTCTTGGTGATACCAATGTTGATATCGCAGCCAGAGTAGCCGGATTCCTTGAAACAAGGGAATTTGAAGAAGGTTCCTTTGTCAAAAAGGGTGATCTTCTTTATACGATTGAGAGCCAGCCTTTTGAAGAAAAAGTTGCGACTGCTCAAAGCGAGCTTGCTGCATCAAAAGTAAACCTGGTAAATGCAGAGAGCGACCTTAGCAGAATTAAACCCCTCGCAGCAGAAAACGCGATCAGCGAAATCGACCTCGATGCGGCACAAGCGCGTTACGACGCCGCACAAGAAGCCGTAAAAGCATCAGAGGCAAATCTAAGAGCAGCAGAACTTGAGCTTAGCTATACCAAAGTATACGCCCCAATCGACGGCGTTATAGGTAAAACAAATGCCAATGAAGGGGATTATGTAGGGGCAAGTGCAAACACAGTGGTACTTACAACTATTTCATATATAGACACAATGGCGGTTCAGTTCTATTTAACACAGACAGAATATCTCGAGGCTGCAAGAAGAATAATTGATGCCGAAGAGTCATTAAAAGAAAAAACTGAGAAAACCGATGAAGAAGAGAATGATTTGGTACTAATACTGACTGATAATTCTGTTTATCCCTACAAAGGCAGGTTTGATTTTATAGACAGAAACTTCGACCCGGAAACAGGCTCAATCCTTGTACAAACACTATTTCCTAATCCCGATCAAATACTGCGCCCCGGGCTCTTTGCAAGAGTTCGCGCCGAAGTGGATGTGGTAAAGAACGGAATACTGGTTCCGCAAAGATGTGTAATGGAGCTCCAAGGGAAATTTAATGTGCTGGTAGTTACCGAGGAAAACAAAGTTGAAAGCCGGCCGGTAGTAATGGGACCAACGATAAAAGAGTTCTGGTTAATTAAAGAAGGTCTTAAACCTGGTGAAAAAGTCATTTATGAAGGGTTGCAGGTAGTTAGAGAGGGAATGGTAGTGATTCCTGATCCTGTAGAAATTAAAATTCCTGATTTAAGCAGTATATAAAAAGAATATGGGCAATTTTTTCGTTAGTAGACCTATTGTAGCAATGGTAATAGCCATTGTTATGGTAATAGTTGGACTTGTATTCATGGGAGGTCTTCCCATCGAGCAGTATCCCGACATTACTCCCCCTATTGTAGAGGTAAGAGCAAGCTATACAGGTGCTAACGCCATAAGTGTTGAAGAATCTGTTGCGACACCGCTCGAGCAGGAAATAAACGGTGTGGACAACATGATCTACATGAAATCGACGAACTCAAATGACGGGACTATGTTAATACAAGTATCTTTTGAGGTCGGCACAGATCCGGACTTAAATACAGTTTTCACTCAAAACAGAGTTTCAGCTGCAACTGCGAAACTCCCTCAAGAGGTGACCAGATTAGGTGTGACGACTGAGAAATCTCTCCCCAATATTCTTATGCTGATCACGCTTACGTCTGATGATGGCAGATTCGATCAAGACTTCCTTGGAAACTATGCAATTATCAACATTCAAGACACACTAGCACGTATTAGAGGAATTGGCCGGGTTGTAGTCCTGGGTGCCAGCGACTATTCAATGAGGGTTTGGATTAAGCCTGACCGAATTGCACAGCTTGGCATAACAGTCCCCGAAATAGTTAACGCTATACAGCAGCAGAGTGTCCTAGTCCCTGGAGGTCAATTCGGTGCCGAACCTGCCCCTCCGGGTACTGAATTCACCTATACAGTAAGGTTGCCGGAGAGACTAAGTTCCCCTGAAGAATTCGGAGAGGTAATAGTAAGAACCGGCGAAGGAGGCTCCCAGGTAAGAGTTAAAGACATTGCCAGAGTAGAGCTCGGAGTTGAAACCTATAACGCTTTCACAAGGCTAGACGGTAAAGAATGTACAATTATTGCCCTCTATCAGGCCCCTGGATCTAACGCAACTGAGCTTGCAAGCATTATTAGAGGACAAATTGAGGAGATGTCAAAATCATTTCCCGAAAGCATGCAATACGACATTTCCTTAGACACAACATTAGCTATTACGGCGGGTATTAAAGAGATTGTGGTGACTCTCTTTATAGCCCTGGCACTGGTAATATTGGTAGTATACATATTTATTCAGGACTGGAGAGCAGCACTAATTCCTACTATAGCTATACCGGTTTCTCTGGTTGCGGCATTTATGGTATTTCCTCTTATCGGATTTACAATCAACGTACTTTCACTCCTTGGACTGGTGCTTGCCATAGGTATTGTGGTTGACGACGCAATTGTTGTTGTGGAAGCGGTACAGGTAAATATTGAGAATGGATTGTCGCCGAAGGAAGCGACTATTCAAGCTATGAGCGAGGTGACCGCGCCTGTTATTGCTACCACTCTTGTGCTTGTCGCAGTGTTTATTCCTGTTTCTGTAATGGCCGGTATTACAGGGAGTTTATATCAGCAGTTTGCTATTACAGTAGCCGTTTCAGTGGTTTTCTCCTCAATCAACGCTCTTACCCTGAGCCCGGCGTTATGCTCGTTGCTGCTCAGAAAAAGACAGCCAAGCAAGGGAATACTTGGAATATTCTTCGACAAATTCAATGACACTTTTGATAAGGTCACGAACAAATACGTAAGCCTTACACGTATAGCAACAGATCATATTAAACGAGGACTGGTATTTGTTGGAATGCTGATTGTAGGACTGATTTTCCTTGCTCGAATTCTTCCTGGCGGTTTCATGCCTGAGGAAGATATGGGCTATCTATTCGTAAACATACAGCTGCCCGATGCTGCATCATTGCAGAGAGCCGATGCAGTAACAAAAAAAGTAGAACAAATCGTCGAACAATATGATCAGGTTGAATATATAACATCCGCTGCCGGATACAGTATGTTATCAGGAAGTTTCTCTTCTAACGCTTCATTTCTCTTTGTTTCGCTTAAAGACTGGAGTGAAAGGAATGAAACTGCAAATGAAATAGTCGATTTATTAAACGTAACCTTTAGAACTCAAATCAATGAAGCACAAGTATTTGCTTTCGGTCCCCCTGCAATTCCGGGACTGGGAAGCGGCTCAGGTTTCACTATGATGATTCAGGACCGCTCAGGAAGCACTCCCCAGTATCTTGCTGAAAATTCCGCAAGATTCATACAAAATGCTATGAAAAGGCCTGAGATCGGATCCGTATTCACTACATTTAGGGCAAATGTGCCTCAGAGATTTNNACTTAAGGCAGGAATACCGCTTGAGAACATATATAGTACAGTTGGAGCTTTTCTCGGGGGTACATATGTAAATGATTTCACTAGATTCGGAAGACTCTACAAAGCATACATACAGGCAGAACCCGAATACAGACAGAGCCAAAACCAAATAAACTTTTACTATATTAAAAATTCCAATGGAGACAGTGTGCCGCTTGCAGGGTTTGTCGACATAAGGAACATCACTGGGCCGGACTTCACAAACCGCTTCAACTTATATAGATCTGTTGAGCTAACGGGAGGCCCCGCGCCGGGGTATACCTCCGCCCAAGCACTAACTGCTCTAGAAGAAGTTGCAGCAGAAACCCTCCCTGCAAATATGGGTTATGCTTGGAGCAATATGTCCTATCAAGAGAAAGCAGCCTCAGGCTCAGCAGGTGTCGTGTTCCTATTCGCACTAGTATTTGTATATCTAATTCTCTCAGCTCAGTATGAGAGCTGGTCATTGCCATGGAGTATTTTGATGGGAACGCCATTTGCCATATTCGGAGCTTTCTTCGGGCTTGTAATTGCAAGAATATTTAGCGAGAGCTACGAGCTCAACATATTTGCACAAATTGCTCTGGTGATGCTGATAGCTATGGCAGCAAAGAACGCAATTCTAATTGTGGAGTTCGCCAAGATTGAATTCGACAAGGGTCTTTCTCTATATGACTCCGCAATTAAAGCTGCACAGCTAAGGTTTAGACCTATATTAATGACTGCATTCTCATTCATCCTTGGTGTGCTTCCGCTTGTTGTTGCAAGCGGTGCCGGAGCTGAGGCAAGAGTTGTAATGGGTGTTGCGCTTCTGGGTGGTATGGCTTTGGCCACAGCACTTGGTGTATTCTTTTATCCGATGTTCTTTGTGCTGGTTGGAAAGCTTGGCAAATATGAAGAAAAGCGCGATATGCAGGCGAGCTTAGAAAACAAATGAGAGTCATGAGGAAATTAGACTACATAATTTCGGTCCTGGTCTTATCAACAGTTTTTTTGTCGAGCTGTATGGTCGGGCCAAATTTCGAGGAGCCGCAGTTTGATGACCTTCCTGCAGAGTTCAGGTTTTCTGACCCTTCTGACAGCCGGGAAGTAAACCTCATCTGGTGGGAGCTGTTTAACGACCCGGTGCTGGTTTCACTTGTAAATACCGCTTTAGAGCAGAATAAAGACCTGTTAATCGCTATAAGCAGAATAGAAGAAGCAAGACAGTTCCTGGTTTTCAGTGAAGCCGACCTCTACCCAAGGCTTGATGTTCAAGGCGGTGCAAACAAAGGAAACTTCAACGGCGGCATCATAACCAGCGATCCCGACGAGCCTGCTAACAGTGCGTTCATATCGCCGGTTGTGAACTGGGAAATAGATTTCTGGGGCAAATTCAGAAGGGCAAATGAATCTGCCAGGGCACAGCTTCTCGCAACCGAATATGCAAAGATAACAGTACAAATTAGTCTTATCTCAGAGGTTGTAGGAGCCTATTTCCAGCTCCTTGATTTCAAAGAGAGACTAAGGGTGTCCGAGCAGACTCTGGAATCAAGGGACGAGAGCCTAAAGATAATTCAAAAGCGGTTCGATAGAGGGGTAATACCGGAGATCGATCTCAATCAGGCACAGGTACAAAGAGAGATTGCGGCTACCGCGGTTCCTGTTAATAAGAGGCTCATCGCTAATACAGAAAACGCAATAAGCATACTTCTCGGCACTTTCCCTAAGGAAATTAAAACAGACCTGGATCTTTATCAGCAGACAATTCCTCCGGACGTGCCGGCGGGACTTCCTTCTTCACTGCTGGAAAGAAGACCTGATATACTCGAGGCTCTATATTTAATCCAGGCACAGAACGCACTTATAGGCGTTGCCGTTGCAGACAGGTTCCCGGCTATTAGTATTTCCGGAGCAGCAGGAGCTGCGACCAATGATGCAACAACGATGACGATTGAGGGGTTTGCCTGGAATATAGCTGCCGGGCTTACAGGACCCATATTCAACTTCGGTCAGGACAAAGCCAGGGTCGAAATAGAAAAAGCAAGAACCGAGCAGGCGCTCTACAGCTATCAGAACGTAGTACTGAACGCCTTTAGAGAAGTATCGGACGCTCTGGTGGATATCCAGACATACCGCGAGCAGATCATTGCCTTAAGGAGCCAGGTTAAAGCAGCAGAGAATGCAAACAGGCTTTCTAAGCTAAGATATGACCAGGGATTCTCAAGCTACCTTGAAGTGCTGGACTCTGAGCGCGCGCAATTCGCTGCCCAGCTGGATCTCTCTCAAGCCACTCAGGAATACTACAATGCCTACGTAAGATTATACAAAGCCCTGGGCGGAGGCTGGATGTCCCCTGAAGAAATGAACCGGAGTGCCGATCGCACAACTCAAAACACATCCTACTAACTAGAAGTTTCCTTAGCTATAGATTGTGCTAATATTTCAATATGTATTTATCCAAGACCGATTTTAGGGAATTTTTGCAATGCGCTAACTGTCTGTGGCTAAAGAAGAATGACAAGGATTTATACATTCCACAGCTACCTTCTGAATTCAACCAGAAATTAATAGACGAAGGCTATGAGGTTGAAGAGTACGCACGTCAGATGTTTGGCGACGGTACACTCGTAAAAGGGATCAACGAAGAAGCCGCTGAGATAACCAAGGTACTAATAGAAAAAAGAGTGTCCCCCATTTATCAGGCGACTTTTATTTCCGAAGCGGGTCTGCTTGCTAAAATTGATGTACTAATCTACAACGAATACCTAGACGCTTGGACTATATATGAGATTAAATCTTCAACTACAATAAAAACTAACCGTGATGAAAATAACATTTATGATGTGGCTTTCCAGAAGCTTGTAATGCAGGAACTAGGCATACCAATTGAGCAGACATATGTTGTTCACTTAAATAAAGAGTTCAAAAAAAATGGCGAAATTCAGATATTCGATCTATTTACTATTACAGATGTAAGTGAGTTGGTTGAGAAGGAGTTTGAACTTGTAAAATCACAAGCCGAGCAGGCTATAGAGTTCATATGTAATGGAGATATAGATTTGAGTTATTGCACTTGTCTCTACTCATCAAGGAGCAACCATTGCTCATCATTTAAGGTTCTCAACCACAATGTACCTGACTACTCAATCCATGATATTGCCAGAATCAGCTCCAAGGCACTAAGAGAATTGGTTGACGGCCTGATAATCAATATTACTGATATACCCGAGGACTTTAAGCTCAGCCCGAATCAGATGGTGCAGGTTGATATGGAGAAGTCGCAAGAGCCTCAAATAGAGACTGAAAACATACGAGAGAGATTAGAAGAGCTTGAGTATCCTCTAATATTCCTCGACTATGAAACCTATGTCTCCGCTATCCCGAAGGTTGAGGGTTTCTCTCCACATCAGCACGTACCTTTTCAGGTCTCAATCCATATCCTTAATTCTTCCGGTAAGTTGGATCACTTCGAGTATCTTGCAGATAATATTAAAAATGCACCCATAGAGCTAATTGAATTTCTACACTCCACCATTCCCACAACCGGAACCCTGGTATCATGGCACGCATCTTTTGAGAACACAAGAAACAAGGAAGTAGCTGAGATTTATCCTGAGTACGAAGAGTTTCTATTGAGTTTGAATGACAGAACGTTTGATTTAGAGAAAATTTTCAAAGATGACTACAGACACCCGGGATTTAAGGGCAAGACTTCAATAAAAAAAGTCCTCCCCGTCATATGCCCTGATTTCTCATATAAGGATTTGGAGATACAAAGCGGTACAGAAGCAATGGAGAGCTGGCATAGAACAGTATTTGATGAGTTAAAAGAGTCCGAGAGAGCTCAGATCCAGAAATCACTGCTTGAGTACTGCAAACTCGACACACAGGCTATGGTGGAGATCTTCAAGCACCTGGTGCTAATATCAAAATAGCAGGTACTTAGAGTTCGAGCATCAACGAGCTTTTATCAATACCAAAAAGAATAGATCCTCTCAATCATCCAAAAGGCAGCGATTGATCCAATTACATAGGCGGCAGGTTTTTCGAGGGACAAGAGGTTAATCGCCCTACCCTTGGTTACAATTATGTAGAGCTTATAAATTAGGATTATCATAGCAATAAAGGCGAGCTGTCCAATCTCAACCCCGATGTTAAAAAATAGGAGGCCAGTCGCAATCTCACTCTGCGGGAGCCCTATTTGTCTGAGCACCGATGCAAAGCCGAGTCCGTGAAGAAGCCCGAAAGCAATTGATACTAGAGCAGGGTATTTATATGTGAGTGTATTACGCGGCTCTTTTGCAATCTCGGTAGCAAGAAACACAATACTTAGCGCTATAACCGCCTCTACAGGTGCCACAGGAACCCTTACAATATTTAGCGCCGCTAGAGCTAGTGTTATTGAGTGTGCAATTGTAAAGCCTGTCACCGTAATTAAAATGCGCCTCCCTGTCCCGGCAATCAGAATAAGACATGCAAGAAAAAGAAGGTGATCATATCCCTCTAATATATGTCTAATGCCAAGAACAGTGTAGTCTTTCGCAACTTGGGTCTTATTTTCTTCCGCAGGGATTTCCCAGACTATTTCTCCAGGATCGAGAAGCTTGGAGTGAGTAGCACCGCTATAAGTTTGAAACCTCATCAAAGTCTGAACCGAAGGTATTACGGCAGGGAATGAGAGTTCAATCCGCTCTCCATTTATACTACCGCTACAACGGTATTGATTTTCTGTCAAATAAGAGTCCCTTAGACTTATAAATTTAGCTGCACCTAAAGGTTCACATTTTTGGGGAGCTATGAGAGTCGGCATATTAAAA
>JABAOH010137176.1_pt2 | contig 23117 bp, 20 predicted proteins | sample 7062181 | NCBI WGS metagenome assembly JABAOH01 (sample SAMN14538630, study PRJNA623070) | marine sediment metagenome | biome: marine biome [ENVO:00000428]; feature: marine pelagic biome [ENVO:01000023]; material: deep marine sediment [ENVO:00002113]; isolation source: pool of 5 deep marine... | reverse complement strand
TGCATGGTGCTCTTCGGGGTGGCGGGAGGGCTCGCCACGCTGGCCCCCTCGCTGTGGGTGCTGGTGCTGCTACGGGTTCTGCAAGGGGTCGGATCGGCGGGCCTCATCAATCTGGCGGTGGTGATCATCGGCGACCATTGGTCGGGCACCGCGCGGGCCCATATCATCGGGCGCAATGCGGCGGTGCTCACCGCGGCGCTCTCGGTCTTCCCCATCCTCGGTGGTGTACTGACCGATGTAGCCGGATGGCGGGGCCCGTTTGCGGTGTACCCGCTGACCTTGGTCACCGCCTGGCTCCTCTACCGACGCCTACCGGTCACGCCGCGCCGCGAAGCCAGCATTGCCGACCTGGCGCGCAAAGCCCTGCCGCTGGTGCGCACCGGCAAGGTGCTGGGCGTCCTCGGCGCCGCGTTCGTGTCGTTCGCCTTGATCTTCGGGCTGCTCCTCACCGTGCTGCCCATCTATGTGGAGCAGCGCTTCGGCCTCGGCGCCTCGTGGCGCGGGGTGCTGCTGGGGATCCCAGCCCTCGCCACCTTCACCGCCTCATTGAACTTGGGACGCCTCACCCGCCGCCTCGGCCGGCGCCGGGTGCTGGTGGCTGCGGCCGGTCTGTTCGCAGTGGCGCTGGCGACGGTCGCCTCGGCCCCAATGCTGGCGTTGGTAGTGGCCGGTATCGTCGGCTTTGGCCTCGGGGAGGGAATGATGATTCCCAGTCTTCAGGACCTGGCCGCCGGCGCCGCCCCCGACGAGAGCAGAGGGGCAGTGGTCGCCGGCTTCGTGAGTGCAGCCCGCAGCGGCCAGACGGCCGGTCCGGTGCTCGCCGGCGCGGCGCTGGGCGCCTTTGGCGGGGCGGCCACCTTCGGACTGGGAGCCGGGGTCGCGGCGGCGCTCATGGTGCTACTGGCACTCTTCGGGGGAACACTCACCACGGAGCCTTGACCGGTTGGGAGATGTGGGCCGTCCCTGAGACGGCGGGCTCAGTCACTCTCCGTGGGCTTGGGGAAGGGAAGCGCGGAGATCACCCCGGCCGCCCCGCCAACACGAGGCACCAGCGTTCCCAGCACCTCACCCTCCAGATCCACCCACACCACCGGACCGGCAAACTGGGCCGCCGGATCCCAGTAGGCGGCGAGCAACACCGCCATGCGTTCCTGGTGGGCCCCCACGAAGATGTCCTCGCCGGAGCTGCCCGCGATGACGATCGGCCCGCCGCTGCCGTCTTGACGGCGCAGCTCGAGCGTGCCGGCCGCTCGCAGCACGACTGCCTCACCGACTTTCCAGGCGTCGTGATGGTCGGGAGCTGCCAGGCGCTCGCCCGCTGCGCCGTCGGCGGGTATCAGCCACAGCTCCGACCCGCCCGCCACCTCACAGCGCGCCAGCAACGTCTCCGCCGACCACCACCGCAGCGGCTTGCAGACCGCAGCCTCGGCGGGCATCCACAGCTCCCGGAGAAACGCCCCGTCGTTGCGGTAGGCGCCGAGGCTGAACTGGCGAGTGATGTACACCGTGGTCCCTTCCAGCCCGTACCGCCACTCGACCTCTTCGCCCAGCCGTTCCGGTGGTGCCTGCACCAGGACGCTGAGCACCGTTCCCTCCGAGGAGCGCCGCTCCAGGCGGATCCCCTCCTGGAGGCTCTCCCGCCTCACCACGAGATTGGTGCCCGTGGGCCGGGTGAAGCGGGCGGTGAGGTGGTTGGCCGCTCCGTAGGGCATGGTGTCGACCACCCGGCTCGACCCGGTGGGCAGATCGACGAGGCTCACGACCTCGCTCTCGTCGGCGCCGAAGCCCCACACCAGCACCCGGTCCCCGCCGGGCGACCAATCGTGGAGGGTCTGCGGCCGCAGCGCCGCGTCGGGCTGCCAGCGGGCCACCTCGTACAGCTCGCCGGCCGAATCCGCCAAGTACAGCACCGTATCGGCCGGGCTCCCCGTCTCCGCATCGTCCCCCACGTAGAGGGCCAGGAACCAGCCGCGGGACACTGCTTCCCACGGGACCTCAGCGCGGCTGCGAGCCTGGGGGAAGGGCCCTGCCGCCTCCGTGGAGGTCGTGATGTCCGGCTGCGGCACCGTAGTAGTGACGACAGTCACCGTGCCGGTGGTGTCGCTGACCTGACCGGTGCAGGCAGCGACCACCAGCGCGCCGAGGACGAGCCCGACCCAACGCCGCCGGGCAAACGCCGTCGCCACAGACCGCGGAGGCACCGATCTGCAGCCCGCCTCATGCCCACGGCCCATAGCACTCCTCCTCTGGGTAACTGTACCGACGCCGCCTCCCCGGCGGCGGGCCGGTACCGTCGGCCGAAGTCAGCGTGGAATCGGGTGTCGGAAGGTACGGTTGGCGCGGTCATGGCGCGAGTGCTGGTTACCGGAGGCAGGGGTGTGCTGGGACGCCACCTCGTCCCTCGGCTACAGGCGGCCGGCCATCACGTGCGTATCACCAGCCGCCGGCCGGACGGCGAGCCGCCTGCCGGAGCAGAGATCGTGGGCCTCGACCTGGCGACCTCGGAGGGCCTCGCCGAGGCGGTGAGCGAGGTCGAGGTGCTGGTTCACGCCGCCAGCGACCCCCGCCACGCCCGGGTGGTCGATGTAGAGGGAACCCGGAGGCTGCTCGAGCAAGCAGCTCGAGAACAGGTGGCGCACCTGGTGTACATCTCCATCGTCGGGGTCGACCGGCATCCGCTGGGTTACTACCGCGCCAAACTGGCTGCGGAGGAGTCGATCGTTGCCTCCCCACTGCCATCGACCATTCTCCGTACCACTCAGTTCCACGACCTGCTGGACCGTGTGCTGCAGAGCCTGACCCGCTCCCCCGTAGTGGTGATTCCCCGAGGTTTCCGCTTTCAGCCGGTTGACGTCGAGGTGGTGGCCGAGCGGCTAACCGAGCTGGTGGGGGGACCGGCGGCCGGCCGGGTACCCGATCTGGGCGGGCCCGAGGTGCTGCCCGTCGANNGTGGAGGAGCCGGCGGCCGGCCGGGTACCCGATCTGGGCGGGCCCGAGGTGCTGCCCGTCGAGACGATTGCCCGCGGCTACCTGCAGGCGCGCCGGAAGCGAGCCCTGCTCGTCTCGATACCGGTGCCCGGGACGTCCGCCCGGGCGTTCCGCGAGGGGTGGCACACCACGCCCAACACCGCAGAGGGAACCGTCACCTGGGAGCAGTTCCTCCGGCGGCGGTACGGCGGCCGGGCCGGCTGACGAGTCCCTGCTTGGGGTTGGGAGCCGTGCTCGGGCGGAGTGGGCGTTGGCGCGAGAGTCACTCCCACCACCAGCCCACGCCGACCACGCCGGGGCCGGTGTGGGCGCCGAGGGCGGGCGAGAAGGCGGTGACGAAGAGCTCCGCCTCGGGCGCCTCCTGGCGGAGTCGCGCCTCCAACTGGGCGGCCCGGTCCGCAGCTCCGGCGTGGAAGATGCCGGCATGGAGGCTGCCGGTACCCGCCAGGGCGGCGGCGGCGATGCGGTCCAGGGCGCTCTCCTGGCTCACGGTGACCGCCACCCGGCTCACCCGCCCGTGGTGCAAGCGGAACACAGGCTTGACCCGCAGCGTGGTGCCCGCCCAGTACTGCGCCAGGTTGACCCGCCCGGAGCGGTGCAGAAAGCGGAGGGTATCGAGCGTGGCACACAAGTCGACCCGCCCCGCCACCCGCTCCGCCACCGATCGCACCTCTGCCAGGTCGGCGCCCCGGGACGCCGCTCGGGCCGCCTCGATCACCACCAGTGCCTCCGAGGCGATAGCCGTGCCGGAGTCGAAGACCACCGCCTCCACCTTGTCGAACTCGAAGGTCGCCGCGCGGGCGGCATCGAAGATCACCGAGAGCTGGCGAGTTACCGTGACCACGAAGATGGCCTCGAAACCCTCGGCGGCCGCCTCTTCGTAGGCACGCAGGAAGTCGCCCGGCGAAGGCGAGGACGTTGACGCAGCTTCCCCGGCGATGAGCCGGCGGTAGAACTCGTTGGCACCCAGGTCGACGCCGTCGCGGTATGACGACTCGCCGAGGTGGAGCCACAGCGGCACCGTGGCGATGGGCAGGTCGGCGAGGTACCGCACCGGTACCACCGAAGCGGTGTCGGTGATGACCTTNNNNGGGTGTAGCCTCAACCGCGTGCCTGGTGTTCCTCCCCCCGGGGACCACGGAGCGACACCGTCCCTCGCCGCTGCACGGCCGCTGGGGTTGCGCACGGCAGACGGCGTGGCGTTGGCGGGCCGCCTTTGGTGGTCCGCGGGAACGTCCCGAGCCACGGTGGTGCTGGTGCATGGCTTCGCCGGGTCTCAGGACGATCCCGCGGTATGCAGCCTGGCGGCAGCGCTTCAGGCCGCCGGGATGGACGTCCTCACGTACGACGGGCGCGGTCACGGGGCCTCGGGCGGACTGAGCACCCTCGGCGACAGGGAGCGCCTCGACGTGGCCGCAGCACTGGAGCGGGCCGCTGGGCTCGAAGCGCCCATCGTGGTCACCGGCATCTCGATGGGCGCTATCGCCGCCCTCGGCGCGCTGGTGGCCCCCTTGCCCGGTGCCGATGAGAGCCTCAACGGCCAGGTGCACGGTCTGGTGACGGTGAGCTCCCCCGCCCGCTGGCGCCGCCGGCCCAACCTGCGCACCTTCTACCTCACGTTGCTCACCACCACTCGCTGGGGACGGCGCGTGGCGTCGCGCAGTCCCGGGGTGCGCATCGCGAAGGAGCGCGGCATGCCCGTTCCCCCGGCGCAGGCGGTGGCCTCACTCCACATCCCGCTGGCCCTCGTCCACGGGGCGCGCGATCGCACGATCCCGGTCGATGAGGCACTGCTCCTCTACGAGAACGCCAGCGAGCCGCGACGCCTGGCGGTGATTCCCGGAATGGGCCACGCCCTGGACGAGGCGGGACGGGCCGGCGTGGTGGATTCGGTGGAGTGGCTGCTGGCCCGTTGATCGGCGCCGCGGCCAATGCTGCAGTGCGCCGGTCGTGAGGGTTTCCCGACCCCGTTTCATCCGACATCGACCCGACGCCGGTGATAGCTTTCGGGGAGCACCCGGCCTGCACCGGGTTGAAGGAAAGGGGAGCAACCATGCCGCAACCCGACCAACTATGGAAACCCAACCAACCATGGAGGGGCCTCACCAGACGGGATTTCCTGCGGGCGGGCAGCCTGGCTCTGCTGGCCGCCTGCGCCGGGGAAGCGGGCGAGGACACGACAACCACCGGAGCGCCGGCCACCACCGCGGCGCCGGCCACCACCGCGGCGCCCACCACTACCGCGGTGCCCATCATGCCGGAGACGACCTTCGTCGAGCCCGCCGAGGCGCTGTCGGGCGAGCTCAAGATCCTGCTGTGGAGCCACTTCGTGCCTTCCCATGACGAGTGGTTCACGCCCTTCGCCCAGGAATGGGGTAGCCGGGTGGGCGTCAACGTCACCGTGGATCACATCGGCGTCGCCGACGTACCCGCCGCCATCGCCGGGGAGATCCAGAGCGGGGCTCCGGAGCACGACCTGCTCCAGTACATCGCCGTGCTCTCCCAACACGAGCCGAGTGTGGTCGACATGGCAGACATCGTCGCCGAGGCGGAGAGCCGCTACGGCCAGATGCTCGACCTGACCCGGAAGTCGAGCTTCAACCCCAACACCGGCAAGTTCTACGCCTTCGCTCCGGCGTGGGTGCCCGACCCCGGCGACTACCGCAAGAGCCTGTGGGAGACGGCCGGCTTCCCCAACGGGCCGAGCACGTGGGACGAGCTGCTAGAAGGCGGGTCGAAGATCTTCGCCGAGCAAGGCATCCAGATGGGCATCGGCCTCTCCCAGGAGATCGACTCCAACATGGCGGGCCGAGCGCTCATGTGGTCGTACGGGGCCTCGATCCAGGACGAGAACGAGCAAGTCGTGATCAACTCGCCGGAGACCATCGCCGCCGTCGAGTACATGAAGGAGCTGTTCGAGAACGCGATGACCCCGGAGGTCTTCGCCTGGAACGCGGCCTCCAACAACCAGGGGCTCATCGCCGGCCAGCTGTCGTACATCCTGAACTCGATCTCGGCATGGCGGACCGCTCAGACAGAAAACCCCGCGGTCGCCGACGACATCTTCTTCACTCCGGCGCTCGCCGGGCCGGCAGCCGCGCTGGCCGCCCAGCACGTCATGTACAACTGGATCGTTCCCGACTTCGCCGGGGTCAACGTCGCCGCCGCCCAGGAGTTCCTCCTCCACTACACGGAGAACCTGCCGTCGGTGACCTGGCACTCGAAGCTCTACGACTTCCCGGCGTTCCCGAGCCGGGTGCCGTTCCTCGACGACTGGCTGGACAACGACCCCTTCGGCGCCAACCCGCCCGACAAGCTGTCGGTGCTGAAGACGGCCCTCGACTGGGCGACCAACATCGGCCATCCCGGCCCGGCCAACCCGGCCATCGGCCAGGTGTTCGGCGAGGCGATCATCCCGGTGATGTTCGCCGAGGCCGCCCGGGGCGACAAGACGCCCGCGCAGGCCGTCGCCGACGCCGAGACCCAGATCACCGGGATCTTCGACGACTGGCGGGCCCGGGGCCTGGTCGGCGGCTGACCGCGACCCGATCGGGTAGCTGGCGGGGGCCGGTCTGCCGGCCCCCGCTCTGCGAACCGCCCCTATTGCGTCCTACACTTGGGCGGGCGTTACCGGTTGCCTGGAGAGGACCTATGACGGCAAGTGAGGCGGCCCCCGAGGAGCAAGTGGCGGTGGCGAAGACGAGCACCGTCGAGGTGCGCGACATCGCCAAGCGGTTCGACGGTGTCCAGGCCGTCGACGGCGTCAGCATCAAGAGCGAAGAGGGCGAGTTCCTGGTGCTGCTCGGCCCCTCGGGTTGCGGCAAGACGACGCTGCTGCGGATGATCGCCGGGCTGGAGCAGCCGAGCGCCGGCGAGGTACTCATCGGGGGCGAGGTGGTGAACGGCCTCCCGCCCCGGGTGCGCAAGATCGCCATGGTGTTCCAGAGCTATGCGCTCTATCCCCACATGACGGTGTTCCGCAACATCGCCTTCCCCCTCAAGGCCGAGGGACTCTCCGCCGCGGAGCGGCGGGAGAAGGTCACCTGGGCGGCCCGGCTGCTCGACATCGAGCGGCTCCTCGACCGCCGGCCCCGCCAGCTCTCCGGCGGGGAGCGCCAGCGGGTGGCCCTGGCGCGAGCCTTGGTGCGGGAGCCCAACGTCTTCCTGCTCGACGAGCCCCTCTCCAACCTCGACGCCAAGCTGCGGGCGGCGGCCCGCGACGACCTGCTGGAGTTCCAGCGCCGCGTGGGCATCACCACCATCTACGTCACCCACGACCAGGTGGAGGCGATGGGCATGGGGGACCGCATCGCGGTGATGAACCAGGGCAAGGTCCGCCAGTTGGGCACTCCCGACGAGGTCTACAACGACCCGGCCGACACGTTCGTGGCGACCTTCCTCGGCTCACCGCCGATGAACCTCCTCGACCACGGGGATTTCCTGGTTGGCTTCCGCCCCGAGCACCTGCTGCCCCCGGGTATCGCCGAGGGGGACGTTCTGCCGGTCACCTACCACGTGAACCGGATCGAGAACCTGGGATCGGAGCGCTACCTGTACGGTTTCCTGCGCGACTTCTCACGGGACACCAAGGTGATCGCGATGCTGCCGTCGACGGTCACGGTGCCGATCGTCACGGACCAGGACCATCAGTTCTCGGTGGCTCGCGACCAGCTCTGCTACTTCGACAAGGACACCGGCCTGCGGATCGGGCCGCAGGCGCGATGAGCGTCATCGAAGCCCCAGAGAAGACCACCGCGGTGGTCCGGCGCCGGCGCCGCTACCTGCTGGAGAACGAGCGGGTGCTGGCTACGCTCATGATGTCCCCCGCGGTGCTCTACATCGTGGCGCTGGTGGGGTTCCCGTTCGTGCTCGCCATCGTGTTCGCGTTCACCGACGCCACCGTCGGCAATCCCGATTTCAGCCTCGTCGGCCTGAGGACGTTCCAGCGTATCCTCGACGACCCGGTCTTCCTCAAGTCGTTGCGCAACACCTTCGTCTTTGCGCTGGTCTCCAACGCGCTGGTGGTGGTGCTCGCCAAGGCGCTGGCCATGGTGCTGGTGGCCGATTTCAAGGGAAAGTGGTTCGTGCGGTTCTTGGTGCTGTTGCCGTGGACGACGCCGGTTTCGCTGGCCACGATCACCTGGCTGTGGACCCTCGACTCGATCTTCAGCCCCATCGACTGGATACTGCGCAACCTCGGGCTGATAGAGGCCAATCTCTACTACCTGGGCAAGCCCGGCCTGGCGATGGGCTCGGTGATCGCCGTACACACGTGGCGCATCGTGCCGCTCGCCGCGGTCATCATGATGGCCGGGCTGACCGCCATCCCCAACGAGATCAAGGACGCCGCCGAAGTGGACGGGGCGCGCTTCTGGCGCAAGTTGTTCGAGATCACCATCCCGCTGATGGCCCCCATCATCGCGGTGGCGGTGTTGTTCGGCGTGATCCTCACCGTCACCGACATGTCGGTGGTGTTCGTCCTCACCAGGGGTGGCCCCGCCCCGCACAACACCCAAGTGCTGTCGACGTGGGCCTTCTTCAAGGGCATCGAGGGTGGCGCGCTCGGCCAGGGAGCCGCGGTCGCCTTGTTCCTCTTCCCGGTGCTGGTGGCGGTCACGGCGCTGATCCTGCGGTTGGCGCGACGGCGGGAGGTGCTGTGACCACGAACCGTGGCAGCGACGTCGGCCAGGAGCGCCGCCGGGCCGCACGGCGCCGGGTGCTGGGAAGGGTCGGCGTGTACGGCGTCGCCATTGGTGCCGCCTTCTTGGCCGCCTTCCCCTTCTTGTGGGCCACGGTCACCATGTTCAAGCAGAGCCAGGACCTCTACGTGAAGGCCAACAACCCGTTCTGGTTCAACCTGCCTCCCACCATGGAGCACGTCCGTTTCCTGCTGTTCGACTCCAACTTCCTCACCTTCGTGCGCAACACCGTCGTGGTCGGGCTGGCGGTGACTGCGATCACCCTGGCGCTGTGTCTGCCGATGGCCTATGCTCTCGCCCGCCTCGGATTGCGGTGGGGGGAACGGATGGGGATCGCCGTCTTCCTCGTGTACCTCATCCCGCCGACGCTGCTGTTCATCCCCATGTCGCGGGTGGTCGCCAACCTCCACCTTCAGGAGTCGCTGTGGTCGCTGATCGTGGTGTACCCGACGATCACCATCCCCATCTCGGCGTGGCTGCTCATGGGCTTCTTCAAGGGGATCCCCCGCGACATCGAGGAGCAGGCCATGGTCGACGGCTACAGCAGGGTAGGAGCCATCATCCGGACCGTCCTTCCCCTGGTGTTTCCCGGCATCGTGGCCGTCGTCGTGTTCTCGTTCACTCTGTCGGCGCACGAGTTCATCTACGCGCTCACCTTCAACAAGGCCAGTGCGGTCAAGACCGTGGCCGTGGGGGTTCCCACCGAGCTGGTGCGGGGTGACGTCTTCTTCTGGCAGTCGCTGCAGGCGGCGGCGGTCCTCATCGCAGTGCCGATCGCGCTGCTGTTCAACTTGTTCCTGGAGCGCTTCATCACCGGCTTCACCATGGGAGCCGTCAAGGGCTGACCGCGGCGTAGCCTGGTGTTGTGGCATCTCGACCTGCACCGCAGACGATCGCGCTGACGGTGCTGGCCGTGGCCACCCTGGTCGGCGGAGCGTTGCTCTTCTCCTTCCGCCCCCCGTCCACGGCTCCCCGCATCGCCACCGGGATAGCGCCGCCCCGTCCGGCGGCGGCGCTGCCGGCGCTGCCACCCCGCTTCGCTGGCTGGCCGCCCTTCGTCCTCTCCTGGCACGTCACGGGGGCGGCGGACGAGTCGGCGGCAGACCTGGTATCCGTGCTCAGCTCCAGCATTGCCTGGAACCCGTGCGGGGCACTGCAGACCAGCGACTGCTACGTCCGCTTCGCCTGGGAGGACCATGCCCGCTGGTCGCTTACCGCGTCGGAGGACCTGTGGTTCGACGACGCCGACCCTCGGGAGCTGACGTTGGGGGCGCTTCACTACGGGGTGCAAGACGGGGTGATGATTGGAGTCCGCGAGTCGGGCCGGGTACCGCCCTTTGACGCCTGCGCCGCTTTGCTGCGGAGCGCTCACGCCGGCACCGGAGTCCGCATCGACCACGACGAATCCGAAGGAGTCGAAGGATGGTCGACGCTCGCCTTCTCCGCCGGGGACGAAGGTTTCGCCCACTGCCTGGGGCCGGCAGGCATCCCCATCGCCTTCACCAAGCCCGATCAGGAGTGGTGGTGGACGTCGCTGGAACGGCGCCTCCCCACCGCGCGCGAGATCGGCGAGCATCTCGTGGCCGGCCGAGCTCCCCTGTTGGCACCGCGGCTGTGCCCGCCAGTGTATGGAGCCACGGCCTCATCCTCGCCAGCAGGCGACTGGCTGCTCGAGGTGGCGACCGGAGAAGCGGGTCTGACGGCAGCACGGGCCGGGGCGGGGATCGTGGTCGAAGTCGACACGCGGCCCGTGTTGGTAGGGGCCACGGTCGGAGATCCCTCGTTGCTGCCTACCGGGGCACGCCGCCGCGAGGTAGCTCCCGGACTGGTGGCCGACGAGATCCTCGAGCCGGCTCCGCTGCTGGCGGTGCCGGTAGAGGGGCTGCGCCTGTGGCTGAGGTTCACCGAGCATGCTCCGGTGCCCCGCATCACCCTCGAGGACGACGCCGACCTGCTGGGCGAGGTCGGAGCCGCATTGGCCACCGCGGCGGCGACCCAGCCCTACACGGGGCCTCCGCCGCGGGGCACACCGCACTGGGACATGGCACCCCGCGGGCAAGAATGCCTGCGGTGACCGCCCCCCGCGCCGTGCCGCCGGCTCGAGCCTGGTGGTGACCCGAGCCGGAAGCGGTCCCCCAGAGCCGCCGGACGGAACGACGCCGCCAAGAATCGACCCGGAGCCCTCCCACGCGACCTATTCGACCTGCCGTCGGCAGCTGGCGCCGACGGCGTGGAGGCCCGCCGGAGCGGGCCTCCACTGGTGTTGCCGGGCGAGGTCGGTCAGCCCAAGCAGACCGAGAAGCCGTGGTGGGTGCCGGGCTTGTGTCCCTGGCCGAGCACTCCGGCGTGCGCCAGCGGCACGATGTGGTGCTTGGCGTACTCCAGGCCCGAGGGGGCGCCGTCCCCGTCCGAGTCGTTGCACGGTGGGGCGGTGTGGCCCAACGCCGCCGGGGCCAGCGCCACCAACAGCAATCCCACCGCCAGCACGAGCACGAGGGCGCGTCGCATCCTTGTCTCCCTTCGTTGAGCGTCCTCGCCGGGCAGTACGGCTCCCGACCCGAAACGGTTCCGGCCTTGTTCCTCAGCCGGCCAACCGGGCGATGGGCCCATCCGGATCGATGAGCACCCCCAGGGACGTGAAGGGGATCTCCACCGTCACCGGGCCCACTACTCCCGGGCCCACCGCGTACTGGCTGAAGGAAAGTCCCAGCGCCTCCTCGCTGAGCCAGAACGACGCCTGCTCCAGAAGGGCGGCCTCGTCCCCCACCCAGGACCACACCTCGTCGACGTCACCGCCGTAGAGGGCGTCGGCTACCTGCTGCGCCGCCATGGTGGCCACCGCCAAGGGTGCGGAATCTCCCGTCACCAGGTCCACCAGCTCGAGGCTGCGACCGCTCGCCAGGTCGAAGATGAAAGCCTCGACTTCGGTAGTGGGATGGGCCGCCCCCGAGGTGTAGTAGGTGAAGGCGAAGTCGATGCTCAGCACTTCAGGGTCCAGCAGGCGGACGGTGAACTCCGCGTCGAAGGTGCTGGGAAGCTCCTCGACGACGAAGTCGAGCCCCGCCACCCATTGACGGAACTCCTCGAGCCGATCCTCCACCTCCCGCCGCAGCTCCCGGTTCACCGCGTCGGCGACGCCGGGCACCGGATGGCCGGCCAGCTCGGGAATGGAGTAGCGGGCCTGTAGATCGGCCTCGTCGATGACCCCCGGCACGGCGACCACCTCCAAAGGTCCCGCCACGGTGGACGGCGGGGCAGAGGTGGTTGCGGCCGGCGGCGCGCTGGTCGTCGAGGTGGCGGGAGAGGTGGTCGCGGCAGGCACCGTGGTATCGGACGACGCGCCGCCGTCGCAGGCAGCCGTCACCGCCAGCAGGAGAAGCACACCCAGCCGTCTCGTCACCAACCGCTCCCGAGTGGCCCGGGTCCACCCTACCGTCCGGCGATCGTGCGCGCGAATAGCATCCCCCCACATGGCCGCATTCTCCGGATACGCCGAGTACGACGGCTTGGGGCTCGCCGCGCTGGTGGCCAAGGGAGAGGTGCACCCCCGCCAGCTCGTGGCCGCGGCCGTGGAGCGCATCGAGCAGTACAACCCGCAGCTGAACGCCGTCATCCAACCCATGTTCGATGCCGGGCGTGCCGCCGCGGAGAGTGCCGGTCACAGCGGGCCCTTCGCCGGAGTTCCCTTCCTGCTCAAAGATCTCACCGTGGACTACGCAGGGGTACCGACCCGTTCCGGGTCGCGATCGCGAGATGACTACATACCGCGGGCGAACAGCGAGCTGGTCGAGAGGCAGCAGCGTGCCGGGCTCATCGTGGTGGGCAAGACCAACACACCCGAGTTCGGTCTCGCACCGGTCACCGAGCCCGAGCTGTTCGGGCCCACCCGCAATCCGTGGGACCCGTCTCGCACCGCGGGCGGCTCATCGGGAGGATCGGCTGCTGCGGTGGCCGCCCGCCTGGTGCCGCTGGCGCACGGCAGCGACGGCGGAGGCTCCATCCGCATCCCGGCCTCGGCCTGTGGCGTGTTCGGGCTCAAACCCACTCGCGGCCGAACCCCCGTCGGGCCCTCCGTGGGCGAAGGATGGTTCGGACTCTCCGTGGAGCACGCCCTCACCCGGTCGGTACGGGACAGTGCGGCGCTCCTCGACGCCACCCACGGCCCCGATAGCGGAGCCCCCTACACCGCGCCCCCTCCACAGCGACCTTTCCTCGACGAAGTAGGCGCCGACCCGGGACGGCTGCGCATCGCCTTCAGCCTGCAGCCGCTGTTCGGCACCAGCATGGACCCCGACTGTGCAGCCGCCGCCGAGGAGACAGCTCGGCTGTGCGAGGCGCTGGGACATCACGTCGCGGAGGCGAGCCCGGCCATCGATCGTCAGCGCGGGCTGGAGGCGTTCACCCTGCTGGCTGCTGCCGGCGCCGCAGTTGACATCGCGCACACCGAGGAGCTGACCGGCCGAAGGCCCCGGCCCGATGACCACGAGCTGATTACCTGGATCCTGCTCCAGGTGGCCGGGAAGACCGGAGCCGATCGGCTGGCGTGGGCCTGGAACGAGGTCCGGATGATGGGTCGCCGGGTGGCCGGCTTCTTCGAGGAATACGACGTGCTGCTCACCTCGACCCTGGCGCAGCCCCCCTGGGAGCATGGTTCCCTGGATCCCACGCCGCGCCAGCGGACCATGCTGAGGGCGTTGCGCGCCTTCCCCTCCCGACCCCTGCTGCAGGGCCTCTTCCGGCAGATGTCCGCGGAGATCCTGGAGCCGATTCCCAACACTCCCCTCTTCAACATGACCGGGCAGCCCGCGGCCTCGCTGCCCCTGATCTGGAACGACGCGGGATTGCCGATCGGGGTGCAGTTGGCGGCCCGATTCGGGGACGAAGCCACCCTGTTCCGGCTGAGCGCCCAGTTGGAGAGCGCTCGTCCCTGGGCCCACCGGGTGCCACCCATCGTCGCTCCCGGCTGAGCCCGGCCGGCGTGGCCGGTTTCACACCGCCCGCGCCGAGGTGCTCACCTCCACCAGCGCCGGCCCTTCATCGACCTCCAGCGCCGCCCGCAGTGCGGGTTCGAGCTCGTCGCGGGTGTCGACTCGGAAGCCGGCGCCGCCGCACAGCCGGGCGTACTCGGCGAAGTCGGGGTTGACCAAGCTGGTCTCCCAGACCGGGCGGATGGCCCCGATCTGCTCCCGGCTGATCTTGCCCAGCTCATCGTTGTTGAGCAGCACGTGAGTGATGGGCATGCGGTACTTCACGGCGGTGGTGAACTCCGCCAGGTACTGGCCGAAGCCGCCGTCTCCGGAGATCGACACCACCTTCCGGCCCTCACCGGCCACGGCTGCCCACGCCCCCATCGCGGCCGGAAACCCGAAGCCGATCGATCCCAGATAGCCAGACATGATCACGTCCTGTCCGGGCTTGGTCTCGAAGTAGTGACCGAAGGCATAGGTGTTGTTTCCCACGTCCACGGAGATAACGCCATCCTCGGGCACCAGCCGGGACAGCTCGGCGAAGACCGCAGCCGGGTGCAGCCGCCCCAGGTGGTCGGTGGTGGCGGCTCGCTTGGCCTTCTCGGCTCGCCACCGCTCCTTGCGACGGGCGATGTTGTCTCGCTGGGCGGGACGCTCCGCTGCCGGGAGCGCCTCCCGCAGCCGGGCCAGGGTGGTGCCGATGTCGGCCCACACCGGGACGTCGACCGGGGCGAACTTGCCCAACGTCATCCGGTCGAAGTCCACCTGGATGGTGGGCACCCACGAGGCGATGCCGGTGTGGTTGGAGAACGACGCTCCCAGCACCAGCAGCGCGTCGCTGCGTCCCATCACTGCCGAAGCCACCGGCGTCCCCGAGCGGCCCACCACCCCGCAGGCGAGGGGATGATCGTCGGCCACCAGTCCCTTGGCCTTGAAGGTGGTGACCAGCGCGGCGTCGAGATGCTCGGCGAGCTCGATCACCTCCGCCCGGTGAGCACGGGCGCCATTGCCGGCGATGATGACCGGCCGCTCCGCCCCGCGCAGCATGTCGACGGCCCGCTCCAGCGCTGCCGTCGGCGCGCCGATGTCGTGGGCGGCGATGCGGCCTGCTCGCGGTCGCGGCGGCGGATCCTCCAGTCCGGGAAGCTCCTGCACCTCGTCCGGAAGGATCAGGTGGGCGACGTCCCGGTTGACCACGGCGTGCTTGACGGCCAAAGACATCAGCTCGGTGGCATTCCCGGAGACGAGCACCGTCTGGCTCCACTCGGCGACTGCGGCAAATGCCTCCGCCAGCGGGATCTCTTGGAATGCTCCCGGTCCCAGCACCTGGGTCTGCACCTGGCCGGTCAGCGCCAGCACCGGGGCACGGTCCACCTTGGCGTCCCACAGCCCGGTGAGCAGGTTGGTGGCGCCGGGACCGGCGATGGAGAAACAAGCCGCGGGCCGCCCGGTGACCTTGGCGTAGCCACTGGCGGCGAACGAGGCGGCACCCTCGTGGCGGATGCCGACGTAGCGCAACCGGCCCGATGCTTCTGCCTTGCGGAAGGCGTCGGCTAGGCCGAGGTTGGAGTGTCCCACCATTCCGAAAACCGTGTCGATCCCCCAGTCGGTCATCACGTCGACCATCTGATCCATGAGCGTGGTCTCTTGGGCCACCACCGGAAGACGGACGTACAGACCGTCCTCCCGCTGCTCCGCCTGGTAACAGGTGGCTACGTCCGCGAAGCCCGGTGGGGGCTCGCCGGTCAGCGGGTCGTACTCGTAACCGTGCCAGGGGCAGAGGAGATAGCCGTTGTCGATCTCGCCATCTCCCAGCGGCCCGCCCTGGTGGGGGCAGCGATTGTCGAGCACCCCGAAGCCGGCCTCGGTGCGGGAAACAGCCAGGGCGCGCCCCGCGGCAACGACGGTCGTCACTCCCCCCACGCTCAACTCACCGGGGTCGATCTTGACCCACTGGTGATCGTCGACGGCAGCCTCGTCCGGCATGGCGCTCCCTGGGTTGGCGGCTACCCAAACTAGCGAGAGACCGCGCTACCGATCGCGCCGCCCGGCGCCGGGATCACTCCCTACCTCGTAGCTCCGCTCTGCCGCGGCGATAGAACTCCAGCGCCGCCCCGCGCTGGTCATCGGCGGCGAGCAGGGCCTCGTACCCAAGGCTGGCACCGTTGAAGTGGGGGTCGTTCCAGAAGCCTCCCTTGGGCACTTCCGACCAGGGAGCGACGTAGAGGTACGGCTGCGGGTGGTGCTCGTCGCCGGGGGAGCCGCCGAAGGAGGCCCGCTCCTGGGCCCCCTCGCTGCCGAACTCGGTCGCCACGTCGAAATGCTCCGGCCACAGCTGCACCCGTCCCGGGTCCTCCCCCAAACCGCCGGCGCGCAACTCCTCCAGCACCGAAGTCACGAAGCCGTACCAGTCGCTCAGCGCCCGCACCGCCGGCTCGTCGACCGGCAAGGGCTCGTCGAGATCTCCGGCGGAGGGCACATCGAACTCGGCGCCCGCGGCCGGGTCGATCTCCAACCCGAGGAGGTCGGCGGCGGCGCGCAGCGTGGTGAGGGACGCCCAGCGCACCTCCTCATCCGCCTGTACCACCAGACAGGTGCCCTGCACCCTCACCTGCTCGTCGGACCCGAAGAACGGAGTCCCGAACCCCCCGCACGTGTAGCGCAGCCCGATCTTGCCGTTGACCCGGCGGCGCGCCGGGGACAGCACGTAGAAGGCCAGCCGGTGCAGTGCCCCCCGAGCGGCCGCGAACCCGCCGGGGAGCGGCACCAGACGGCGCCAGGCACCCAGCCACCGGTCGGCACACCAGGCAGACAGCTCGACGTCCCCGGCCGCCAGCGTATCCCAGCTGCGATCGGCCTCGGACAGGGGCAGCACCACCGGCATCCCGGCCGGTACGTCGCGGTGGTCGAGCGGGTCATCGGCCCACCATTCCCCATCCGCCACGGCGGGCGGGGAGGGCTCCAGCACGCGTACCTCCCAGTTCTCGCCCAGCCGCGCGGCAGCCTCACGGCGAGGATCGCGGGGCTCGGGTGGTGTCGATCCAGCGACCATGCCGAGAGGCTACTCAACGAGACCTCCGGACGGGATAGCGGAGGCCACGTCACGAGCTCACCCGCTCGGCCGGAGGCGGCGGCCCTCGCGGAGGGCATAGAGAGAACCCCCCACGGAGGGGGGTCCTCTCTCGTCCCGGGGCGCGGGAGGATTGAGATCGGTTGCTTCACCTGCGTCGTAACAGCCCCGGTTGCGGTCCCTCGCTCCTCGATCGGTCAGCCCCATCGTGGAGGCGGGCAGGTTGGCCGCGCCTCTCCACCGGGTTAAGGATGCGTCAAGTGCCCCCGCCCGCTTTGGGACCAGCTGCCCATGCCCGGTGGCCAAAGGCCTGGGGTCCCCAGCCGGCGGTGCGGCGTATGCTGAGAACGGATCCGAGTTTCGGAGGTAACGCCATGGTCGCGGTCTCGATGGAGGGCGTGTGGAAGACTTATGGCGAAGGCGCTACCGCCGTCCACGCCCTCAAGGAAGTGGACCTGGAGGTGCCCGAGGGCGAGTTCACCGTCATCTTGGGGCCCAGCGGCTCCGGTAAGACCACCTTGCTTAACCTCATCGGGTCCATCGACCAGCCCACCTCGGGCAGCGTGATCGTGGAGGGAGCCGATCTCGGCGAGCTCGACCACGATGCCCGCACCCGCTTTCGGCGCCGCTCGGTGGGCTTCATCTTCCAGTTCTTCAACCTCATACCCACCCTCACCGCTCAGGAGAACGTGGAACTGGTCGCCGAGCTCACCGGCAAAGATGGGGCGGAGCGGGCGCGCGACGTGCTGGCCCAAGTTGGGCTGGGAGATCGCCTCGACCACTTCCCCTCCCAGCTCTCCGGGGGCGAACAGCAGCGGGTCGCCATCGCCCGAGCCTTGGCCAAGAAGCCCCCAATGCTGCTGTGCGACGAGCCCACCGGGGAACTCGACTTCGAAACCGGCCGCCTGATCTTGGGGCTGCTGCGACGCCTCAACCGTGAGGCCGGCCAGACGGTGCTCCTCGTCACCCACAACGCCGCCATCGGCGAGATCGCCGACCGGGTCTTGCGCCTCCGCAGCGGTGAGATCGTCGACGATCGCGCCAACTCCGCCCCTGTTCCGGCCGAGGAGGTGACGTGGTAGAGACGGCGCGCCGCCGGCAGTCGAGCCGGGAGGGCCGCCACGAGCGCTCCCGGCGCCGGCCGGGGGCTCATGCTCGTCCCCGTCTGGCCTCGCGGCGGGTCAAGACCCTGCGCCGCAAGCTCCTCCGGGACGTGAAGCGCAGCCGGGCCAACTTCGTGGCGGTGACGGTCACGGTGTTCTTGGGGGTCACCCTGTTCGCCGCCTCGTACGACTCCTTCCAAAACCTGGAGGCGTCCTACGCCCAGACCGCGATCGACTTTCGCTTCGCCAACCTCACCGTGCACGGCGGCGACACCGCCACCTTCGCCGCCGCCGCCACCACCGAGGGGGTCGAGTCCGTCCAGCAGCGCATCGTTGCCGACGTTCCGCTGGCCGTCTCGGGCAGCAAGCTGCTGGGGCGAGTGGTGGGAATGCCGGCCGCTGGGCAGCCCGCGGTCAACCAGGTGAAGGTCCTCTCCGGCACCTATCTCGACCCCTCCCGGCCGGAGGGCGTGCTCGTGGAGGAGCACATGGCCGACCACTTCAATCTTGCCGCCGGGACCGAGTTCGAGGTGCTGACTCCCCAAGGGTGGCGAACGGTGCAGGTGGTGGGCGTGGTCTCATCGCCCGAATACATCTGGCCGGCACGCAACCGCCAGGACATCATCACCTCGCCGGACGATTTCGGGGTGGTGTTCGCCGGGGAGACGCTGGCGAGCGAGGTGACAGGGCTGGCCGAGGCCAACGAGGCCGCGGTCTACTACGTCGGCGGCGAGGAAGACCCGGCCCTCAGCGACCGCCTCACTGCGCTGGCGGCACAGGCCGGTGCCCTCGATGTGTACACCCGGGCGGAGCAGGCATCCAACGCCGCGCTGGAAGAGGACCTGCGCGGCTTCGAGGAGCTGTCGCTGTTCTTCCCCGTGCTCTTCCTGGTGGCGGCGGCGATGGCGGCCTACGTGATGATCAACCGCCTGGTGCACTCCCAACGGCCGCTCATCGGCATCTTGTTCGCCGAGGGATTCACCCGGCGCCAGGTGGTGGGCCACTACTTGGGGTACGGTCTGCTGCCCGGTGTGGCCGGGGCCGTCCCGGGAGCCATTGCCGGCGTGTTGCTGGCCCGGATGATCACCGGGCTGTACACCGACCTCCTCTCGGTCCCGGTGCGCCTCATCCAGTTCTACCCCACGACGCTGTTGCAGGGTGCCCTCTTCGGCGTGGTCGCCACGCTGATCGCGGCCGCCGCCCCCGCCTTGTTCGCTTCCCGAGTGATGCCGGCTCAGGCGATGCGGGGCACCATCCCCACCGGCAAGGGCCGCCCCAGTGTGGCGGAGCGACTGCTCCCTCCGCTGCGCCGGCTCCCCATCCGCTGGCGGATGACGCTGCGCGGCATAGAGCGCAACCCGCGGCGCACCGTCTACACGGTGGTGGGAGTGGTGCTGTCTCTCACCCTGATCCTCGTCTCCTGGGGGATGATCGACACCACCCGCTTTCTGCTCGACCGCCAGTTCGTCGAGATCCAGCGCAACGACGCCACGGTGCACTTCACCGGCCTGGTGGGGAGCTCCGAGGTGGCGGCCCTGGAGTCGATCCCCGGCGTGGCGGCCGCGGAGCCGGTACTGGAGCTGCCCGTCTCCATCTCCCAAGGAGAGCTGCGTTACGAGACGGTGCTGGTGGCGATGGAGCCGGCAACCGAGATGCACCGCTTCGTGTCCGGCAGCGGCACCATCAAGCTCCCGGCCGAGGGCATCCTCGCCGGGATCGCGTTGCGCGATCAGCTGGAGGTGGGTGAGGGCGACCTGGTGACGCTGGGCGCGGCCGGCTTCTCCGTCCAGGAGCGAATCGCCGGCTTCGTGGACGAGCCGCTGGGTACCGTGGCCTACGTCTCCCGCGACCGCGTCGCCGCCCTGGCCGGGGGTGGGGAGCTGCCGGCGACCGCCGCCCTGTTGCGCTACGAGGAGGGGGTGGTGCCCGAGGAGCTGCGCGCCAGCCTCACCGCGCGCGACGACGTGACGGCCTTCGAGGACTCCAAGGCCATCTACCGCACCGTGCAGAACTTCATGAGCCTGTTCTACGGCTTCGTCGGCATCATGCTGGTCTTCGGCAGCGCCATGGCCTTCGCCCTGGTGTTCAACGCCATGACGGTGAACATCGCCGAGCGGTCCCGGGAAGCGGCCACCCTGCTGGCGGTGGGCGTCGAACGGGGCACCCTGACCCGTCTCATCACCGCCGAGAACCTGCTGGTCGTCGGCGCCGGCATCCCGCTCGGTCTGGTGCTCGGCTGGTACGTGTCGTCGCTGGCGATGGCGTCGTTCAACAGCGACTTGTTCCGCTTCGACCTCTACGTCCAGCCCACCACCTTCCTGTGGTCGGCGCTGGCCATCCTCTCGGTGGCGCTGCTGTCGCAGGCTCCCGGCCTGCGGGCGGTGCGGCGGCTGGACGTGGCCCGCATCGTCAAAGAGCGTTCCACATGACTACGACGCGTCGAGCTCACTCTCGCTGGAAGTGGGTTCCGATGGCGGCCGGGGGCTCGCTGCGCAAGATGGGTCGTAATCCCGGGTAGCGGTCGGCGAGGGTGCGGAGCGAGTCGCTGTAGACCAGGACCAGCGTCAAGATCATCAGCGGGAAGGGCAGGATCGGCAGCACCTGGGCCAGGCCGGGGAACACCGCCTGCAGCTCGAGCGCCGTCTCCACCAGCGCCCCGAAGAGGTAGGTGCCTAAGGCCACCCGCAGCGGGTGCCATCCCCCGAAGATCACGATGGCCAGGGCGATCCAGCCCAGGCCGGCGGTATGCCCCTCCGACCATCCCAGCTTCACGTCCAGGGAGTACGCCGCCCCGGCGATGCCCACCAACGCACCCCCCAGCGCAGCGTAGAGGTACCGCAGCCGGTTGACGTCGATGCCGCGGGCGAAGGCGCCCTCAGGTCGCTCTCCCACTCCTTGCAGTGCCAGGCCCCGCCGCGTGCGCAGCACATACCAGTACGCGACGCCGATCAGCAACAGTGAGCCGTAGCCGACCAGCGTGTGGTCGAACAGGATCTCGCCGACGAAGGGGATGTCTCGCAGCACCGGTATCGGCCGGCGCGGTACGAACGGGCCCCGCTGCCCCACGTAGGGATCACCGAGGAATGCGCTCAACGAGGTGCACAGCTGGAAGAGGACGAATCCCACCGCCACTTGGTTGAGGCGCAGGGAGATGCTGCCGTAAGCCACCACCAGCGCCACCAGCAGTCCCACCACCGCCGCCGCCAGGAAGCCGAGCCAGACGTTGCCGCTCACCACGGCGACGGCGAATCCGGTCATCGCCGACAGCAGGATGCTGCCGTCGAGGGAGAGGTTGATCACCCCCGACTTCTCGGTAATGGCCTCGCCCACGGCGGCGAACACCAGCGGCGCCGAAGCCCGGACGATGCTGGCGATGGTCGCCTCCACTACTTCACCTCCGCCGGGGCCACCACCGTCTCCACCGGAGGTGCACCCGTGGGTTCGGCCGCCAGCCCACGTCGCCGCGCCTGCCATCCCTTCACCATCAGGGTGAAGAGCACCAGCACGCCTTGCAGCACCCCGCCCAACGAGGAATCCAGGTCGAGACGCAGTTGAAGCTGGGTACTGCCGATGGTGATAGCGGCGAAGAACAGCGCGATGGGAGCGATCCACTTGGCGCGGAACGCCGCCAGCAAGGCGACCAGGATGGCCAGGTAGCCATAACCGCCGGAGACGGCCGGGACCAGCTTGTGGTGAAAGCCGGTGGCCTGCACAGCACCCGCCAGCCCGGCGAGCATCCCGCACAGAGCGAACGCCAGCAGCATGTAGAGGCCGGTGGGGATTCCCAGCAGGTGGGAACTGGTCATGTTGCGCCCCACCGCCCTCAGCCGCAGCCCGAAGTAGGTGCCGCGCAGCAGCAGATACACACCGACCACGGCCAGCACCGCCACCAGGATCGCCAGCGGTGCCAGGCGAAGTCCCTCCAGAGTGGGGAGCCAGGCCTCCCGGGGGAACGGCTCGGTGCCGCTGGTGGAGGCGATGCCGGCCCGCTTCCAGGGCCCCAGGATGAGGTAGATCACGAGTCCGGTGGCGACGAAATTCAACCCCAGGCCGCCGAATATCTCGTTCACCTTCCCGAAGGTGCGCAGCGCCCCCGCGGCCAGCGCCCATAGCGCTCCGCCCACCATTCCCGCCAGCAGCGTCAGCGCTACCAGCACCGGACCGGGCGCCGTCACCACGCGCGCCACGAGCGCCGCCGCCACCGCCCCGGCAACTATCTGGCCCTCGATCCCGATGTTCCACAGCCCCGCGGTGAAGGTGATCACCAGCCCGGCAGCGGCCAGCACCAGCGGCACCCACGCCATCAGGGTGTCGGCGATCTTGGACCTGGTGCCGAAGGACCCCTCGAACAGCAGTCGCAGCGCGTCCCAGGGAGAGGTGCCCACCGCGAGCAGCAGCAGCACGGCCACGAGCACCGCCACCAATACGGCCACCAGCGCGCTGGTGACGGCGGGGTCCCGGCGCTGCCGCGTAGCGGCGCTCACGTGGCCACCTTGCCGCCGATGAGGTGGCCTAGTTCATCGACGTCGGTAACGGCGGCTTCGACGACCTCCAGCACACGCCCCGAGAAGAACACCACGATGCGGTCGCTGTATTGGAGCAGCTCGTCGAGATCTGCCGAAGCAAAGACGATGCCCGTTCCTGCCGCGCGGCGCTCCAGGAGCCGGTCCCACACCCAGGAGGCCGATTCGATGTCGAGGCCGCGAGTGGGGTGTTCCATCAGCAGCAAGCTCAGCTCGGACTCGAGCATCGCCAGCAACAGCCGCTGCTGATTCCCCCCGGAGAGGGATTCGGCGGTGGAATCGGGCCGGCCTACGATGTGATGAGTACGGATGTCCCGGTCGGCTCGCTCCTCGGCCCGCCGCCAGTCGACGAAGAAGCCGCCGCCGTGCCGCAACGCGAAGTGCTCCGTGAGGGTGAGGCCGGCCACCAGCCCCTCCTCCAGTCGACCCGCCGGCAGGTACTGCACGCCGCTGCCGAGGAAGTCGCGGTAGTGGCGCCCGGTGAGATCGCGGCCGCCGACCCGGAGCCGGCCGCTTTGGAGGGGTTCCAGGCCGGCGCAGGCGCGCAGGAGGGTGCGCTGACCGCTGCCCTCCAGCCCGGCCAGGCCCACCACCTCACCGGCGCGCACGGTGAGCGACACGTCCTCCACCGCCGCCAGCTGCCCGGCCATGGTGGCATGCTCGACCTCCAGCACCGGATCACCGAGAGGCACCACCCGGCGTTCGCCGCTCACGATCACCTGTCCGAACATCAGCTCTACCAGCTCTTCCGCAGGGCACGGCATCTC
>JABAOH010006815.1_pt1 | contig 23122 bp, 20 predicted proteins | sample 7062181 | NCBI WGS metagenome assembly JABAOH01 (sample SAMN14538630, study PRJNA623070) | marine sediment metagenome | biome: marine biome [ENVO:00000428]; feature: marine pelagic biome [ENVO:01000023]; material: deep marine sediment [ENVO:00002113]; isolation source: pool of 5 deep marine... | reverse complement strand
TGGGAGGGGATGCCTGTCTCACCGGATCCGGCGGAGTTGTCCGTCGAACACCTCCTTTGGGGATACCCGGCGCAGCCCTACTACGACGAGGAGGCCAACCGGGTTGTTCTCCCTGACTTCCAGAGGGTGGGATGGCCCTACCCCAGGGACACATCGTTCACCACTCAACTGGGAACCGTGATCTGCAACATGAGGCGGTATAGCAGGAGGTTCGAGCCGAGGGTGGTAAAGCTGGCCTACGAGCACGACTTGGTGCTATCGAAGAATACGAAGGTCGTATGGGATGCCAACGACTCGGAGGACGCCTACACGGAGCCACCGTGCGTCGAGGGAGGCGACGTCCACATCGTCGACGAGGAGACCATCGCCATAGGCGTCGGGCAGAGGTCCACGTACACGGGCTTCATTGAGGCGGCGAGGCGTATCTTCGAGCTCGATGGGGATGGGGAGATCCGGCACATATGCGCCGTGAAGCTGCCCGACTACCCTGCGGTCGACTACATGCATCTCGACGTCGTCATCAACTACCCGGAGCCGGGGAAGGCCCTAGTTATGCCCTACTTTTTCGAGAGCGAGGTCGTCCGAGACATGCCGAGGAAGGGTCTGCTGCTGAAGACATTGGAGGCCGTCAGGTCCCAGAGTGAGAAGGACGGGAGGCCAATGGCCCCAGTGGTCCACCCTGACGCCTTCAAAGAGGCTGGCAGATGTTACGTATATGAGAAAACCGGCAGAGAGCCGAGGCTCGCAAAGAGATGGCCCAGCCTAGTCGATTTCCTCGTCGAGGAGGGGAAGCTTGAGGCTGATGGGATCGTCTATGTCGGCGGTCGTCCCAAAGGGGAGCACGACATCGAGCACCTCATGCTCGCACTTATGGAGCAGGCGAGGGGGGCCTCGAACATCGTGACCATCAAGCCCGGGCTGGTGGTAGCCTACAAGAGGAACCACGCGACGAACGACGAGCTTCGGGAGCACGGGATCACGGTGAAGGAGTGGGACGACAGCTACCTCGACATGCTGGGGGGCCCTCACTGCAGCACATCGCCCTTGTGGCGAGACCCAATTTAGATGTCGCCCACTAGGCTCTCTCTTATCCTGTCTAGCCTAGCTTTCGCTTCGACACTGCTCAGTACGTGCCATTTGCCCCAGTCATGCTCCAGACTCTCACACGGATATTCTTTGCAGTGGGCGCAGTTTTCCAGTCCCCTGTCTCTTACGCAGTTTTTTATCCAGCAGGCTCCGCAGTCTTTAGAGACCCTTTCCCCGTAGCAACCGTCGCATATCAGGTCCTCGGCCTCGTAGCGGGTGTCATCAAAGGCCCAATTCTCAGCCATCTTCGCTAGTTTATCGTGGTCGTTCTCCTGTGTGGCGTGATAGGCCGGGCATGTTGCGCAATCGATGCCGCAAGGAGCGAGAATTTGGACGTTCCCTGGCATTGTATTAGGGGGCTCTGAAGGTAACGAGATATAACTGTTTTTAACCTTTTTATATAAAATATGTGCTAAATAATATGAATTTAGTTAAAAGTGCCTGAAGCAGCGCTCGCCGGTGAAGGCCATGGCGATGCCGTGCTCGTCGCAGGCCTCTATGACACTCTTGTCCCTGATCGAGCCCCCGGGCTGGACGCATGCAGTAACCCCGTACTCGGCGAGCAGCTCGATGGAGTCACTGAAGGGGAAGAAGCCGTCCGAGGCGAGCACAGATCCGGGCACCTCGTCGCCGTGGCCCCTGTCGACGGCCTTCTCCAGGGCGAGCTTCACTGCGGTGACCCGATCCTGCTGCCCGGTCCCGACGCCAAGAGTGGCTCCCTCCTTGGCGAGGACGATGCCGTTGGATCTCACGTTCATGCAGACGTACCATGCGAATATGAGGTCCCTCAGTTCCTGGGGTGTGGCCTCGCGCTCTGTGACGAAGTCGAGGTCGTCTGGTCCCCTTATCTTGGTGAGCATCGGGGCCGAGAGGACTATAGAGCCGTCCATCTCGGTCTTGATGGAGATTGGCCAGAGGGGGTCGCCAATGAACCGGCTCATCTTGTCGAGGTTGCCGGTCCTTAGCACCCTGAGGTCCTTCTTCTGCTCGAAGACCTCCAGGGCTCCGTCGTCGAAGTCCAGGGCGGCGACGCCCTCGACGTACGTCGCGAGTATCTCCTCAGCGGTTCCCTCGTCTACCTTCGTGTTGAACCCGACGAAGCTGCCGAAGGCGGCGAGGCTGTCGCAGTCCCTGGCCCTGGCGTAGATCTCCCTCAGGCTGTCCTCTTGGCCCCGGGAGACGGCGACGCCGGAGGGGTTTAGGTGTTTCATGACCGCGCAGGCGGGCTCCTCGAAGTAGCGGACGATGTTGAGGCTGTTGTTCACATCCTCAAGGTTGGTCTGGCTGAGGCCGCCCTTCCCCGTCTTCACGACCTCCAGCGCCCCCGTCGTGAGAGTGCCCTCCACAGGGGCGTAGAAGGCAGCGGGCTGGTGGGGGTTCTCCCCATACCTGAGGCTCATCGCCTTCCTGAAGACGATCTCATCGTCCCCTATGACGATCTTCACCGCATCCGGGAACTCTTCCTCGAGCCTGGTCCTGTACATCCTCCTTAGTTTCTTAGACATCGACTAACCCTCCTGTCTCTTCAGGTACTCGACTATAGCCTTGTCATAGCCAGCAGTCCTCTTAAAGGCCTTCTCAGCCAGTTCCCGAATCATTTCAGTTGAAAACTCACCATCGTTCTTCTCTAGGGCCTCTATGACCGCACCATACTGGGAGGGGTCTATGACGACGGCGACCCTTCCGTAGAGGAGGGCGGCCTTCGCTGCGGAACGGGTCATAGTCGGGCCCCCGATGTCGATGTTCTCCGCCGCTTCCTCGAGTCCTGCGCCGCGTGTTGCGACCTCCTCGAAGGGGTATAGGTTGCTGACGAGCATGTCGAAGGGCTCGATACCGTGGCGATCCATGTAGGCCCTTTGTTCTGGGTCGTCTCGGTCTAAAAGAAATCCGCCGTGCACCTTAGGGTGGAGGGTCTTGAGCAGGCCCCCTGGGCTCTCTGGGTGGCCGGTGTACTCCGCCACCTCCGTCAGCCACTCATAGCCCATATCCCTTATCCTGTGGGCCGTGCCTCCCGAGCTGACTATCTCCACGTCGAACCCGCCAAGGGCTTTGACCAGCTGCTCCAAGCCATCCTTATCGTAAACGCTTATGAGAGCTCTCTTTATCATGGCCATAGATCTAAAAGGCCATTATGACCTTTGTATGCCTTCTCCTTATGATCATCGATTCTGCTTGAGAGAAACTAGGTTGGGGAATATTCATGTCTACCACACATTCGAGGAACGTGGCGCGCGCGCAATATTCTTGGTTGGTTTCAGTCCATTCAACCTCTGTAATCTACATAGACAGGGCTGCTCCACGCCATGCTTCCGTCGCTCTGGACTACCCTCAACCAGTATTGGCTCACGCCTCTCAGGGGGTCCTCATCGACGTAACTGAAATCCAGTCTCCTCGGCAGCTCGCCTCCCGATAACGCGGAAACCTTCACTTTCTGGTTCACGCCTCCCGCTTCGATCACGAGGGGCTCGTAGCCGATTTCATTGAGCTTGAAGGAGAAGGTCACTGGCGTAGAATTGAAGGTTACCTCTGTGTCCTCTGGAGCATCCATCTTCAGTACTACGCCGTCTGGGTCTCCTCCCGTCGTAGAGGCCCACTCCAGCCTCTGGTCAGATACCCTCCTCACCCCTTGATTGGCGTAGTCGAAGGCGAACTCCTTGTAGGAGACGATCCTGCCCCTGTTTAGTTGTAGCCCACCCTCCCAGTCCACCCTCTTAGGCCTGCTCCTCACCCTTACGCCGCTCCACTCTATTTTGATCAGCCTGTCGGCTTCATCCCTAGGCTTTGCAAAGGGGTGCCTATAGATGGTCTCGACGCCTCTCTTGAACTCGACCTCGTGGAGGGGTGCCGTGCCCATGATCCTGACGGAGATCTTCGGAGGCTTATTCGTCTGGAACTCATCACCCATCACGTGACCGTCCATGTCGACGTGGAGGATCATCCTCTCGCCGGTTGTTGCATAGCAGCGCCTGCTCCAGAGGGCCTCCCAGATGGCTTCCCTCGTCAGCTCCTTCGCGTAGACACCCGTGTAGCCCCCCTTCGTGGTGAACCTATCGGAAGGGTAGGTGAGGCCTGGACGGCAGGTGTGGTCATCGCTGTTGGCGACGAAGCCGACCTTCAGCCCCCTCTCCAGTGCTTCCTCGAGGAACCACTCGAAGGTCCCGTGGTGTGAGTGAACCTCAATGAGGGGGACCCGCTCGGGGTCGTGGAAGTCGAGGTTCGCGTGGCGCCCGCCGACGTGGGCGACGGCCATGACGTCTCTCCTCCCGCGGAAGGTCTCCCAGAGCTCGGAGATGGGGTACCTGTTGGTGTCCTCGTCGGATCTGTCCTCAATGAGCCAGTGGTTGCTCCTGTGGATCTGCTCGTCGTCGCTGATGAAGTAAATGTTGTGGTCGCCGCCAGCGGGGGTGAGGCCGGACCACTCGTAGCCGAGGAAGGTGACGAAGTTGCCGGGATCGTTGTATCTCTTAATCTTCTCGCAGACCTCCTGCCAGAGCTCCTTTGTCACCTGGAAGTCGTTTCCCTGCCAGCTCCCGAAGTCCATCGCGGCGACGTCCCTGACGAAGCTGAAGTACTCGTCGACGGTGCCAGTACCGACGGTCTGCTTTGTCTGCCCGTGGAAGTCGCCCCAGAATAGCCTGAGCTCAGGTTCCTCCCTTCGAATGATGATAGGGTTGGAGATCGCCTCTCTACCAGCCTCATCCCTGATGGAGATATTCTGCAGTCCGGGCGAGTTCAGGACGACTCCTTCTAGCCTCTTAGCGCCCACATCATCCTCGTTAAAGGTGTACTCTACTGGGAGCGACGCCTCCGGGTCTGATGAGCTGAAGGATATCCTGCCTTTGTATCCGTCTGAGCGGTTTCCCCAGCTGTCGAGGGCCCGCACGGTCATGGATATCGGCCTTCCCACGATGGCCTCCGAGGGGGCGACGACCTGAATACATTCGGCCGGTCCGCCGATCACCCTGATGCGGGGTGAATCAAGGATCTCCTCAAACTTCCCCGTCCCGAAACAGTCCACTAAGACCTTGAAGATGTGCTCCTGCTCCCGAAAAGTCTGCATCCTCAGCCCCGGTCCGCAGCTCCTGTCGCCGAAGGTTACGGTGACGGTGTCCCCCTCGTACAGCGAGCCGTCCCGGATGTCGACTTGGAGGGCGCCCCGCCACGGGCGGATGTGCCCCCTTTCGTCGTACTTGGTTTCTAGGCGGACTGCGCCCGTCGTGGTGACCGTAGTGTATCCGGAGCTCTCCGGATCTTCAAGCTGAGGGCTTTCCAGGTCGCTTACGCTCCTCCTCGCTACCCTGATAGATCCACCGTCGTCGATGCCGAACCTGCCCACATGGTAGGTTATCCTCCATGTGCCAAGGCTGCCAGCGACGACGTCATCTTTCGGCTCGATATCTGCCCATCCAAGCCATGTCCTGTCCATACCCAATCACGGAACAATAGCCCCTTGGATTATTGAAATTAATCTATGGATCAAGGGAAGTCGTCCGCCATTCGATCCGCAGAGAGGTTGTTGTAGCGAATAGGCGAGCCTCAACTGATACGATGAAAAAATGGAGTGATCAGTCTCTGCGTTCCTCTCTAGGCCCTGGGAGCAAGATGTCATGAGGACTTATCTCCTGGGCGCCCCTCTCCGTCACGAGGGCGAGTTTGGCCTTCTCCCACATCTCGGGGATCGTTCGAGCCCCGACATAGCCCATGGCCGCCTTGAGGCCTCCGACGAACTCGGAGACGATCTCTGAGGCGCCGCCCCTGTATGGGACCCAGCCCTCGACACCCTCGTTTATAGTCTTTGAAGGCTGGGAGTACCTGTCCTGAGCATACCTCTTCTGCCGGGCGGCTGCGCTACCCATGCCGTAGTATTCCTTGTAGTACCTACCTTCGAGTGCCACGAGCCTTCCTGGGCTCTCGCTCGTACCGGCGAAGATGTTACCCATCATGGCGCAGGAGGCGCCGACGGCCAGGGCAACAGCGATGTCCCCCGGGTTCCTTATTCCGCCGTCCGCGATGATGGGGGCGTCGGACCCGTACTCCTTCACCGCGTCCGCCACCTGGGAGACTGCGTAGAGGGTCGGTGACCCGGCCCTCGTGACGACGCTGGTGCTGCAGATGGAGCCGCTACCAATGCCTACCCTGAGGCCCGCGACGCCGTCGAGCTTCGTCAGGCAGTCCTCCGCAGCCTCGTAGGTGCCGATGTTGCCGACCACCACCTCGGCGGAGACCTCGCCCATCACCTTCCTCGTCGCGTCGAAGCAGTTCCTGTTGTGGAAGTGGGCGACGTCGGTGAATATGATGTCAACGTACTCGTCGAGGGCTTTGGCCCTATCCAGGTCGAAGGGGCTGATGGCAGCGGCGCAGATGAGCCTCCCCATCTCGTCCCTGACGGCGTCCGGGTAGGTGCCCTTGAGTGTGATGTCCTTCATTGTGATGAGGCCCGTCACCCTGTTTGCCTCGTCGACGATGGGGAGCTTCTCTATACGATGCTCGTGTAGGACCCCCTTCGCCTCCTCGAGGGTTATATCCTCATCCGCCGTGATAACCTCCTTGGTCATCACATCCTCGACCTTCAGGCCGCGATCGGCCAGGCGGAAGTCTCTCCATGTCACTATACCGACGATGCCGCCCTCGTCATCAACAACGGGGAAGCCGTGGATGTTGTGCTTCTCCATCAATCCTAGCAGGTCATCGACGGTGTATTCGGGCCCAACAGTCACGACATCCCTGATGATCAGCGCCTCGGCCCTCTTCACCATCCTCGCCATCTCCACCTCTCGCTCCGTGGAGCAGTTCCTGTGGAGGACGCCGAGGCCCCCGTGGCGTGCGAGGGCTATCGCCATCTCGCCTTCTGTCACCGTGTCCATTGGTGAGGACACGAATGGGACGTTCAGCTCGACGCCCCTCGTCGCCCGGCTCTTCACGTCGGCCTCCGATGGCTCGATGGTAGTCCAGCCGGGCAGGAGAAGAACATCGTTGAAGGTGAGGGCGTGATCTGCGTTCTTGAACTTATCCCTAAAACCCATCCCTGCACTCTCGATTTTGAACCGATCCTACCCGTGCAGGGCTTATTAACATTTTTGTTTCAAAAACGAGTAAAATTGCAACTATGATGTGCGTGTTTATTTTTCTTAAAGCCCATAAACAGCTCGGTTTCAAGTCGCCCAAATTCCGCGATTATGCTTACAGCATTATTCAAGAATCGTTCTCATCTCTTTGATGAAGAGAGCCGCTAAGATGGTCACAGCCTTCACTGCAGTGATGCACGTGAACCTGTAGCCGAACCCGAGCACCTCGACGACGTACGCGAAAATGATGCTCTCGTCCACGTCAGCCACCCAGAAGTCGAAGATGATGTCATCGCTTCTAGATATTTGAGAACGGCCAATGTTCCACTGAAAAGAGCATCGTCTTCTTTTAATCCATCCCCCGACCATCGCCTGTTATCATCTCTGAGACGAAGCGGTTAGTGCGAGGGCCACAACCTTTGCTGCGTGGGTCTTGAACTCACTTGACGACTTATTCAGTGGGGATTTGGGACTCGCAGGGGACACTTGTCTGGCAGAGGCCGCAGCCATACCCCTCGAAGCCTAATGTCGAGGTGACGTATTCCCTAGTGATCTTGAGGTACTCGCTGCACTTTGCCTTGTTGTGCCCCTCCTCGGAGACCGCATTGGCTGGGCAGCGGTCGATGCATTCCCCGCACGTCCCCCTCTTGTAGAAGAGGCAGTATGCATGGTGGTCGTCGTATGGTCTTTCGGATGGCCGGATCTCGATGTTGGAGATGACAGAGCCGCATCGCATCGCCTTCCCCTTAAGAGTGATCAGCCCGTCGCATAGGCCAAATGTGCCGAGGCCTGCGGCGTAGGCCGCGTGCCTCTCGGACCAAGACGATGCCAAGCCGTACTTCTCGGAAGTCTCCCTCTTCCACAGCGGGGAGATCATAGGGGCGACAGCGAGGTAGCCGGCCTCCCGAAGGGAGTCCTCGACATGCCTCCGGAGCTCGTCGTTCGCCTTCTCTCCGTAGATGCGGGATCTCGCCCACCTCTCGCTCGGAAGCCTTTTCTGCTGCCGGTTGTCGGCCTTCGTCGCCTCCGTCTGGGGGAGGATCCAGCTCACCACTGTAAGCTCCTCGGGCTCTATCTCGACGCCCGAGAAGGTCCTCGTGAACCACTCGATGGGAATTAGGTAGAATGGGCCGATGTCCTCCTTGTAGAAGCCGTAGAGGGGGTCGTCCCCTCTGGAGAACCCGACGAGGGGCTCATCCCAAGCCCTCTCGTTCGCCTCGTTCCTGAGGGTGTTTTCAGGGGACTCGGCCACGAACCTCTTGATTACCCCCTCAAGCCAAGCGGCGTTCTCGTCCATCTGGCCCAATGACAGGTTTGCCTCCGGTGATAGCTCTAACTCCCCGGAGGCCATATTTAAGCAGGACTGCTGTGTCATTACTCCAGCTTTACAGTTGAACATCTGGGGTCGCAATCGAAAACGCTATTCATGTAACGCGGCGACATTATTCTGAGTCCATAGGGCGCTGCTCGAGATGCTCGGTGGAGGCCTGATTTACGACTTCCTGCTGATCGGTCTCAGCTACGCCTACATACTGTCGATGATCCTCCTCTCGAACCACCTCGGGGGTCTCCTTAGCATATCCCGCAGGGCCTCCCGAAAGTTCCTGCACATGATAATCGGAAACTTCCCGCTCATCATCCCCTTCTTCAGTTCTGCCCTGGCACCGGTCATCGTCGCCGCGCCCTTCATACCGGTCACCTATGTCGCCTCCCCCGTCTCCCCCTTCAAAGGCCTGAGGAAGAGGCTCGGTGGGCTAGCGGACCTGACTGAGGAGGGGCATCACCACGGGCTCATCTTCTACGCCATCTCCTACACGCTCCTCGCCCTCCTCTTCGCCGAGAAGCCCCATGTAATAGCCGCAGGCATCCTCCCGATGGCCTACGGCGACAGCTTGGCGTGCCTCGTGGGGGAGAGATACGGGAGGAGGAAGCACGGCCTAATGGGTGACAAGAGCCTTGAGGGCTCCCTTAGCATGTTCGCCTCCAGCCTCCTGGTACTCACGATCAGCCTTGTCTTCTTCTCGTACATTTACGGGTTCACGCTGGCCGAGAAAGTGGTCCCAACCCTCGCGGTAGCCGCGGTCGTCACGGTGGTCGAGTGCTTCTCCCCGAGGGGGATGGACAACCTGACCGTGCCCATTTTGGGCGCACTGACTTTCCTTCTGGTGGACGGGTGGCTTTAAGCGTGGTGTTCGTCGTCCTCGACGGCCTCGATGCTTCAGGGAAGAACACCCAGGCCATGAGGCTGCGGGACTTCCTGACGAGGAGAGGCGAGTCGGTCTACGTCCGAATCCACCCCTCGGACGACAACTGGGCCGGGGTCCGGACGAGGCGTTTCCTCCTCTCCGAGGGATGGAGCGCCCACTTCGCCTCGGCCATATTCTACATTGTAGACGTCATCCGCTCCATACTGCGCTGTCCATGGTGGCTCTACGACCACGTCGTCTTCGTCCGCTACCTCATGGGCACCGCCTACCTCCCTCCCCCGCTGCACAGGATCCTATACCACTTCTTCGCGGCCATCCTCCCGAGGCCTGGCCACAAGTTCTTCCTCGACATCGACCCAGAGGAGGCGCACAGGCGCATACTGGAGGACCGCAGCGAGCTGGAGATGTTCGAGTCCCTGGAGCAGCTGAGGAAGATCGGCGTAAAGGCCCTCTATTTAGCCCGTATTAACGGCTGGTCCATCATCGATGGGAACGGGTCCAGAGACGACGTTGAGGGGAGAATCCGGGCCTATTTTCTCTGATAAATCAAGAGCCTACCGGCACATACGATCCTAATTCGCTGGTTTCCTAGTTTCCTTCAGGGAGGCCACGATCGCCACGGAGATCAACAAGCAGGCAAGGTGCACCGTCAATGGCGCTGAAAAGCCGTACGCAGAGTATAGGAGGCCTCCGAGCCAGGGGGCAGGTATCCCCGCCAGCTTTGAGTAGGCGTCTATCTTGCCCATGACGAGGGAGAGCCGCTCCCTGGGGACCACCTCCGCCAGGAGGGCCATCCAGGCCGGGATCCAGATTGCCAGGTCGAGGGCGCTCACCGCCTGGAACAACAGGAACGCCCCGAAGCTCCTGAAAGAGAGGAACCCGAGGACCGTCGTCAGGGCCATGGCCTGGGACGCTAGGAGCATCGGCTTCCTGCCGAGCCTGTCCGACACCTTCCCGAGGGGGATGGAGGAGACCCCCCATGACAGGTTGAAGGCAGTCGAAAGCAGGCCTAGCTGGAAGTCAGTGAAGCCGTAGTTGTCCACCAGAGTGCCGTAGAACAGTGCGTAGCCCGTGCCGTATCCCAGGCCCATTATGAGAAGGATGAGATAGAGGCGACCTATGCCAGGCTCAGGCATGAGGAAGCCCCTGAGCTTCTCGAACAGCCCAGTCGACTTCTCGGTCTCAACGATCTTTGGGTCCATGGTCTCCTTGAGGTAGATCGTGAGAAGCAGTAGCCCGATTGCGTCGCCTATCAGGCTAGTATAGAGGATTGATGAGTAGCCGGAGGTGACCGCGATGTAGCCTCCCGCCGAGGCCATGACGGTGTTTGTGATCTGGCCTATGGACATCAGGGTGCCGAAGGCCGTGGCCATGCTCCCGCTGCCCACCGACTCGGTGATGAGGGCGCTCCTAGCAGGGTTCCCGACCATGAAGAGGGATGAGAAGCCCATGAGGAATGCGAAGACGAGGAGGAAAACGAAGTCGCCGGAGAGGATGAGGGCAGCCATCGAGAGGACCCGGCATGCCTGGGAGACAAGGATGACTGGCTTCCGGCCATACCTGTCAGAGAGGGCGCCCCACGCGATGAGGCCCGCAGCGGTCGTCAGGTTTATCACGCTCTGGATGACCCCGAGGCCGACGACGCTCACGCCTCGCGAAAGGATGTAGGGCTGCCACACCACGAAGAACATGCCGAAGCCCAGCTGGGAGATCAGAGTCTGGACAGCTATGACCTTAATGTTCCCCTCGAGGGCGAGGTATCTGCCGATGGACCTCATGGGTGAGAAAGCCCCAGTTACAATATGGAACCAGCGGAGAGTCATAAAAAGGGTGATGGAGACTGCTCTACCAGTATACCGGTCCGTTGTTGAACCATTTGTCTTTGAGGTCAGGGATTAGAATTAGATCCTTCGCCCGCAGCCCCCTCTTGCAAGGTCCCTCGTCCTCGCGGGCCGCAAGATCTCGTCCGCCTTAGGCAGCTCCTCCATCCAAGACATCCTTGAGGTCATCGGGGTCAGCCGTTTACGGGTCTCGGTCCACGACAACCAAGTTAGCACATAGGTCACCCTTCGATGTTGTTGACATCTGGAACGAATTTCTTGATGCATTCGTACGATTATTGTTATGGTTCCTAATTGGCGATATCCCTCAATTGTTTCTGGCTAACCGCCCTCGACTACGAGGCTCGGAGACATTCCTTCGGCCCGCCTGAATCCGTCCACGGCCTCTAGGGAGTAGAAGTAGACGCCGGCCTCCTCGGGGGTGAACTGGAAGACATAGGTTGCTGTGGTGCCTGGTGCCACGGAAGCTATTTTCCACGCCGTGTGAACGGGACCCTCGGCTCCCTGTCTATATATGGAGACGGTAACGTTCTCGTGGATGGAGTGGACCCGGGTGGGATTGCTCGCCTTGAATTCGACGTATGTTGTACTACCTGCCTCAAGCCGGGTCACTGGGCTTCCGTCCAAGCCTGTCCACCTGGAAGACATGTACTCGACATGAGGCACCATGACCAGGGGGTAGCGGATTGTCTGGAATGGGAGCCAAACATTCAGAAAGAGGAGGTGGACCAGGGCCTGCCCGGTGAATACTAGTTTAACCTCTCCGCCGTACTCCTCAGATGCTTCTGTAACGGTCTCACTGAACCGCCTCATGTCCTCGATAACCAGCGTCACAGATCTGTCGAGGAAAGTGATGTACGGGACCTTCTCCCTATCGAAGCCGAAGCGTTCGGTCTGCAGGGCCTCTCCCTCGACCCATAGGGTGACCTCAACGTCGGAGACCTCTGGCTGGCGGACGACAATCGGGCTCAGAATGACGCTGATAAACCACCTGCGGGCGTAGTCCGGGAGCTTGGTGATCACCCTCTCCTCGCCCCTAGCGGAAGGGAGGGTGAGGGCGACTCCAACCTCTAGGTCTGAAACCTCCCCCCTCAGGACGTCCCTGATGTAGCCCGCAATATCTTCCTCATCGAGGTAGAAGACGACCGCCAGCTGGGAGATCTCCCGGTAGCTGCTGTAGATGCTGCCGATCTCCCTGCCGGCGAGGACTGCGAAGAAGAGGAGAGCCATGAAGAGCAAGCTGATGACCTCGTCCCTAGTCGCCCTGCTGGCCCCTCCCGTCATCGGTCTCAGCCGCCTAGATCAAGGGGAGTGCGCAATATTACCGTTCCTGAAGGCACGAAATGCATCCGGAGAAGGATTAAAAGGGCCCAAACAACCCCATACAGGAGTGAGGTTCTGATGAGGAAATTCGGCGATGTCACATTAGCCAAGGTAAAGACCTCGACGGATCTCAGGAAGCTCCTCATAGGCCCCTGCTTCGACAAGGAAGTCCTCGTAGTTAAGCCCAACTGGTACGCCCCCTACCCTGCCAACTTCACCGATGCAGAGACCCTCAGGATGTTCCTTGAGGCTGTGGACTCGAGGGTCGTCGTCACAGAGGCCTACACCCTTGAGAGGCAGGACGGAAGCATGAAGCTTAACGTCGACGGGGAGGAGGTGGACTGGAGGTGGATCCTGAAGCACCCTGACTGGGGATGGGCTAAGGAAGAGGGGGTGTGGGACGAGATCCGCAGGCAGGATAGGTGGTTCCTAGACGAGTACGGGTTTACGGACCTCTTCGACGAGTTCGGAGTCGAGTACATAAACGTCACCGAGGAGGTCTGGCGGGGGATAATAGCGGATCCAAAAGAGGTGAAGAGGGCTGTCGAGAAGAGGTTTCCACCGGCCTTCACCGAAAAGCTCTACGGGTTCCTCCCCCGGAAGTTACACGACCTTAAGGGTTCGACACTTATCAGCCTCGGGAAAGTTAAGGGCATAGGGAGCACATTCCCCAGCCTTACACTGAAGAATCTGTTCGGCCTCGTCCCAGACCCCCTCAGACCTTGGTGGCACGGCCCTAAAGACAGCAGACTAGGCAAGAGCATCGTCGAAATCGCCAAGGTTTACGCCTCCTTCTTCGAGGTATACGGCGTCTGCGAGGCCATCAAGGAGGCGACCGTGAGCCACTCCGAGGGGGAGGTAAAGGTTCCTTGGGGACGCTACGACGCCGTGAGCAACCTGGGTGTCGTTGCTCTTGGCCCCTGTCTTGTCTCCCTGGACGCTGTCCTTTGCGGACTCATAGGAGTCGACCCAGAGAAGGTCTCCTACCTCCAGAGAGGCGAGGAGGCGTTTGGGAAGTACGACAGAAGCGTTGTGGAGGAGGCAAAGGCAGCCTCAAGCGAATGGTTCCCCGTCTGAGAGACGTCACTCACCCGTGATATACCATGCCCAATCTTGTCCGCTTCCTCTCCGAGTGGCTGGCTGTCCAGGCCGTCCCCAGACTGGCAAGAGAGATAGGGCTGCCGCTGAACCTCCCAGAAGAACGCATGATCTATGGCCTGTCGACGGAAGAGATCCAGAGAATCCTTGGAGAATACGACGATATCCTCGCGGAACTAATTAACAGGCATAATATCTCTTGGTGGGATGTCTACACTAGCTCCGACGTTGGGAAGGAGAGGCTTGTTTTGGCGAGCGAGATGCGTTTGTTCGAGGATGACATCGTCCTCGACGTCGGCTGTGGCAAGGGATATCTGACTATTGCCCTCGCGACCCTTTGCAGGGATGTCTGCGGAATGGACCTCATGAACGGTCTCGGTCGAAGAGGCTGGTGGACGAACTTCATAGCCGAGATGGGGGCGCTCAATCTGAATTACAGGGTGACCGGGATAAGGGCCAGCGCAACCGATATCCCCTACAGGGACGGATCCTTCTCGCTGACGATCTCGGGCCACGCCTTAAGGAATTTTGGGGTCAGGTCCACGATTGTCAACGCTCTCAGTGAGATGCGTCGCGTCACGAAAAGCGGTGGACGTGTCATCGTAGCCGAGAACCTCCCCGTCGCAGGGAGCAGGGCCCAAGAGGCCCATCTGAAGATGTACAATTTTAGGACCAAGTATGTTAGGGGGGACAGCCCGTTCTTCACGGAGTCCGAGCTTGTCCAGATGTTCCACGAGGCAGGGCTCCCACCGACATACAAGAAGATCCTAGACTTCGACCTCTCTGCGGCGCCGCCCATTTTCGTTCTAAACATCGATACCATACCCAAGGGAGACAGGGACTACGCCGTGAGGGATTACTCTGAAGCAGTCGAGATGATAAGAGAACACGGGGAGTCGTCGCCACCCTTATTGCTAATAGAGGCAGTTGTCGAATGAGACAAAAATTGAAGTTAAAGTAGAGTCATGGCACCGTCTAGACCCTTAAATGCGTTCCGTAAAAGAGCAAGTATCCAAAAAGGGGGGGGTAGTATCGGTCTTTACACGATCTCTTTGTACCAGCTCTCTGGCGCCACGTCCGACTCCGGATCGTAGTCTGACGGCAGGAGGACATCTATCCCAAGGATCTCCGTTATGAAGACCTCAAGAACCCCCTTTACGGTGGTTCCCTCCTCCAAGTGGCCACCCATCGTGGGAACGTCCCAGGCGCCTCCTGTGACGAAATGGATGGCCGGGAAGGGCTCCTCCACTCCTTTCATGATCCTCGGGTGGATGACCCCACTCATCGAGAGGATCATACTCTGGTTCTGGATTGTGGCGGTGGACTCGTTGTGCCAGTTACTCGGGTTGGCTGTGTCCGGCGACCACATCAGGAACCTCGCAGGCTGGAGGCCTCCCATAAAGGCGGCGTGGATCTTTGCGAAGCGTATGCCGTAGTCTTTGGCGAACTGCTGGATCGCTAGGTAGACATCTGCGCCGGTGATTAGCCTCAGGATAAACTCTCTACCACGCCTGACTTCGACAACATGGTACTCTGAGGGCTTGGTCGCGTCTCGCTCCCATTTCTCCTTCATCGAAATCCCCGTCAAGTTGCTCACATACTCCAATAAGATTTGCTAGCCCTCATGTAAACGAAGTATACTCCGAGGTTCCCTTCGTGATAGCCATGTAAAACTATCAGCCCCAACAATCATCGGGTGTCTTATCGATAAAACATCAACAAATGTGAAAGAATGGTAATTAAGCAGGAAGTCTCCTTTTGCTCCTCAAAATAATTAATTTTCGTATAGAAATGAAATTAATACAAACTCGTTTCCTGTATCGCCTATTCTGAAGGAAACTATCGAGAATCCTGAAACATCAACTAAAAATATCGTCATACTGATACAGGTCTAAGGCTTTTTACCTCGAAACGATGGAGTCGAAAAAATTAGTGGTGGTCCACTCGCCTGCGTATCTTCCACGCCTTTGCGGCTCTGATGATCTTCACCAGTGCGTCGGTGGCGTTCTCAAGGAGCTTCTCCCCTTTCTCCTTCGACGCCGCCGTCGGGTCGCCCACGACGCCGGATTCACTCAGCGCGCTCCACCACTCTCCCCCCCAGACGAAGGGCCTGTCAGCTTCGGGGCCAGCAGCCTTCTCGGCCCCGTCTGAGAAGAGGGGCATCTCCTTTCTGGCCTTGGTCATGTCGACGAGGTCAGGGCGGATAGCGAGCATCATGGAGGTCTCGGTCTCCCCGGCGTGACTGCTTCCCCCCTGGACCTCGAGGATCTCCTGGAGCCTCCTGTTGTACTCTGGGAGGCCGCTCGGGTTGGCGACGGCGCACCAGACCTCTTTGTCGGGGTGCTCTACAACGGTGAGCCTCGCGGCGATGTCAACCCATGGTCTGTTGCTTCCGTGGGTGTTGTAGATGAGGATGCGCCTGAAGCCGTGGTGGACTAGGCTACGGGTTATGTCGAGGAGGTGGTCCATGAAGGTCTGCCCCTTGATGTAGATGCCGCCGGGGAAGTCGGAGTGGTGGGGGCTATAGCCATGAGGGCTCGGGGGCAAGAGGACTACGTCCTCTGGGACCCCTTCTGCTGCCCGCCTCGCGACCTCCCAGGCGAGGGTCACGTCTGTGCCTATGGGGAGATGATGGCCGTGATCCTCGAGAGTGGCGGTGGGGATGAGGACAACGCGGTCCTCCTTCACGACCTTAATTATCTCGGGCCAGCTCATCTCTTCGTACAGGAACTTCTTGACTGTCATCATAGTCTCCATCTTGGACGTTATAATCAACTATTATTATTTTGTTGGCGTGCATAGGGTCTGATCCCATATTTCCTATTTTACTCGGGCGTGCGAGAAAATGTTACAATTGAGCGCGTAACGTGTAAGAGTCATAACGTATGATGGTATTGTAAACACGCGGATCTTGGTTTTGGATCGGCTCTGCGACCTCTACTTCTCATATGCAGAAAATGATAATCACCCATCTACTTCAAATTAATTCACAGACTCGAGTACACAGGGAGGAGAGGGGTCATCGTGAAACAGGCGCAAAACACCCCTCTCAACGAAAACACCTAGAAGTCGACGCCGTTCGGGCATGATTCCTCTCAAAAACGTGCTCCCAAGCGCGTGGAGGGATACAGACGGTACCCCATAAAAAATCTGAAACAGTTATGACAACACGTTTTAGCGCAGACCACACGTGCGCTCATCACAGAACGAACAACAGTAAGTTCCAGACCGCGGCCACCATACGAACGACTCCAAAAACCACTGGGGCGAGAAGAAACAGCCACCTCTCCCTCGGCCCCACCGCCCTCGCAGAGACGAAAGACGCCAAGACCGTGAAAGAGAGCAAGGTCAGATCGAAGGGAAGCCAGAGCCCCCTCACCATCAACCAGGAGGTAAAGGGATTCGACTCGGAAACCCCAGGCCTCATCAACCCGAGCCTCGTTGAGACCTGATCCCCAAGCACCCCGACCACGGCCACGAAGCAGGCAGCCCTCTCCCTGAGACGAAGGCCCGCCCTCGCACCCAAGACATCAAACCGTAGCGGAGCCGCATGCGCCAATTGCCTCACCAAGTCCACCTAAACGCGTGCTTCCCCCTCGCATGGGACTGAGCGGGAGCCGCCTCCGGCTGTGGCCGTGACTCGACCTCTTCCTCCTCTCGTTCCCACTGGATCCTGAATACCCTTGCACCCCGCCTCGGAGACTCAGCCTCATGGTCGGACTCCCCCTCCGGCGGCTCAGATCTAGTCCTCCGAGCCCTAGTGCCCAAGAACTTCAGCTCCAGACTGTAAACTATCGGATCGACCATCCTCTTCAGGTTGACCATCCTGAGACGCGTGCCCACGAACCTGGGCCTCCTCCCCAAACGGACGGGGAAAATGTTCGTCATGCGTTTCACCTCTATTTTAACCGATTTCTTCATAAAATTCAGATATAAGCCTTCTCTAACATATCTGGGAAAAAAACAAGTTTCAAAAGTTTTTTCAGGGGTGTTTTTCACCATTTTTGGGAAACACTGCGCGAGGCTTATAAGACAAAAACATCATCAGAGAAGAAAATTTCCCATTTTTGGAAGAATCATTCAATGTTCGGTGAAACTTCCCGGGCGGGCACCATATAAGATTTTAAATTTATAATTATAACAAACATAATTATAACATGATATTTTCATTACACTAAAAAATAGAAGAACTTTGACCCCAATCTGAGCCGGTTGATCTTCGGAAATATCTAACACTCAATGTCTTCTGCTTCTGCGCGCGATGCGGAGGTAAGAAAGATGCTCGGCTAGAGCTTCCTCCGGTTCTTCGAAAAGGTATGGCGGGAAAGTCAAAATATTCTGTAATTCTCTATCCATCTATCTTAAAAATAGATCAGACAAACATAGTCCGTCAAAAAATGCCGCTAAACAGGGAGCGGGCGTATCAGGCGATGCAGAATAGTGGTGTAGACGCCCTCGTTGCCTCTTCTACGGAGAATGTCTTCTACATATCCGACTACTGGAGCCTAGGGAAGAGGCTTGGCTGCGGGGTGCAGGCCTACGCCCTCCTCCCCATGAAAGGGGAGCCCGCTCTGATCGCGCCCCTCGCAGAGGCGGACCTCATCGTCGAAAGCCGGACCTGGATCGATGACATAGTATTCTATGGGTCGTCGAACGTCGGACTCGGTAACCCGGAAGAGCCTTCGGAGCAGACCGGGATCCTCATGGATCTGTACAGGAAAGCCAGGCCGGAGGCGGACGGTGTATCCGCCCTCCAGAAGACGCTTGAGGCGAATGGCCTCAGCCGGGGCGTGATCGCCCTCGACGCCACGGGTTTAACACCTGAATTGTATAAGGGCATCAAGAGCAAACTTCCGGACGCGAAGATCGTCGACGGGGGAGAGATGCTCCGGGGGATAAGGCTCGTAAAGACCGAGCCCGAGATCGAGTGCATCAGGAGGGCGACGGAGATCACCGAGAAGTCCATGGAGGACTCCCTGGAGATCGCCCGTTCTGAGATCGCCGAGCTCGACCTGGCAGGGATGTACGCTTATTCGGTCGCCTACGACGGCGGTTTAGTCACCTACAACCTCATCGGGTTCGGTGAGAGGAGCGCCTTCCCCAACCCCGTCCCCTCCCTCTTCGAGGCCCGGCGGCGGGACATCGTACGCATGACCCTCGGCTGCACCTGGGGCCACTACCACTCGAACATATCCAGGACCGCCGTCATCGGCCGCCCCCTGGCAAAGGTGACCAGATTGTGGGAGAATGTCCAGGCAGCCCAGGATGCAGCCCTCGACGCCGTGGAGCCCGGCACAGAGCTCAGCGAGGTCTATGCCGTCGCGGAGATGGAGCTCTCAAAGGACAGGGTCGAGGGACGCGCCTACCGGATAGGCCACAGCCTCGGAGTCGAGTGCAACGAGTTGCCCTGGATCGAGAAGGAGTGCGAAGGCGTGCTGCAGGAGGGGATGGTCATCAACATCGACGTACCAATTCTGGAGCTCGGTTGGGGTGGCCTCCAGCTAGAGGATACCGTGCTGGTGACTTCAGATGGATACGAGCTCCTCACGAGGACTGATCGCACCCTGTACCTTCTATGATCTAAAGGAAAATTCTACTCGATCCAATCTGTTGTATAGGTTATTTTGGGGATCGATTTCTGAAATAACCATAAAAACCGCATGGAACTACTCGACGTAGATGGCTAGCCTGTAGGGCCTTGCTCGGGCCGCCCTGTTCTCTGGGTCGTGGATCCATGGGTCGCTCTCCTCTGCGATGGTGACGCTGCATCCGAACTCCGTCTCGAAGAAGCTGGCCGCATCCTCTAGGAGTTTCGCCTCGTTGACGACCCCCATTTGGATCCTCCTCTTCGCCGTGTCCGCTGGCGTCTTCTTTGCTTCGTCGACGATGCCCCGGGCGAAGGAAGGCACCTCCCTGGCCCTGGCCTTCAGCTCATCGTCCTTGAAGGACTCCATGATGAGTGTGCCTACGTCCAACGTCCCGGCTTGGGCCAGCTGAAGGGCCTTCAGATAGACCTTCCATTTCCAGCCGGTCGCCGCATAGAAGTGGACGTTGTTGGGGGTGATCCCAGTCACCTGTGTTATCTTCAGCACGTCCTCTAAACTGCCCCTGATGACCGACTCCAGCTCCTCTGCGTCTGGCCTCACCAGGCTTTCGTCTGGCTCTGGCCATGGGGCGAAGGCGACGAACCCGTCTTTGCCCATGGCTTCCCAGATCTCCTCGCAGAGGTGCGGCGTGAACGGCGCGAGCAGCCTGACCTGTGCGTCCATGATCTTCCACAGGACGTGCCCTATGGCGCGCTTCCTGTCGCTCCTCTCCTCGTATGCCTCGACCCTCCTCCTGTACCAGTCGAGATCCTGGTTGAGATTGTAGAGAGCCGCGTGGATCGTCTTCCTCACCTTCATCTCGGTCATCGCCTCGTTCGCCTCCCGGATGTAGCCCTGCAGCCTGCTCAGCATCCACTGGTCTATCTCGGTCAGGTCGACTTCCTCGTCTGCTGGTGAAGAGACCAATTCGAGGGTGCTTGTGTAAAACCTCTCGAGGTTGTCAGCCATCGATTTTGCAATCTCTGGGCTGAAGTCTACATCCTTGAGGGGCTCGGCGGTGATCATCAGCGTCAGCCTCAGCGGGTCGGTACCGAAGCGGTCTATGGCGTCGGCCAGGGGGATTATGTTGTAGAGTGACTTGCTCATTATCTGTCCTTGGTTCAGGACGCTTCCGTTGACGACGATACCCCTCGGCCAGTTCTCCCTCGGGAAGATGGCGTCGTGGTTGAAGATCATGAAGGTCAGATGGTTGGAGATTAGGTCACGCCCCGAATGCCGGGCGTCCAGAGGGTAGAAGTAGTCGAACTGGGCCTTTGTGGTCTCAAGCTCCTCGATGGGGATGCCGGTCGCCTCCGCNNGCCTCCGCAACCCCCTCTACATTCCCCTCACCGAGGAACACGTAGTCCCAGAACTGCTCGGTCAGGGCCTCAGGCTCGGCCTTAAGCCTGTTTACCTCCTTGATGACCGTGTAGTAGGCCATGTAAATGGTGGAGTCGGAGAGTGACTCTATTATCCACTCTGGGGCCCAAGGTAGCTTTGTGCCTATGCCGACCTTCCTCGCGCATGCCTTCCTGTCCAGCCAGTCGATGACGTGGACGTACTCCTGCCTCAGCTCCCTGGGGATGATCTCCATCTGGCTCAGGTTCTCGTGCGCGAGTTCCTTCCAGGCCTGGTCTCCGTAGTCGATGAACCACTGGTTCTCGAAGATCTTCACTATGACGTCGGTGCCGCACCTGCACTGGACGGGCTCAATGAGCTCGTACATGGTTGTGGCCCTGCCGTCTGCGATCATGTCCTCCTTGACGGCGTCCTTCGCCCTATCCACGGTCATCCCGGCATACTGGCCTGTGTTCCCCCTGAGCCTGCCATTGTGAAACTCCTGGCTGTAGACCTCCCTGGTGGCCTTCTCCAGCCTCGGGTCCTTCTGGTCCTTTATCCCCCTCTTCTCCACGATGTCGACGGCGGGGCTCTCTCCCCACCCGGGAAGCTCTATGAGTGAAATGGGCCTCAGCTTCGATACTTCGCTCTGCCTCAGGTTGAACCTCTCGAAGACGTCTTTTAGGCTCTTCTTCAGCTGCTCGATGGCGACGTAGTCGAAGGGGGCGTGAGCCGGCACAGACATGACGACCCCAGTGGCGTTCTTCGGGTCTACGAAGGTCGCTGGCAGTATCGGTATCTCCGTCTCGGTCATGGGGTTGGTCAGGTATCCCCCGATCAGTTTGTTGCCCAGGAACTCTGAGACCAGCTCCACCTCGTGTCCAAGGAACTGGAGCTTGTTTGCGGCCTCAGCACTCACCACCCATGTCTCGTCATCAACCCTCGCCTCGACGTAAAGGGTCTCGGGGTTAAGCCACATGTTGGTGACGCCGAACACCGTCTCGGGCCTCAATGTGGCCGCTGGGTACACCGTGTCTCCCCTTTTGAACTTGATGACGGTGAACTCCTCGATCTCGGGCTCCTTGTCGCCGATGGTGTCGTGCTGGCCTACTGGGTTGCCGCAGTGGGGACACCAGCCAACGGGGTGGCTCCCCTGGGTGATGTAGCCCCGTTGCCTGAGCTTGGCGAACTGCCACTCTATGAACTTGTTGTAGTATGGGTCGATGGTCGTGAACTCCCGCCGCCAGTCGATGCTGAAGCCCATCCGCTGCATCCCTGTCTTGATCTCCTGGGCGAAATACGTCGCCATACCGACAGGGGTCTCAAGCTTGTGCAGGTCCTCCTCTGGGATGTGATAGATGTTGAGGAAGGTGTCGATGAGGTCCGGGTCCTTCTCCTCAAGCCGCTCGACCATGGCGATGACCGGCGTCCCCGTGAAGTGCCAAGCCATCGGGAAGAGGACGTTGTAGCCCTGCATCCTCCTGTACCTGGCGTGGACGTCGGTCAGGGTGTAGGTCCTGCCGTGGCCGATGTGCTGCGGCGAGTTGGGGTACGGGTAGGCGACGGTCAGGTAGTACTTCGGCCTCTCAGGGTCGGGATCGGCCTCGAAGGCCCCCGCGTCCGCCCACCTCTTCTTCCACTTCTCCTCGAGCTTCTTCCAGTCCAATACGCCATCTACCCCTGGCTTTATTCGGTTATGTCTCGATGGACAAGACAATAAACGTTATGAGTAAAAATCGTTGCGGAAGGGCCTAGCCTATCTGGGCACTGAAAGCCTCTCGAATTGCGCCTCTAGCGGCTTTAAACTTATCGATGTCGCCCCCGCCCCCTTGCCCAAGATGGGGTTTTCCTCCTCCTCCTCCGCCTATAACCTCAGCCACTACACTCGCCAGCTTCCCGGCGTTGAAGCCCGCCCCAACAGCAGCCTTGTTCGCCGTGACTACAAGCCTGGGCTCCACAACAGAATGCATTACAGCGACCACATTGGCCTCTTCATCGCCGAGGGCGTTCCCGACCTCTATTAGGAATTCGCCGTCCTTGTCAACTGTCTCTATGATTAACTTAACGCCCCCGATCTCCTCAGCCTTCCCTAGCAGCTCCCTAGCTGTCTGCCTCGCCATCTCCCGCACAAGGCCCTCCAGTTGGCGCCTGAGCTCCCTGATGGTCTCTAAGTTATCAGTGACTGATTCTCTCACATTCTCCATCGGCGTGCCAAGGAGCTTGGCCGTGTCCATCAGGATGGCTTCCCGCCTCTGAACCTCGGTTAGAGCGTATGGGCCTACCGCGTACACCAAGCGCTCGACCCCGTCCTGAACCCTCTCGGTGTTAACGATCTTGATCAGGCCCGCCTCTGACGTGTTCGCTAGGTGGGTCCCACCGCAAGCCTCCACATCCCACCCACCTTCGACCTCGACGACTCTTACCTCCTTCCCCGGGACGGCGCCACCCTGGTATAGCCTGAACCCGTACCTTGCCTCTGCCTCGTCCCTCTGCATCCATCTGCAGGTGACGTCCCTCCCTTCTCGGACGATCTGGTTTGCGAGGAGCTCTATCTCCTCTATCTCCTCCCGGGTCAGCCT
>JABAOH010060755.1_pt1 | contig 23123 bp, 18 predicted proteins | sample 7062181 | NCBI WGS metagenome assembly JABAOH01 (sample SAMN14538630, study PRJNA623070) | marine sediment metagenome | biome: marine biome [ENVO:00000428]; feature: marine pelagic biome [ENVO:01000023]; material: deep marine sediment [ENVO:00002113]; isolation source: pool of 5 deep marine... | reverse complement strand
AGAACCGTCGTGAGAAGTGAAGAAAAGAAAAGGCTCTCTCCCCAAACCTCAAGAAACTTTTATCTCTTCTTTGAAATTGCTGAGTACTCACCAAAACTCAGAGAGGCCATTTCGTATTTTTTAAACAATGTCTTATTCCCGGGCGATAATCTAGTCATCATCACTCCTATGAAAACCTACAGAATGAAAGCCAGAGCTCTTGAAGTCACATCGAGAGAATCCATTGAAGATCGAGTTGTAGAATTATTACGAACTGATATTATGCTGGGAAACTCAGAATACAGAAATTTAATTGCCGACCTTTCCGGCTTAGCCAAATCATTGTCAACAATAATTCAAACTGGGTTGGTTGAACCGCCCTCTAAAGACAATCCTGTTCAAAGAGAACTTGACATAACTGAAGAACTCGAAACTACAGACATGCCGCTCGATGAACAACTTATCTATTATGAAGCCCTTCTGGGAAAACTCGAAACAATAAGAAAAATTGACCATATGAAACTTCTGGAATTTTCCAAATTTCTAAAAGAGAAAGATGGACAAAAGTACATTTTTATGTTTTATCAACGAGAATTTATCCCTCAAGTCGACCCAAAAATATTGACTCAATACATGAGTCTCTACCAACAGAGACCGGATATTCTTGCGACAATCACAAATATTTTCGATTATCACAGAAGAGACATTACATTTGATGTCGAGCCTGTGCGAAAAGCCTATTCTGACTCTTCCGCTTCCATCCATTTCTTATTTATTAGCAGTCCTCGGCCAGATGTTTATGGGGTCTACATGGAAGAATATTCAGAGGATATTTTCACCGCATTTAAAGAAATGGCAGATTCCACGGGAGGGTATGCCGAAAGTTCTGTGAATCCCGCGATTTCATTCAAGAGAGCTCTTAACGCTTCTGAAAATTATTACCTTCTGTATTACTCACCTAAGGAGTATCAGGTAGACGGAAAGTTTAAAGAAATAAGAGTTAGAGTATTAAATAAGAATTACAGAGTAGTCCACCGAGCCGGTTATTTTGCGAACTAAGTAATAGTTCAAGATTTGAAAACAAACCATTCGAGTATAAATTCACAGAAAGTTTCTCTTGAAAAATCCACGCTTGGGAAATATAAAATAAGGGAGGAGTCTAAAATGAAAAAATTTATCATTCCGCTCGTATTTTTTCTTATGGTTTTGACCCTTTCCTCGCAAATGGACCGACGCCAAGTGACAGTGAGGAACGTTATCGTTCCTGTTCGGGTGTTTGATAAAAATAATTTTGTCGAAGACCTGAAAATTGAAGATTTTGAATTGTATGAAGACGGCGTGCTCCAGAACATCGAAGCTCTTCATCTCACCGACAGGACACAACTCTCCAGAGCCGAAGGTGCTCAAGGCTTCATTCCTCAAGTTACGAGAAACTATTACCTCCTTTTCCAGTTAATAGACTACAATCCCAAACTAAAAGATGCCATAAACTACTTTTTCACAGATGTGATTCTTCCAGAAGACAATTTAACCATCCTCACTCCTGTGCAAACTTACACGCTTCCCAGCGGTGCACTCAAAAAATTCTCAAGAGACCAGATTTCCAAGGAAATGCAAAACATCATCAGGAAAGATGTACAGGTCGGCTCAGCCAACTACAGAAGCGCTTTTAGAGACCTGAAAAGGTTCGTCCAATCCATATCAGGGAGCGGCCGTGGTGTTGATGAAATGGAGGAGTCTTCTGCTGATTCTGCCTCCTCCATGGAGTTCTTGCTGCCGAGGTACAGAGAAACTTTAATGAATATGGAAAGACTCAGAGTCGTAGAAGAGAAATGGTTTTTAAACTTGGCCCAGCAATTAAAAGCGGTCGGGGGGCAAAAAAATGTATTTTTCTTTTATCAGAGAGAATTCAGACCAGAGATAAGCGGAACTGCATATAACCGAATACAAAGCGAATACCAGGACAGACCGAATATTCTGGCCGAAATAAATGACCTGTTTGCATTCTACCGCAGGGATACGACACTGAATGCCGACAGAATAAAGCAAGCTTTTGCGGATTCCTCCCTTGACTTTTATTTTCTTTATATGGATAGACGGCCAGATAGTGCAGTCGGGATAACCATGAGAGAACAGTCTGAGGATGTTTTCAGCACTTTCACAGAAGTGACAAAAGCCACTGGCGGATTAATCAGAACGTCTCAAAATCCTGCTCTCGCTTTCAAGGATGCCATAACTTCTTCTGAATCCTGTTATTTTCTTTTCTATTCTCCCAAAGATTACAAAAGTGATGGAAAATTTAAAACGATAGAAGTCAGAGCGAAAAATAAAGCATATAACGTCAAATATCGCCAGGGGTATTACGCAAGATAAGCTAACGATAAAAGCTAGAGACAAAAAACGAAGAAAAAATAAAATTATCTAGTTGTAAGTGGAACTTACTTCCCACTATTCTTTACTCTTTTATCACAGACGCCGGAGCCTTCCAAGTAAAGAGTGCGCTCACCATGAAGAAAAGCAAGCCTGCGAGCAGATACATCTGTCTATATCCATAAAGGTCAGAAATCCATCCAAAAAAAGTCGAACCGAATGCCATACCGATATCAAAAAAGGCCAGATAAAGGCTAATCGCCAGCCCTTTATTTTCCCGTCCCATGATATCAATGATATAAGTGCTCAATGCAGGAAAAATAAGGCCCTGGCCAAATCCTCCTATTAAACCAGTCAAGACAAACAACCAAAAAGATTGAACTTGTGAAATCAGAAAAAGGTTGAAACTAATAAGGCATACGGCTGGAAAAATAACTTGTTTGCGGCCGAATTTATCAGAGAGCCCCCCAAACCAGAGACGAGTCAGAACAGCTGCAGCTGAAAAGCTGAGAAAGAAGGGACCGACTCTCTCAAAGGGAACAGATTTTCCGAATAGCGCGATGAAGTGAATCACAGCCCCTCTGATAGCGCCATGGACAATCGGCATTGAGGACATAAGGAGAATGACGACAAAAGAAACATTCAAAAGATTTTTGGGCTTACGGAAGTGATGGTTATGGTTAGGCTTGATGACTTCTTTGGTGAAAAAAATGCAGAGAAAAGAGCCCACCAGAAAAATAAAACTTGTGTTGAAAAGAGCTCCATAACCGAATCGATTGATGACTTCTTCTGCGAGCAGCGGTCCCAGGGCACTGGAGAGGAGACCCGCGACTCCGATTATTCCCATGGAACGAGCTAATCTTTCAACGGGCGCTAAATCCGAACAAATGGTCATTGTGGCAGTCATACTGATTCCCCAGCCTATTCCGGTCAGCGCTCTTAAAATCAACGGCAAAACCCCAGCATCTTGGATAAGGTGAAAACAGGGCAATATCAAGATCAGAAAAGCTATTCCAAAAAGAGATATTTTTTTTCTTCCTTTTACGTCGATCAGGCGACCAAAAAACGGACGGACAAAAATTGCCATAAGGCTATGAACTCCCATTATCAAGCCGATCCGACTCATTGAGGGATTAAACTGTTGGAGGAAAAGCGGAAACAGAAAAAAGAGGGTGACGCTCATGAACAGGAAAAAATATCCGAATAATGCAATGATGAAATGTTTGTTCCAGATAGTGCTGGAGGGCTCTAGATTTTCCATTTTTTTAATCGGAAGAGTAACTCATGAACTCAGTAGTGTATTAAAAGCCACTCATCCAGTAAAGAACAAAAAAGGGGACAGGCCCCTTTTTTAGGGATTGTCCCTTCGGGGTCGGGCCTTATCTGTATGTGAGATCCTAAGCTTGAATTTAGTCACGCAGCATTAATCCAGACAAGGCCTGACCCCATGCTCTTTCAAAAAAGGGGCCTGTCCCCTTTTTTGGAAGATAGACTGCTGGCTGTCTTGGGTATGGGGAAAATAAGCGAAAAGGGGATAATGAAGGAGGGTTGTAAGAAACCCTGCCCAGCCAGCACAACAAGGTCCTTTTGAAATTATAACAAAATGCAAAACGAACAGCAACGATTTAAAAAAAATTTTTTCTCTCGGTTGTCTCTCAGTCAAGCCGATGATATAATTTTCCGACTGAAGGAAAGTCATTTTTCCGTTAAATGACAATTGCAAGGCTCTGTATATATGGTGGAAGGATAAAAAAAGTTATTCTGATGAAACCATTCAATAAATCGGGGGGTCAAATGAAACTGAAAAAATTCTGTATTCTTCTTTTGTTTGCTACTCTTGTCACATCTGGTTGTGCTCTTAAGTTTGGCTATCCAGTCGATGGGGAAGATTGGTATTTTATCCAGACAAAATTTTCTGCTGAAGGCCAAACGGAGAAAGGCACGTGCGAAATCGCAGAGATTAGCGTGAATGATATAAAAGCAAGAGACTTCCTCGTGTACCAGGATAGAAAAGAAGCCTTCGACCGAATGATCAACACCGGTTCTCCGTTTGAGGTCAAGATCCGGTTCGACTGGGAAGGAGACAAAAATTACGAAATAAAAGTATTGCTCAGGAATCCAGAAACGGGAAAATCATTTTGGCTCCATGAAAAACTAAAATCTCCTTCCAGCAAAGGATACTGGAATCCTCAGTGGAAGAACTACCTTGCTCTTCTCATCGCAGAAGAAAACGGATACAGAAGAACAAACTACCCTATTCATACTACGGTTGGAATTTTGAGTAAGTTTTTTCACTCACCCGAAGAGATAAGAGTTGTCAAAGTCGAAAACAAAGGGACGAACATTTCTTATACGGAAATCCCCCACCAGGTATACGATATCACACCATGGGCGGATGCCAAGCTCCTCTCTATCGAAGAAAGCGACGAGAGCACAGGAAAGCCCATAACCCGGTATCATCCCACAACCACACTGAGTATTGCCTTCCAGGTCAACCTCGAACCCTACGAGAAAGCCAGCTATCTCGTATTTTACAATAATCCTGATGCGGGAAAACTTTCATTCGAATCTGACCTTTTGGTCCAGGGCAAAGGGCTGGCGAAAACGATAGAGAATTCCTATTACAAAGTTGTGCTCGATGAGCGAAGTGGCATGCTGACTGAGATCCATGAGAAAGAAACAGGCATCAAACTCGAACACAAGCTTGAGACAAACGGCGCTATCCACTGGAATCCTGGAGTTTATTCTCCTCCCCACATGTGGTCCCACTGCTCGGATTGGGAGAATCCCTCTTTTTCCGAGACCATCGGTCCGATATTCTATGCCCTGAGCCGGACAGCCCCTCTTCCTCATCTACAAGATGTGACTGTCAGCATCACCTACCGCTTCTATAAAGATTCTCCGTTCATCCTGATGGACTCTGTTATGGAAATCAAGAAGGATATTTTCGTCAAAGCTTTGAGGAATGGAGAAGTCGTGTTCAACAAAGAAGTGTTTGACAAAGCGGCATATAAATCTTTGCCCGAGAAAATCAACATCATAGATTTCGCTCATTCCAGAATGCACCCTGACCATGTGGAAGTCCTGAGGCCCGACACTCCCTGGATTGCCTTTTTCAACAGAGAAAAGAACATTGCTTTTTCCAGCCTTTTTCTTGATTTTTCGACAATGAACCTCGAGGGAGGCGAAGCTTCCCTGCAGCAGCCATACATATACATTCAGCATGGACCCTGGTATTATCTCTCCAGAGCCTTTGTCTATTCATTCGGCTCGAACAATCAATCCCGTATGTTGCCCGTGAAAAAAGGGAGTGTATACAGCGAAAAGACTGCCTGGATTGCTTTTCCTTTCAATCAAGAGGGGTATTTCTCCTACATAGATAACACCTATGACATGCTGAAATATCCTCTTTCGTTAGTGGAGGAAATCGAAACCTACCCGGAGAGTCCCGAGGGATGGCTTGTCCCAATCCTCACAGAGCCCTTCGAAGAGGGAGTCGAGGACGCCATTGGAGGAAAAAAGAAAAAATGAAGCCGGGACAAATAGAGAAAATTATTCAAAAAGCTAATCCTAAAATCGAGAGAAACCTGGAAATTTCCAAAAAAGAATACAGAGAGAGATGGACAAAAGTCCAGAAGGTGATGAGAGAGAAAGGCTATTATCTGGCGTATGCCTGTGGAAGCGAGCTTGATCGTTCCGATGTCGCCTGGCTCGCGGGAATATTCGACCCGATCATCGAGAGATACGGAATCCTTGTTCCCGCAGAAGGAATTCCCGTAGTGATCGCCGGCTCTGAGGGAGGCCATGTCATCGAAGATTGTGTGAAAGTTTCCGGAGCCAAAGTGGCACTTCTCATGGAATACCAGATCTCCGATGAAGATTATCGGTTCGCCAAATTCGAAAAACTTGAAGATATCGTGCACAGGATAGTTCCTTTCGAGACAGGACAGCCGATCAAAGTGGCCATCTTCTCCAGCAGCCAGTTCATCCCTTTTGACCATGTGAGTCTCTTCAAAAAAAAGTTCGGAAGAAGAAATGTTATCTTTGATGTTGACCTGTTGAGCAAAATAAAATACGAGAAATCCTTCCAAGAGCTCAAAATTATGGGCACAGCCAACACCATCGCCGATGCGGCTTTCTTGGGTATGCTATCCGTCCTGAAGCCCGGAATAAGAGAATTGGATGTGGCCGCGGTTGGAGACTACATCATGAAAAAACTCGGAGCCAAACGCACTGGCTTTCCCACGATTGTCTCATCTGGAATAAGAGGGAAGAGCGTTCTTGGCCCAGCCACAAACAGACAGATAAAAAAGGATGAATTCGTCTCTCTCGGGATAAGTCCCACCTTCAACGGTTACCACGGCATCATGCGGAGGACCGTGAAAGTTGGAAACGGATGGACAGAGGAAGAGAAAGAATTCATGGATTCGCTTGAAGGTCTCTACCACACAGTCATGAAAGCCGTTCAAGAAGCCGCAGACAAAAACCTCCCTTCAAATTCTATCGACAAAAAAGGAAAAGCCTACATAGAAAAAACAAAACTAAAAGATAAAAAAGGAAGGTTCCTTTCACCGAGAGAACCCTACACGTTCATTCACAACACGGGCTGCTCAGAATGCCAGGAAGGTTTTGGGGCTGTGACTCCCTACACGAATGAGCCTCTCGGAAAAAACGTCGCTTTGATGATCGACGTCGCTTTTATGGGCTCCGATGAAACTGGAGACTTTGTTTTTCCTTTAGAATATGCTGTAATCGAGGACGCCTTCTGGAAGAGTGGAAAACAAACCGGTGTTTATAATAAAATGCCTTTGAATGTCCAAGAATTCGTGGGTAAGGATGTATACGATTTGCCGAAAAATAAAATCAATCCCTATTACAGACCATTGGAGGAGGGACAATGAGAAAAACCGTCTTTTTAACCTTATTTTTATTAATCGCTGGATCGCTTTTTGGCAACGGCCTGGAATTTCAATCTCCGAATTTTAATTATCCTCAATACAGAATAACTTTCCAGTTTGAAGTGAAAAAGGAAAAAATTCTCTTCCAGGAACTTTTGCTGAATGAAGTAAAGTTTGATCATTTCTTTGTTCTTTCCGGGGGAAAAAGTGTTGACCTATCCAAACCTTTGAATTCCGGGATATATGATTTCTTTCTCGATTACGCCTGGAAAAGCAACACAAAATACAAAGCCACTCTCCATTATCAACTCGAAGACTCTGAAGAAGTGAAAAAGGAAGAACAAAAGGGGACTTCCCCAAAAACGGGAGGGATTCCTTCGGGCAAAGAAGGATATTACAGAGTATTCAAGGCCGAGGAGCCGATAGGACTCGAGAGAAAAGGAGAGATTGTCTGCTTCACGTTCACAGTCCCTAAACAAGAATTCGAAAACGATAACCTGCTCATTTTTGAAGGAAACTCTCCGCTGGAGTCCCAGATCCTGGAAATCATGGAATCCGTTCCTCCTCAAAAAACCGCCAAAACTCATCCTGTCACCTGGACCTACAAAGTAGCTTTTCCTCTCGACATGTCTCCTTCTGAAAAGAAAATCATCCTTGTCCTTAGAGGGGGAAGTGACTCTCTTGAAACACCGGGCTTTATAATAAAGGGAGACGGATGGGGCAAAACTGTCGAGAATAAAAGACTCTCCCTCGAGTTTCACCCCAGGAGCGGACAGATCAATGTCATCGAATGTATCAAAGAAGGTGTGAAGCTTCACAATAAAGACGCGGGTGTTATCCACTGGAATCCGGGGTGTTACATCCCGGAAATTACCTGGGATCATTCATTCAACTGGGACCCTCCCCCGACTTTTGATGAGAAAGTCGGGAAGTTTCTCTACACCAATTCAAGAAGAGGGCCTTTTCAAAAAATCAAGGATGTTAATCTGGAAGTCAGGTATTCCCTGAGTACGGATTCTCCGTATTTCATCTCGGAAACCATGATGAGCGTCAAAAAGGGCCTCGCCGTCATCGCCATGAGAAACGATGAAATGGTTCTCCATAAAGATTTGTTCGATTCTCTGGTTTACAAGGACAAGAATAATTTGGTCACTCAAATGTCTCTGACAGAGAAAGAAGGATATCCAGACGGACTTGTCCATGTGGCTCCGGATGATGTCTCTTGGGTAGGCCTCCTGAACACACAATTGAACTACGGGTTTTTCAGCTTACGAATAGACTATGCGAACAGCAATCTTAGATCAGCAGGAAGCTGGCTGAACAAGCCAGGTACATATTTCTATGCGCCCTCCGAAGGAAAATACGTTTATTGGGTGAGGCCGCTCCTCTACACTTGGTCGAATTACACCACTCGGAATCTCCTGACTTATCTGCCCGAGGGAAGTACTTTCTATGAAAAAAACGCCTATATCCTCCTTCTCCTGACAGAAGATTTTCCGGCAAAGCTGGACAATCTGCTGCAAAGACTTAAGAATCCGATCAGGATTTACTGATGGAATTTGTGGATTTCCGTTCTCTGCGGAAAAGCCCTAGCCTAGACCTCCTCTTTCCAAAGTGGCAGGAAGGCGAAACAGTTGCCTTTCTCTCTCCACATGACGATGATGTCCTCCTCGGAGCAGGATATTTGCTCAAAGCCACTGTCGAAAACAAGGGGATTCCTCTCCTCCTCATATTTTGCAGCGGGGATGCCGGGTATTCCAATCCCGAAGAAAAGGACACCATTACTCAGAGAAGAAAGCAGGAAGCCATCCAGGCTTACGGAGCGCTCGGCGTGAAAGAAGAAAACATATACTCCTTTGATATTCCGGATTTCTCGTTGATGCCCTCTGTGAACAGGAATCTTTTTGACAAAAAAGGACTCTTTGAAGAGCAGGTCAGGCTTTTCAGAGAAGAAAAAGTCTCTAGAGTCGTTTTCTCCAGTGGTTATTTTGAACACTGGGACCACACCGCTGTTTTTTCCATGGGAATCTACACTTCTCCTCAAGCTGGCGATCCTGTACTGGCTGATATCGGAGAGCCTTTTGCCGCGCAATCTCACTATGTCTATTCTGTATGGGGGGATTTCGAGCCTTCTGAATCCAAAGAAAATCAAATCCGGGCGGACAAGGGAATAGTCGTCAAAGAAGAAATAGAAGAGGAAATCAGGCATTCCATCCAGCAATTCACATCACAGAGGAAGATATTTAAAAATATCGTCAATTTCAGAGAAAAAAGAAAATCGAGTGCAGGGTATCTTGAACTCTACAAGTCTGCGGATATCCGGCCTCAGACAGATTTTACACCCTATTTCGAACTCCTCCTTAAATGCCAAACCACTGAACAAGAGGAATAATGTATGCTATCGGAGTCGACTCCGGCACTCAGGGCACTAAAGTCCTAATCGTGGACTTTAACGGAAAAGTCCTCGGAAGAGGAAACCATGCCCACCGGATGATCGAAGGCCTCAAACCAGGAGCCAGCGAACAAGATCCCCAAACCTGGATAGATGCCCTGGAGAAAGCTCTATTACAGGCGGTAAAAGCCGCACAAATCAATCCCTCAAAAATAGTCTCTTTAGGTGTATCCGGCCAGCAGCACGGATGTGTTCCTTTAGACGCCAAGGGCATTCCCATTCGACCCGCCAAACTCTGGAATGACACTTCCACCGTGGAAGAGGCCGAAATAATCATTGAAAAACTCGGTGGCACAAAAAGCTTTATCCAGAAGATCGGCATCAACCTTGCCGTAGGCTACACGGCCTCCAAGATCCTCTGGCTCAAAAGAAAGGAACCGGCACAGTACAAAAAGCTGTCGACCGTGCTTCTCCCGCACAATTACATCAACTTCTCCTTAACTGGAAAAAAGCACATGGAATATGGTGATGCATCCGGAACAGGCCTGATGGAAATCCGGAAGAGACAGTGGCACAACGAAGCTATAGCTGCAATCGGTCCTGAGCTTGAAGGAATGCTTCCAGAGCCTTCTCACCCTTCTGAACCAGTCGGATATTTGAAAAAAGATCTATCTCAGCGTTTTGGGATGGAAGAGGTTCTTGTCTCCAGTGGAGGCGGTGACAACATGATGGGGGCTGTGGGCACAGGAAACATCGCTCCTGGAATCTGCACGCTCAGCCTCGGGACATCCGGAACAATATATTCTTATTGTTCTGAGCCTCTTATTGATCCTGAAGGCGAGGTTGGAGCTTTCTGTGACAGCACAGGCGGCTGGCTAACACTGGTGTGCACGATGAACGTCACCAACACGACCGAATACTTCAAATCGCTCTTCAACGCATCCAATGAGGAGCTAGAGAGAATGGCCGCTCAAGTACCAGAAGGAGCCGAAGGACTGATCTTTCTCCCCTTTATCGACGGAGAACGAGTCCCGGTCCTCCCCTTTTCGAGTGGAGTCTTCTTCGGTCTCAACCGGAATAACTTCAACGCATCAAACATGGCTCGCTCAGTCATGGAAGGAACCATATTGAACCTCGGTTATGGATTTTCCAGGATGAAAACTTTGGGATTGGAACCCGAAGAAATCCGGGTTACGGGAGGCGGAGCCAAGAGTCAACTCTGGCTCCAGATTGTCGCCGATATTTTCAAGACTCCAGTCATGACTCTGGAAGAAAAGGAGGGTGCCGCATTCGGTGCTGCCATCCAATCCATCTGGAACTATTTTGGAGCCAAAGGTGAAAAGGTCAAAATCGAGGAAATCGCTGAAAAGATAGTCAAAAAGGGAAGCCTGAAAAAGGAGCCTGAGCCGAAACACTTTCCCCTTTACGACGGGCTTCAGGAACGGTTCAATTCACTCTGGCAGACATTAAAAGAGGAATTCAAAACCCACAGAAAAGCCTGAAAAAACCAGCCATACTCGCTCAATAATCCGATAATACTTTTTGGATATCATTGCGAGCGCAGCGTGGCAATCTCATAAAAATAAATATAACCATTTGATTTTTCTTAAGAGATTGCCACGTCACTTTGTTCCTCGCAATGATGTGTTAATGAGATTGCCGCGCTGCGCTCGCAATGACATTTTCATCTTATGAGATTGCCACACTCCCTTCGGTCACTCGCAATGACACTATTACCTTCAATATCATTAATGAGATTGTTGCCTAAACACTGAGCATAAATACAGGCAAGAAAAGATCAATGGCGGTGCAAGTCTCTATGCATAATCTTCTGGATCTCACTCAGACGTTGCTTCCCTGTTAAACTCTTCAACTTTTTGCTTAATCCTTTATCTTTCTCTCCCTGTAGAAGTTGGATGACATAATCGATACCGCTGGAAGGGAATACATCCTCCCTCTCATACAAAGCTCTTTTTTCCAGCAGAATCCGGCTGGATTCATCACAGCTTCCGGGCAGTTCGGGGAACGACTTGATTGTTGCATTGTCTTTGGAAAGACCGCCTTGTGCATAATATTTTTTTGTCAGCTTCAGCGAATTTTTGTCTTTCACGCTCCATTCCGCAGCCATTACAATCCCGGCGAGAAGAGGATGAATAAGAGCACTGCCATCAGGTGTACGCAGTTCAACAGTTTGCCGGTTTTCTGCGTATTCGACATCGGTTTCTTCCTGAGGATTGAGGATTCTGGCAATATTGGTCACCTCCGACCAGGCGAGAGGAACCCGAATCATCGCGTTTCTGTCCATATCACTCCAGAAAATACGCGTCGGGGCTTCCTGGTCTGGAACCAGACGCAGATAAGAAGATGCGGTGGTGTTTCCAAAAGCTGTCAATGAATCAGCGTATTCACACAATCCGCCGATGAGGCGAAGCGCAGGTTCAGCTAATCCGCCGTCTGAATCCACCATGATGTTTTTTTCGTTTCTCTTTAATTCCAGATGAAAATGGAACCCATTCCCCGCGACTCCCTCTGCCAGTTTGGGAGTAAAAGTCGCCAGACACCCATGTTTGTAGGCCACATTGCGGATCAACCAGCGCCCGAGCACAAGAGCATCCGCCATTTCTTCCACGGGCTTAGACAGGAATTCCACTTCAAGCTGCTCGGCACTTTTTCCGTTAATTTCATCCGCACTACTCTGGATGTTCTCGATGGAGCCAACTTCAGAATGGATATATTTCACAGCTCCGGTTGTCTGAGTGATGGTGCGCACCAGCTCGTTCAGAATCTCTCCGCTTTTCATAAAGGGTTCCGCTTCATGGTACCCCTGTTGTTTCTGGAGAGGATACGCTTTTTGATCCTTTCCGCTGATAAGGAAAAATTCCAACTCCCCTAAGGCATACATTTCCAAACCAGATTTTTCCCGGAAGAGCTGGCACGCTTTGGCTAAGATGTTATCCAGAGCAAAAGGAGCCCGGTTTCCTTCCTTCGTTAAAAACCGACAGATAAAGTCCAGGCTTTTATTGTCAAACGGGTTCAAGAAAGCTGTTTTGTACTCTGGCACCACGTATAAATCTGAGAGAGCGACATCGATCATCCCCTTGAACAGAGAAGATCCGTCAACACGCTCACCCTCGGCGAGAATGCTCTCGGCTTCGTTGCGGCTTGAAAAAGGCAATCTCAATTCCTTGAGCTTTCCATCCAGAGCCGTGTAATGAAACGTGATTCGCTCGATCTGCTTATGCTCGATGATCTTTAGAAAATCAGCCCTCTGGAAATCCTGACTGGACTTATCCAGAATAGCGGAGAGCGGATTGGCTAAGGCATATGAAAAGTCTTTCTTTGACATCACTGCATTTCCTTTTTGATTTTATAAAAAAGCGAATAGATATTTTACAAAAAATGGCTAATTCGATGCAAATAGGGATTTTACAAAAGAGAGGGGTCAGGACTTGACATTAACTTTTAAATTTGACTTCGTGAGTCACTACGACTCCGCGCTTTTCCAATTCATCCATGAGAGGCTGGTACAATTCGTAATGAAAGATATCTTCGGGGAAAAGGCTCCCTCTTTGGCTGATCTTGCCTGAAGTTAGCATCTGTGCGGCCACAGACGCGGGAAAGCTCGTGGTCTTTGCCATGGACGTGTACTTTTTCTCTGAGTCATAAGAATCGATCATCTCGAAAATATGCGTCTCCGATTGACCTTCTCTCCATCCTTCCACGATTATCCGCAACAAGGTCACATCTTCTTCCTCTCCCAGTTTCATCTCCTTATCAAGAACAGCTTCAAGAACTTTCCGGGGGATGACCTGCTGGTCCCCTATTTGAATCGGCTCCCGAGAGAAAAGACCGCTCTCCATCAGGATTTTGACTTGCTGTGCATGTCCTTTATAACGAACCGTTTTCTCGGCCAGCTCATCCTGAATTTTTCCCTTCATCGTATAAATGAGAGAATTCAATCCATCCGTGTAAAAGCATTCCATCTCCGAAAATGGAGCTGGAAAAGAAATAGATTCAATCCCTGATAGAGACTCGACTTCCAGAATCTCTCCATTTTTCAGGGTTGGTACATCCCTTTCATAAAAATCAAGGAGGCTCTCCACCGCATAGACAATCCTGTAGTTCAGCGGAGGTTTAGGTCGGACAGGGTTTCCGCCCACATAAATCATGGCTCTTTCCACTTCATCCAGAAGATGAACTCCTCTCCCCACACAGATGTTGGTAATCCCCGGAGAAACTCCCAAGCCAGAAATAAGACAGACGTTATTCTTTTTCGCCTCTTCATCATATTTCAAGCGGTCTAAAGGTCCCTCCCCCACTAAATCCACAAAATGAACTCCTTCCCGGACCGCTGCATCTATTAGAGGGAGACTATGCCTGTGGAGAAGAGCACACAGGGCAACATCCTTTCCTTTAAAAACCTCTTCCATCTGTCTCCCTTCCTCCACATCTCTTTGCAGAAGAGAGAGTCTCTCACTCTGGATGAATTCTGAAGCATGACTCAGCTGTTCATCACTCACATCCAAAAGAGTGACTTTGTTTTGACTATCTGACTCGATCAGGTCTTTAGCCAGAACAGTCCCCATCTTTCCTGCACCCAAAACAAGAAAATGATTCATGACTATCTCCTCCGGTAGTGAATTCGTGTCAATGAATTCGGAGTGTTAAATATCGGGGATGAGACACAAGAATTCCGGACTGCTTTCAATCCTATCTTTTATCCAGGCTCTTTGCGTATCTCCCGCACAAGCGTTTTATGAATAAAACCTTCAACGATTATCCCATCTTCATCCGGAGGCAAGTTGACTCGAAACCATTCTCCGATCTTCCCCACTGCCAAAAGGCTGAGCCCTGATTCCACTTGATGGATTATCTCGCTTTCGAAATTTGGCGCTGAGCGAACATTTGCACTCTCCAGGATCACCTGGATTTTCAATGGAGGGTCGAGCACAATCTCTTTGACCTCCTGAATCTTGACTTTCGGAGCCGTTTTCTTTGTCTTTCTCCTTTTCTTTTTCTTGCCTTTGGTATCCTCTGGAGTGATAGATATTTCTTCGACTGCAGAAGCATGTATGAACCCGGAAATAGTGATATATTGGGCTGGGGAGCGGAAAGACACATAGTACCAGAATTCTCTGATTTTCTTTGCGGAGAGGAGTGTGAGGATCGTTCCTCTATCCACAATTTCCACCACAGCACTCCCCTTTTCAGGCTCAACGTGTATATTGGCCTTTTCATCTATGACTTTAAGCTTCTTTTGCTGGGAGAGCAGAGGAGATGAAAACAAGAAAAAAAGGAAAAGAACTAGATAGATTGTTTTCTTCATGATTCTCCCCTTCTCATCTTCCTTTTTATTCAATGACTTTTAGTAAAGTATATCATAAAGATATTCGGATTTAAATTCTTGCAATCTCTGAGAACACTGATTCCTTGCGCTGGTGTTGTCTCACCCTCCGTTTTTTTTTCAAAAGTTCGACAGATACTCTCTTGCCTTGATTCTCCGTTCAAAACGGATTCCTCAAGCCTTTCTTTTTTTGGATGTTGTTTAATCCGGGAATTACTCTTACCGCCCTAATAAGGCATCTCCCCTATTTTAATTTCATCTGTTATTTTCGCGCAAAGAAAAAAATCATTTTTTTTAAAAATATTTCTTATTATTCCTATGAATTTTATATCTTTTATGCTATAATGATTACAGTCCCTGTTTTGCTGGCTGGGCAGGGTTTTCCCTCCACCAACCCCTTTTGCTTATTTTCCCCAAAAACAGCCAGCACTTCTTTCACTCGTTTTTTCATTTTATTCAATCCCCGTCAACCAAAATACCGATAAATTGAACTCTGTCAGCGGAATTCAATAGACAGGCCTCTACCAGGAAAAGGGAATTTCTGCCCGTCTTGGAAATCTCGGGCACTCTAGACAGAGGATAAAAAACTAAAGTTGATTCTGTACAGGCTCATGTAACCTTATAGAAAGAACCTGCGTTATAAATAATAAAGAATAAAGAAATATGCAGAAGGAGGAATTATGAAAAAGTTCAAAATACTGACTATATTCCTATGTGTGTTGGTGGCCTCTCTATCCTGGATTCAAGCAGAAACCGAGAAAGATGAAGACTCCTTAAAAAAACAAATCAAGGAATTAAAAGCCCAGGTGGAAATGCTCAAAAAGAGAGTAAAATTCCTTGAAAAGCAGCTTCAGTCACTTGACCATAAGGGTATCGCCATTCCTAAGACTTTCCCCAAACTTCAGGAAATTCCAAAAGACTGGAAGGAATTTGAATACAACGGAATGAAGTATTACATCATTCCCCTAAAGGCTGATCCTGAAAAGACAAATCTAAAGAAGAAATAGCGAGCTAGACTGGATTACGCTTTCTCTCGTCCTAGTCTCTATCTTCTCGAATATTCGATTCTAAAAACCACTATTAATAAGTAGATTGATAACCTTATTGCTGACATCTTGAATGGCATCTTTGATGGCTTTTTCCATTCTATTTTTTCGTCTATCCAATCCCATGTTCGTCGGTGAATAGGGATCATCTGAACTAATCCTAACTTTTCTTTCTATTCTATAAATACCATCGCCCTTCACAACTTTGCTGTTTATAACTTCCAACCCTTCCGCATCTAACAATTCTATCAGGACAACTATATTAAACCTTAAACTCCGTGCATGATATCCTTCACCTGGAATATCTTTAAAATCTATATCTGGTTTAGTCCCTGGAGAGTCTAATCCACACTTATCCCTTTGGATGGAAAACTTAATTATCCTGTCGTAACTTCCAGCCGATAAATCGCAATCATCTATTTTCACTGCGGTTTGATAAATTGAATTAACTCCCTCAAAAAGAGAAACGGAAAGACTTTCTCCTACTTCAAAATAGCCTCCTTTTCCGACAAAACGAGGAATGCCCAGCGAAGCCCTTTCTTTATATTTTACCAATCCTTCTGAAAACTCGACGGCTACTGATTGAGGAACCTTCTTGTGTTTATCGATAGAAAAATCCGTGTGTGTGCTGCACGCAAACAGAAGAACAATGAAAAATAAAGCTATCTCCTTTCTCATTTTTGCCCCCTTTCTTAAAAATTTGAGTCAAATTCCTTTTTTTATTTGCCTTCTTATTATTAATCTAATCCGCTTATACTTCTTTTTCAAGCCAGGGAAGCCGGGTTTTAGACGATTCGGCTTCCATCACTTCTTATTCAGATTCCCTTTTTTATCTGCTCCCATTTTATTATTTTGTATCGTTTAACTTTAACGTAGCCTGTATCTCGATCTGGCTCAATCCTATAAATGCATCCCTTTCTAATTATACTTGGTGGAAGAGGGATTTTGACTCTGTAAATGAAATAGCCCTCCTCACTAAAGAGGTCATAAACTTCACTTCTATCTTCCGGATTGTATAATTTAAACCTTTTCACATAAATTCGACCTTCATTATCTGATATTATTCTTGAGAAAAAAGGCTTAATTTTCGGAAACACCAAGGCTTTCTTGACCTCATTTCTAGTTAACTTTTCTTTTCTGTCGGATTTTTCTTGCCTCTCCAGATAATTATCAATTCTTCTATTTTTGTCTTTTTGTGTAACAGGTTCCGGCTTCTCATCCTTCTCAATTCTAAACCTTGTTTCTCCTGAAGTATCTAAGACATACAGTTTATACTCTGAGGAATGACCATAAACACCGCTTCCATCTAAATCCGGACAAAAATACAGTCTATGACTGTAAGGATTGCCAAGCATTCGCTTTTTTATCATTGGAGGTAATTCATAAGGATAGCTTGCTATTCTTTTTATAATCTTTCCTTTTGAATCCATTAGCACTATGTTTCTTGTGCTTTCCTCTGGTGAATAAAAGGAAGTCTGGCTCAAAATATTTCCTTTTTCTGATATTCCTAATCCAAAAAATAGAGAACGAGTCAATCTTATGGTTTCTTTAAATTCCCCATCCTTTTCAAAAACATGTAGATTTCCTCTGGGCGAGTCGAAAGCATAAATACTATCTTTTAAGTCAATATGTATCCACATGGGTTGTTCAAATTCGCCCGGACCCTGTCCTCTCCCACCTATTGTTTGAAGATAACTTCCATTTTTATCGAATTTCTGAATTCTGCAATTGCCTCCGTCCAAAACAAATATATTCTCCTCTGAATCAACTGCCAAAGTGACTAAGTCATAGAACATATAATTCTCATCATCCTCATTCCCAATGCTTAAATCTTCTTCTAATTCAAACGTAATCTCTCCATACAGAGGTTCTGCTGGATTTTTAATAACTTTAATTCCGTCTTCAGTTTCTATCTTACCTTTCCATTCAGCTTTTTGTTGCCCAAAGGAAAAAAACAACATACAGACTGAAAGAGAGAGAACAAACGTTACAATCTTAGTTTCAGATTTCATCCAATCCCCTTATTTTTAATCTAATCCTCTCTTGCTTCTTTTTCAACCAAGGGAAGCCGGAGCTCTAGAGAATTTGGCTTCCATATATGTCAAACATAAATTACTAAACTTACTGAGAAATTCTGTATTTCACGATTTTCTGATATCCATCTTCATCAGTTTCTATAAGAAAGAAGCTTCGGTCTCTAATTTTTGCCGCTCGGGGATAATATTGATCTCCCTCTATCCTGACTCTGTTAATGAAATTGCCCTCCTCATCGAAGACATCAAAAGAACGACTTCCTTCTTTGCGGTCCTTGTGGAATGTATGAACCCAGATATTCCCCTCGGAATCACACTTGATGTTATCAAATGCAGGCTTGTATTTGGGAAATTCCGTGTTCTTCACGATATAATCGGGAGCCCCTTGTTTTGTCTCTCTTGTGCCCCCGCTCATTGTTGTGACGGTCATGCCGGCAAAATATTGCTCCCTGTCTATTTTTGTGACCTCAACTGGTTCATATTTATGCGTAAAGGATGAAATCTTGCCTTTTAATGGGTCATAAATATCAATTTCATACGACTCGGAAAATCCAATTAAGATGTTTCCTTTAGAAGTCACATCCCAATACACCCTTGCTGAAAAAGGGATCGGAATAGTCATCCTTTTCGGGGTGGTGATATTTTTTCGTGTCCAAAATTCTTTTTTGTAAAGGTCTTTTATGTGTTCCATATCAGATGAGAAAAGACGCAAATAGCACTCCCAAGGACGAGAGGGACCTCTGCGATAAGAAACTAGCGTCTCAAATATCATCTTTTCATTCGGAAGCGCCCTAATCTCATACGGCCATCCCAATTGCGTGGAGTTATACGGGATTGATTTAATAAAATCGCCATCTAAACTTAAGATAGATATTCTCATATTCATGGATTCCCAAACGACAAGCCTATCCTGGACAACTTCAATATCGAGAGGGCTGTTGAAATCTCCCGGTCCCTGGCCCTCTTTTCCTATAGTTTTCATATACTCTCCCTTGGCACTGAATTTCTTTATATTATTGGCTTCGATATCGCACACATAAACACAACCTCTTTTATCCACAGCAGGAGAGAGGATTCTGTTGAAAAATTTGCCCTCTGGCAAAGATTCCTCTGAAATGACTAACTCTTGGATGAATCTGACTTTACCCATCTTGTAGATTTCGGCCAAAGACTTCTCGCTCTTTGATGACCCATGCATAAAAAGAGCTAATATGAAAAATGAAATGATGAGCCAGTATCTTTTATTTCTCATTATTTTCTCCATCTATTCAGTTTAAGGTAGAGCACTTTCTTTCCTTTCCTCAATCTGCGATATACCCCACACGGTGGGTGATTCTATAATTCTTGCCTTTGACTTTTACCTTTATATTTCGGAATTTCCCGTCTGCCTTGTAATTCTTTGGGGCATAATACAGAAGATAATAGTTTTCCGATGAAATCACGGACCTTTGGAATGAGGCGGCCATATTCGCGGAACTATCCGTTGTACCTCCTGTGGCCTCAGCCATTTCATGAAAGGCCCCGAATGTCTCTTCAGATATATTCTCTAGCACTAAATTGGTGGGATCCATCCTGAACATATCTAAATGATGTTGTTCTGTCTTGGTCAAAAAAATAAAATTGATATTAATGGAAGAATCGGCAAAAGACCGTTTAATTTTTTTGACATCAAAGTAAACACGTCTTTTAAGGTCACCAGATGTAAATTCTGGAGGGATGGGAATGATTTGCTGCTGATAAAAAAGAAAGATGTACTTCTGTCCTACGATATTCATCAGCTGATCCTTGAATCCTACAAGTTTCTCTTCGTCAAAATATCTGTACTCTACAATTTGTTCTAAAATCTCCCTTGCTGCCATTTGAGTCGAAGGTGATTGAGGTGCATTTGCTAGCCATTCCAAATCTCTGATCATGCTTTTGTATTCTCTGGCGGCTGATTTGATGTCTTTCCTTAGCTTTCCGTTCAATTCTTCGACAATTACCTCTCTGGGTGTTTTATCTAACAGCTCTTTTTTTAATGAATAGGTTTCTAAAGGTGTGACAATAAGCAGTGAGTCTCCAGAAGAGATGACATTTTCGAAGAAATAATCGAGTGTTTCTTTTATCTTGGGGAAATAATCCATCATCTCGAACATGAGGACAAATGTCCTGGAAGTCTCGGGTATGAATATCTTTCTCGCTTGCTTCGTGTCAATTTTTGTATCTTCTCTTTCTATCACGGTCTTCTTGACAAGGTACAACGCCAATATTTCCTGAGATACACCATCCTCATAGATTTCAAAATCCTTTATAGTTAACTCTTCAACGAATTTGCCCTTTGTGAACACTCTGACTGGGACTTCAATATTAATAGCAACAGCTTCATGTTGGATTTCTTGGGCGATGGGAATAAGGACTAAAGCAATAAGAAGGATGAAAAAAAATAGTTTTTTCATTTATCTCTTATTTTAGACTCACAGAATTTGATTTTCTCTGAAGCTTTCTCTTTCTTTTTTGGGTCGAGTTCTATGGCCCTTTTAAAGTCTTTGATAGCATTGCTGTATTCTGCTAAACCTATCCACGCATTTCCTCTGTTAAAATAGGCAGTGGCATAATCAGGTTTAATTTTTATGGCTTTTGTGAAATCCTTGATCGCTTCCTCATAATCCCCTTCCTTCACCATTAAACACCCACGATTATTGTAGGCTTCCGCATAACTTGGATTGATTTCTATGGCTTTTGTATAGTCCTCTATGGCACTGTACGGATCATCCAAATCTTCAAAGGCAATGCCTCGATAGTAGTAAGCAAGGGCGTTTGTGGGATCAACATCAACGGCTCGAGTAAAGTCCTCAACAGCCGCCGAAAAATCTCCCGATTTGTATTTACTAAGACCTCTTTCTAGGAAGGGCAGAGGTTTCTTGATTGTCTCTTTTTTTACAGGTTTGGAATCTCTTTCGACAGGTTTGGATTTTCTTTCTATGGGTTTGGATTCTATTTTAACTGGCTTCCTCGAGTCAATCTTTTCTGCAAAATACCCAGCCCGGTGTGTGACTCTATAATTCTTTCCCCTCACTTTGACTTCAATGTTCTTGAATTTCCCGTCTTCCTTATAATTTGAGGGTCTATAATAGAGAAGATAATAATTTTCAGAGGCCTCAACCGCATTCTTAAATAGAAATCGAGGACTAGCAGAGCTTTCCGCAGATCCTCCTGTGGCTTTAGCCATTTCCATAAATGGAGAGAAAATGTCTTCAGAATGTTCTTCAAAATATATACCAGATACATGCTCTGCCGGTTTAGTAAAAAACAAAAAATGGATTGCAGTAGAAGCATCCGCATAAGCTTTTTTAATCCTTTCGACATCAATAGAAGCATCTCTCCTGTCGGAATAAAAAAGATCTGTGATGGTCGCAAGAATATTCGGATTATCCTGAAATGCTCCTGATGCCTGAGCCACCAGTCTTGGCTCTATTGTTGGAATAAGTTCTCTCTCATAGAACAGAAAGACATACTTTTGTCCCATTTCTTCTTTTAGAAGGCTCGCAAATTCTAACAGCTTTTGTTGATCTATTGACCTCAGATGTTCTAATTTCTCCAATGTCGTACTATACAAATTCAATAGAATTTCAAGCTTTATATCTTCTGGAATTTCTTCTAATCCTGCATCAAAATGGTCATCAACGACGACTCTTCCTCCAAACATAGATGATAAGGTCCGAGCGATCCTCGTTAGCTCATCAACCACACTTCTATAATCAGAACTACCTGCCCAAGCATCTCTTCTCATAATCCCCTCCAGTTGTTTTACGACTTCTTCTTTGGGCAGAACTTCTAAACTTTCACTTTTCATCTTGTAGGTTTTCGTCGGGGAGATAACCCAGAGATTATCGCCAGGGAGCAACACATTCTGAACGAAATAATCAATAGCTTCTTGTATTCTTGGGCTAGTATTAGTGATTTCGAAAAAGAGATAAAAATTCCTTGATGTTTTAGGTTCGAATTGTCTCTTTTCTTCTTTCCTCTCTATCTTTGTCTGTTTGATTAGATAGACAGCAACAACATCCTGGAGTTTTCCATCCTCATAGACATTGAAATCATTTATGGTTAAGTCCTCAACGAATTTCCCTCCATCAAACACTCTCACCGGGACTTCTATGTTGACGACTATTGTTTCATGCTGGATTTCCTGGGCAATGAGAATAATGGCTAAAGCAATAAAAACGATGAAAAAGATTAGCTTTTTCATTTTCGGTTCCCTTGCTTTATCGTAAATCTTTGAAGCATAGCTGTCAATCTAGCTAGACCTTAGTTGCCAGTATGGATTTCTCCCTTATTTGTTCAAAGGAAGTGCAATTTTAGTGCCAACTCAAACAAGGCGAACCTGCGAATTTAAACCTTCTGAGCTGCCCTACTCAAGGGACACATGATTATATTAAAGGACAGACCTTTCCCCCATGCCAATTCAATACTTGATGGGCAGAAAAGCATAGAAGTTACGGTATTAGGATTGGAAGCGTGTGAAATACAAAATCAAGGGAATATATGAGGAGAACCGGTACCGAAGTGTTTTGTCCTTTATTCTCCTTCGCCTTTGTTTGGGCAATTGACGCTACTGCTATCAGTGTGATAATGTCATCTCGATACATCAGCGGTGGAAATGGGGCAAAATTACAAGGTATTCCATACGAGCTTTGAAAGGAAATTTTTATATCCTTTTGATGAGGAGTAGCGAGGTGTTGTATTATACTGAACAGCCAACGGGATTCAATTCCAATCAAAAAAGGATGACCAGCCAATGAAAGAAATAAAAAACGCAGCGGAAAAAATCATTGAACAGATTGAGAAGATAATCTTCGGCAAGCGGGATGTCTTGCAGATGGTGCTGGTTTGTCTTTTATCCGAGGGCCATCTGTTGATGGAGGATGTCCCAGGGACAGCCAAAACCCTTCTGGGGAAAACCCTTGCCAAAACTCTGGGAGGGACTTTCCGTCGCCTCCAGTGTACACCGGACCTCCTCCCAGGCGATGTCACCGGTATCAATGTCTTTAACCTGAAAACCAACGAGTTTGAATTCCACCC
>JABAOH010006616.1_pt1 | contig 23124 bp, 19 predicted proteins | sample 7062181 | NCBI WGS metagenome assembly JABAOH01 (sample SAMN14538630, study PRJNA623070) | marine sediment metagenome | biome: marine biome [ENVO:00000428]; feature: marine pelagic biome [ENVO:01000023]; material: deep marine sediment [ENVO:00002113]; isolation source: pool of 5 deep marine... | reverse complement strand
TGGTTCATAGAAGCCCATCCGCCACCCCCTGGCCTTCGATCTACTTCCTGTTGTCCACGTTTATAGGACCTACCTTACTCCAGAGGATTATATAAGGATACAGGGCCGGACAAAATGCGTGAGCAAAACAGAGACTGCAAGCCTCCGAGACTTAGTCTCCTCGGAGCATATTGAAGATGGGAACGGGGGGATACCCCAAGACTCCAATCGGCCCAAGGCCCCCCTATTAAAGATAGTTCAGGGTCTGGAGGATTTCACCCAAATGTCTCCTATACTCGAAACCTTCACGCCCTTTGATTTTCTTAGCCTCTAAAACATCGGGGCTTTGAGACTAGAACGCAGTCGTGTCTGTTGAATTCAAACGAGACTGTCAAAAAAGTCCAATTTTGGCGGTTTTGCAAAATTCGCCTGTAGTAGTATCAAGTGACTACAAGTCCAAGAATCGCGGTTTCAAGGTTTTTCGACAGTCTCAACACAAACAAAGGGATTTGGTCACGGTCCCAGAGTGAGCATCTTGAAGAGCGCACCTCTGAGAACCACGGCGAGACCTTCATGAGCATGTTCGAAGTTCTTGTCAGCCGGATCGATCGGACTGAGTCCGCCATTTCCAATTATCGAGGATCGCGAAGGAACGATCTTCTGCCTTTCTCTCGGGAAATGGACATCACTCAGATTCGGTCCCATCACATCATAAGCTTCTATCATGAGGTCCTGAGCAAGAAGAGCCGGAGGGCCAGGACCCAGGCCAACGATATGGCGTTTCTGTCGAGCCTCCTTATGGCAGCCTGGCAAGAGTTTGATGTCCAAAAGAAGTTGCCTACGTTCCCAAGGATTGACGTCCCGGATGATAATGACTGGGGACTCATCGATGCCCGGACTCAGGATCTGATCATGAGTACGATCCGAAGTTTTGGAGGCTGAGCGGCGATTCTCTTCAGTGTCGGGCAGTTGACGATGCCGGTGGAAGGCAGGGCCCTGAAGCTCGGGGATGTGGATTTCACTACGCACTCAATCTGGATCAGGCGGACCTTCTCGAAGAGAAACCAGTCGAAGTCCACGACCAACACGGGAAGGAAACGGGCCCTTCCGCTTGGTCCAGAGGTCGAACAGCACCAGAGCTTTCTCTGTCAAGGAAAGACACCGGACGCCTTTGTATTCAGCCCCGATGGCGAGGTTATCATGCCTTGGGGTCAGAACGTCTTCCGGAGAACCTGGGAGAGGGAGTGCAACCGGTTATATATTGAAGGCGTAGCCCTCTATCCGGGCACTCGACACAGCAGTGCCACTCAGGCGACGGACCGTGGTGTGGACTCTCGAATCATGAAGGACATGCTCGGGCACGGAACCTTTAAGATGACCGACCGGTATGCTAAGATTAAGACCGATCGACCCAGTGCAGCTTTAAGACCAGATGTTTCGGATCGAATGGGCGATCAGTTGAGGCGGGTTTTGGAGACGAGGAATTAGAACGACATTGGTAGGGATCCAGAAGACGGATGAGAATACTCCATACGGCCGATTTCCATTTGAAAGAGTACGGGGATACTCGGTGGGAGAGCCTCGATAGACTCATTGAGGTTGGAGAGAAAGAGGGGGTCCAGCTCTTCCTCATCAGCGGTGACCTCTTCGACAAGGAAGTTAATGCCGAAAACCTCAGACCGAGGCTACGTGAGATCTTCTCTGGCAGGGGCTTCAAAATTCTCATCATCCCAGGGAATCACGACAGGGAAGCGTACGAGCACGGGATGTGGTTTGGTGAAGATGTGATTGTTCTGACCGACCTCTACAGGCCATTCGAATACCAGAATGTAAGAATCTGGGGAATGCCTTTTGAGCCCATTGAGGGAGAAGCAATTCTCCAGAGACTTCGCTCCCTTTCGAATGATTTGGCTGACAATGGGAAAAACATTTTGCTCTTCCATGGGGAATTGCTCGACGCGTTCTTTTCGAGAAGGGATTTTGGAGATGAGGACGGAGAGCGATACATGCCGGTTAAGCTCTCGTATTTCAAGTCTTCCGGGATCGACTACGTACTTGCAGGCCATTTCCATTCGCGCATGAATTCCTGGAGCCTGGAAAATGGAGGGTATTTTGTTTATCCCGGGTCTCCTGTTTCCATAACAAAACGCGAGGTTGGGCGAAGAAAGGCCAATCTTTTTGAAGTTGGGAAGCCACCGTGTGAATACCTTCTGGACACACCACATTTCGAAGAAGTCGTTCTCGAATTCAGTCCTTTGAAGGACGAAAACCCTATGAAGATGATAGAAGAACGTGTCAAGAACCTCCACGAGGAGGCAAGGATTATTCTGACTGTCAGAGGTTTCATTGACGGGAAGGCAATCGGCATGGACGAGAGGATGCTTGTGGAGGAGATTAGGAAAGCCACCCGGGGCAGACTCGCCGAGGAACACTTTGAATTCAGGGATGTCCAAGCTGTTCTCGAGGATGACCTGACGAGAAGATTCATTCAAAAACTGGAACAGGCCGGTTATGAGGCAGAGAAGGAAAATCAAATTCGTGATCTTGTGATCCATGCCATCATCCAGTCGAGACGATGAGAATCAAGGAACTTTTTATCAAGCGATACGGCCCGCTACGAGATAGGAGTTATGTCTTAACCGGTAGATTCAACTTGTTGGTGGGCAAGAACGAGGAAGGGAAAACACTCACGATCGATGCGCTCGTGAAGCTGCTTTTGGGGAGGACATGTTAAGGATTTTGAACGAATACAACGGGTTGAGGAGAGTCCAGAGGGGTATCTCATTGTTGAGGATAATGAGGGCCGCGAGGTCAAACTTCCCGAAAAGGGAATGCTCACAAAGCTTGCCCATTTGACTCCCGCAGAGTGCCGGAATTTGTTTGTTATCCGAAATAGTGATCTCTCGATTTCCCCGGAGGATGAGTTTTACACAAACATAACGGATCGTCTTGTTGGCGTGAGAACTGATGAGATTTCCAAAATAAAGGACATACTGAGGGAGATTGCGAGAATAACACCGGGTGGTTCATTTCGAGATACAAGAGACGAGAAATTAAAGACGAGACTAGAGGACGCAGGAGATCTCATCGGTCGCATTGAGGCGATTGCTCGAGAGGTTCAGGCAGAGCATTATGATGAATTGGAGGAAGAATCTGCCGCCTGCAGAGATGAGCGAGATCGGATCGCTCAAGAGATAGAAATTCTCGAAGAGGCGAGAAAGAGAGAGAAATATGAGAGAGGAATAGAGGCCCTTACCAAACTCAAGGAGGCCCTCGCCGAATTGGAGAATTTGCAGGCTTTTACCTTCGATAAGGCAGAACATTGGAGAGATTGTGAAAGGGACATTCAGAGGCTCGAGGTCGAGAAGAAAAGATTGGAGGAAGATCTGGAGCTCGGAGAATCAGAGCTGAAAAGGATCAGTGAAACCCTCCACACGAAGGAGCGGGATTTCCGAGTTCTCGAAGGGATCAAAGGTGTGATAGATGTCGAAGTGAGGCCGTACGTGGTGAGCTATGAGAAAAACCGGAAGGAATTTGAACTTAAGAAGGCTAAAGGCAAACTCTTTTCTTGGACCTGGGCCGTCTGCTCGGGTTTGTTCGCTATTTCTCTGCTAGCACTTCTCCTCGAGCCTTCTCAACCATTCTTCATTTTGGCTGCCCTCTTTCTGGCGGCGGCCATCGTCGCATGGATTCTCCAGTACAAATTCATCAGGAACAGGGCTCTCTTGGAAGGCGAGGTGGAGAAAATCAAATTAACGCTTTCGAAATATGAACTGAGCGCAGAGAGGCTTGAGGAGATCCTTTCCAATATTCAACGGTTCGACACCGAATACGATTCCAAAAGCCGAGAGCTACAAGGGATGAGAAGAAGGAAGGAGAACCTGGAGGAGAGGATTGGGGAATTGCGCAGCCGCGAGATTCCCGGAATAGACAGAGGGATCAAGGATGCCGCCCACAAGATCGATGAGATCATGACGCATTCGAACCAGAGATCCTTGAAGGGATACCGCGAGAAACTCCGACTGAAAGAAGGTTTTGAGAAATCCTTAGGTGAAGAGGAGCGTGTTTTGAAGAGCCATTTTGGCATGCCAACGGCGGATTTAGGGCGAAATCTTGAACACTGGGAAAAAGAAGTTTCTGACCTCGAGACGTATCGTGACAGGGCGGCAGACGCAAAGTATAGTGAAGGGGATAAGCTAAAACTCCAGGAGAGAGAGCGACAGCTCGATGCAAGACTCGAGGAGATCAGCCGAAAAATAGGGACATTTCAGAGAACGATGGCGGAGATTCAGCGGAAGGCGAATGAAATTCTGCGGTTGGAAGACGAATACCTCTACTGTGAAACCGCTGTCGATTTGGAAGCGGTCAAGAAGGCGCTGCAAATATTCATTAGCGAAAACAAGGCGAACCGAGATAATGCGACAAGGGCAATTGAAATTCTTGACCAGATAGAGAGAGAGGAGAAGGAGAAGGTTTCCGACCTCTTTGAAACAGAGAGTCCAATTTCAGCGCATTTTCAGACCATAACGGGCGGCCTCTACGGAGAAGTGGCTCTCAATCGAGAAATCGGGCAGATCGAAGTCCAGCGCAAGGACGGGTTTCGACTCGGTGCCGAAAAATTGTCTGGTGGAGCTTACGACCAGTTGTATTTCTCGGTCCGACTTGCCCTTGGAGAGAAGCTCATGAAGGGGAGTAAAGGGTTTTTCATTCTGGATGATCCGTTCATCAAGGCCGACCCAGAGCGGTTGCGAAGGCAGATCGAGATGCTCAAAGTAATATCCGAATCAGGTTGGCAAATAATGTACTTCTCTGCAAAAGAAGAAGTCCAGAATGCCTTGGCGGGTGATATCAAGAAAGGTATCGTCAATCCTATCGAGATTCAGGGGCTGGTCTCGTGAGAGGTGATGTCAGTTGTCGGTTGTCAGTAGTCAGTTGTTAAGACGAACCATGGACAACGGACCACGGACACGATTTGCTCAACGCTTCATTTTCCAGTTTCTCAGGGCTCTCGAATTCAGAGTAAAGAAGGACTAGGCGAGGGTCAATGCTATGAAAATCCTTGTCACCAATGATGATGGAATCCAATCTGAAGGCCTTCACGCCCTCGCAGAGCAACTGAAGAGAGCGGGGGAGGTCATCGTGGTGGCCCCTGACAGAGAGAGGAGTAGCGTGGCCCACTCGCTGACAATGCATCGGCCACTGCGCGTTGAGAGGGTCAGAGAGAACTACTACGCCGTCGATGGAACCCCTGTTGATTGTGTCATCATGGGGGTTTACATGCTTCAGCCTGAGCGGCCCGGACTCGTCGCCTCCGGCATCAATAAAGGGGAAAACATGGGGGAGGATATCCTTTATTCGGGGACGGTTTCGGCCGCACTTGAGGGGACTATCATGGGCATTCCGTCGTTTGCCATTTCCATGGCTTCTCGTCGGGACTTCAAGTTCAAGAGTGCCGCAGAGTTTGCTTTGAGGGTGGCGCGATTCATTCAGAGGCACGGGTTGCCTCCGGAAATCCTTCTGAACATCAATGTTCCGAACCTCGATTCAGATGAGATCCGGTCGTACAGAATAACCCGCCAGGGGAAGAGGATCTATGGAGATGTGGTGTCTGAAAAGAGTGACCCGCGGGGGAGGAGGTACTACTGGATCGGAGGCAATGAGTTGAGTTTCGAGAAAGAAGAGGGGACTGATTTTGATGTAGTCTCCCGGGGCTGTATCTCGATCACGCCCATTCACCCCAATCTCACGTGTTCCTCATGCCTCGAGGAAATGAAATCCTGGGAGATTTAAGGGAGCAGAGAAATGGCGGAACTCCTCGTGCCCTTTCAGTTGTGATTCCCGAGCCAATCTGATAGTATAGGCGTTGAACAAAAAAGGACGGTAAGGAGGTCGGCATGCGGATTACCTTGAGTATCATCAAAGCGGACATTGGGAGTGTTGGAGGCCACATCAAACCGAGTGAGGACCTGCTTAAGGCGGTGAAGGATTTCGTCGTGGAAAAAGGGAAAGGACTGATCAAGAGTTTCTACGTCAGCCATACCGGGGACGACGTCGCCATCCTGATGTCACACACGCATGGAGTTGGCGCTGAAGAGATCCATCGACTCGCCTGGGATGCCTTTGTAGCAGGCACCGCAGTGGCAAAGAGGCAAGGTCTTTATGGTGCAGGTCAAGACCTGCTAAAGGACGCATTTTCTGGTAACGTCAGGGGGATGGGGCCTGCGGTGGCCGAATTGGAGTTTGACGAAAGGCCCAACGAGCCCTTTCTCTTCTTCGCGGCGGACAAGACCGATCCCGGCGCTTACAATCTTCCTCTCTATCTGGCCTTTTGCGATCCCATGTACAACGCTGGGCTCATGCTGAGCCCATCCATGGCTGAGGGATTCGAGTTTACGATCATGGATGTGAGCTATACGGAGGGAGACCGGGTCATTAAGTTGAGGGCTCCGGAAGACATCTATGATATCGCTGCCCTGCTCAGGGACAACCAACGGTTTGTTGTCGAGTCGATCCATTCGAGAAACAACGGAGAAATCGCCGCCTCTGTCAGTACGACGCGGTTGCATAACATCGCGGGGAAGTACACGGGAAAAGACGATCCGGTCATGCTCGTGAGGGTCCAGGGGGCATTTCCTGCCACAGGAGAGGTCTTGAGCCCTTTTTCTATTGGTCACTATGTCGCCGGTTTCATGAGAGGGAGCCATACGGGACCTCTCATGCCGGTTGTAAAGAATTCGAGCATCTCTTTCTTTGATGGTCCACCAGTTGTCGCATGCCTGGCCTTCTGTGTCCACGAAGGAGAGCTGACCGAACCGGCAGATGCCTTCGACCATCCCTATTGGGACTCCATCAGAAACAAAGTCTCCGATAAGGCGACGGCGATTCGGGAACAAGGCTTCTCCGGGGCCGCCATGCTTCCTTACAGTGAGCTTGAGTACGGAGGGATTGTTGAAAAGATGAAGACACTCGACCGCAAGTTCACGGTGAGGGAGTGAGGCTTCAAGAAGGCAAACACATCAAGAATTCCGTGCGGTGAGCGAGAGGCGTTTTTTCCAGCAGAAACCAAATCTAGGAGGCTTCCATTCAGCCACATGGCAACTTGGGGGCTGTTTTTGTTTTTTTGAGGATGAAGTTGAAGCCCAGACGTGTCTACCTTGAGACCTTCGGCTGCCAGATGAATGAGCACGATTCAGAGAAGATCCTTGAGATCCTGAATGCACAAAACTATCAGTCCACTGAGAACATTCATGAGGCTGACGTGATTTTGCTTAATACCTGCACGGTTCGGGAGAAGCCCGAGCACAAGGTGTACAGTACCCTTGGAAGGCTGAGAAATTTGAAAGAGAAAAAAAGGGAAATGATTATCGGAGTTGGCGGCTGTCTTGCTCAGCAAGAGGGGCAACGGTTGCTCGAGAGGTTTCCCCATCTGGATCTCGTTTTCGGGACCCACAACCTCCATCTCGTTCCAGATCTTCTTGCAGACATCCGGGGAACCGGGACGCAGCGGTGTGAAACGCACTTCTATGATCGGGCCCCTTCCATGGAAGTGATTCCTCTTGTTCGGGGCAAAGTACGATCCTTCGTCACCATCATGCAGGGATGTGACAACTTCTGTTCCTATTGCATCGTACCTCTGGTCAGAGGACCGGAGCGAAGCCGTCCTATGGAAAAGATCCTGGACGAGGTCAAAGCTCTGGCCCGAAGGGCTGTGAAGGAGGTGATCCTTCTCGGGCAGAACGTCAATTCCTATGGAAAGGGTCTGGGTAGGGGAGTCAGCTTTCCAGACCTTCTTCGGAATGTTAATGAAATCGAAGGGATAGAACGGATTCGATTCACAACATCCCACCCGAAGGACCTGTCCAGAGATCTCATCACCTCCTTTCGGGATCTAAGTAAGCTCTGCGAGCATATCCATCTGCCGTTTCAATCAGGATCGAATCGAATCTTGCAAAGGATGAACAGGTTATATACCCGGGAGGAGTATCTGGACAAAGTGGACCAACTCCGAGAGATCTGCCCGGGTATAGCCGTTACAGCCGATGTCTTGGTCGGGTTCCCAGGGGAATCCCAGAGGGATTTTGACGATACAATCGATCTCATCCAAAGGGTCCAGTTCGATAACCTCTTCTCTTTTCGATACTCTCAGAGGAAAGGATCGGTGGCAGCGGATCTTCCATCTCAGGTTCTTCATGAGGTCAAGAGAGAGCGTCTGAAGATCCTCCAGGACATCCAGAGGAAAATAACCCGGAAGAAGAACAGAGAGACAGAGGGAAAACTCGAGTGGGTTCTCGTGGAGGGGAGAAGTCAAAAAGACCCGACAGAGATCATGGGGAGAACCCGGTCCAATCGTATCGTCAATTTTCCGGGAGACCTCGGTCTGATCGGAGGAACGGTTCTGGTTAGAATTGAAAAGGGATTTGCCAATTCTCTAAGGGGAGCCCTTTGGCAAGATGACGGGAAACCTCAAGGGAACAAGGGGCTCGGTTTTGAGACGGAATCTGCGAAGGGACTCACGACATCAATTCATCGGTGAACTTCCTTCACCTCTTCTTACCAGCGCACTTTCTTTCCTACTTTCGCACGCATCTTCCATGCGAGGGTTTTTGGGGCTTTTTCCATCGCCTCCTTAATCGTTGCGAGCCGTTTGGAAATCATCTTCTTTTGGTTTTTGTCGAGTTCNNCGTCGTATAAAGGCCCCAGTCCTTGGCGCATAGATCCGAGATGATCTTCACATTGATGGTCTCTTCGTCCAGATCGCCGACCTCATGATCGAGTACCAAGGCCAGGACGTCGAGGATGTCCTTGTGATTCAATTCCACAATCTGAACCTTTGACAGGAAGAGTTCCGCTAGGGGAACGGTGAGTGGTTCGACGTGCAGTCGATTGGCAAGAGGCAATTTATGGCAAATCGGAAATGCGCCGACAAACACATCGACTTGTCGGCCGCGTGCCTCGTCATAATACAACCTGCGCCTGTCCCCTCGAGCTTCTCGTCGGCATAGGTTAGCCATTCTTCGACAGTTCGGAGCACCTCGGATCGAAAGACCTCATCGACTCGATCGGGTGTGTGGCTCAGTTCCGCTGTTTCATCGGGGGTCGTCCGGTAAGGGTAGTATCCCCGGCTTCTCACCCTCTTCACCGTCTCCTCGACTTCGTCTTCTCCGTGGAGAATCGATTCCTGTTCCAAAAAGGCGACTTTGTAGGAGTCACTCTCCTGGGAGAGGATTGGGACGATGGCCTTACCTGTCATGCCGCCACCTAAGATGAGAATCTCCGCCTCATAGAACTTGGCTGCACTAACAAACTTTTTCCAACAGATTTCAGATCCGTGGACATCGGTGGCAAAAAAGAGGATGGTCATCGTATGCCTCTTTTGTTTAGCCCCCCAGCCTAACCAAACACGGATCCACGAACCTTCCCATATCCAGGCTCGGTCCGGAACCGGGAGGAAGAGGGACGGACGTGGAGTCCTCCCTTCATCACCGCATCGTCATATTCAACGGTCGACACTAAACCACATCCACACACTCGGCTGTCAACTCCGCGCACAGTGATTCCGGGAAAACCAGAAAAGCATCCTACTGCTCTGCGCAGATCGCCCTGGCCCGGATTATTTATGAATCCCAGGCGGGATAGTCAGGAGGAACCGCCTGAGAGCCTTCAGCATGGTCACGAAAGGTCTTTCTGATGGAACATACGTGCACAAATCGACTTGAGTTTCCTACAAAGAGGCCATATAATCGCAAATGCAACCAGTGGGTTAGGGAAATTGGAGGGCCTCTTCATGCCCGGGTACTCCCATGCCGAGAGATTGAAACAGATGGTCCGAGAAAAAAGGATACAAGGAAAACAGATTAGGGACTTGAAGTCGAACGGGAATTCGCCTCGGAAGATGGAATTCTGAAGGGGATCAGTGACCTTAAACTGCAATCGGCGCTAGCGGGGATTGAGAAACAACTGATCATCAATGCCCTGGAGCATCACCGATGGCACAGAGGCTTTTTTGCATCGAGCTTGGGTGTTAACTATCGGACTTTAATGAGGAAGTTGCGAAGGTGTGGGCTCTCCAAGTTATCATTTAGGACATTTATGTCACAACTTCTGTTATTCATTTAGTATCCGTTATTTAACAGTTCTACCTCGTTGGTTTTGTGACGTTCTTGTCATACCATAGAGTTTTCATGGCTCAGATCAGTTGGGCCCCTACGCCTGGTTAGATTCATTTTGTGTATAGAATTCAAGGTGTTATAGGGTCTAGGACTATCGTTTTTCTATTTCGGCAAGTGAATTGCCTTACTGGATCAAGGGGAGTACCCAAGGAATCGTGGCCGCAAGGAAAAATCAACGGGAGGCAAAGTGATGGACGTGACTGTGAGAGAGAAAGACCAGAGCATCATGAGAAAAAGGATGAAGAAGATCGGAAAGAAAGCGGATGACGCGTTGACCCCAAGGGTTAGAGAGATAAGGGAAGCGTTTTTTGAGGTGAAGCCTTCGGTTTCGATTGAAAGGGCAAAAGCCACGACCGACGTGTATAAGAAGAATCCTGGCTTACCGACAGTGCTTCTGAGAGCGAAGGCGTTCTATCGGGCATGCGAGACCATCCCGGTCAAGATTCATGAGGGTGAGCTCATTGTTGGGCATCCGGCTGGAAAACGAAGAGCGGGGGTTTTTTGCCCGGAGATCTCGTGGAGATGGTTAAGAGATGAGTTGGATACGATTCACGAAAGGGAACAGGACCCCTACATTATGGCTGACGATGACAAGAAGACACTCAGAGAGGAGATTTTTCCATTTTGGGAGGGTAAATCAGTCGATGAGTACGTTTACGGAGAAATAGAGGAACTGGGCCTGCTGCCTCTCACGTTCAACAGCGGCGTTATCGACGGCGAACTCAAGAACACAAATGGTGCAGGAGAGATTTCAGTCGGTCTTGGCACCATCCTGCTTCAGAAGGGGTTCAAAGGTATCAAGAGAGATGCCGAAAGGAGTCTGAAGAAGTTCGACCCAAAGAACGCAGAGGACATAGAGAAGATCTATTTTCTCAAGGCTGTCATGACCACATGTGACGGGATGGTCTTGTTTTCCAAGAGGTATGCAGAACTTGCAAAGAAATTGGCAAATGAGGAGGAGAACGAGACGAGGAGAAAGGAGCTGGAGCATATCTCAGAAACTTGCCAACGTGTGCCAGGTGAACCAGCAAGAAATTTCCAAGAAGCGCTCCAGTCTATTTGGTTCGGTCAAGTGGCTCTCTTCCTTGAGGAGAATGCGCCTTCCTATTCTCCGGGAAGGGTGGACCAGTATCTCTATCCGTTCTTCAAACGTGACATGGCCTCTGGCGTGATGAGTTCCGAGGAGGCCAGGGAGTTAATCTGTTGCTGGCTCATAAAGTATGCAGAGATGCCCTGGCTTTTAAGCAAATTTGTCAGCATGTACTATGCCGGATACATGGGATTCCAGAATATCAACCTGGGCGGACAAACGAGGGATGGTAAAGATGCAACGAATGAGCTGTCCTACATGATCCTGGATAGCGTGAAGAGCCTAAAGATGTACCAACCTTCCCTGTCCGTTCGCGTTCACAACAATTCTCCTCAGGAATTTCTATTGAAAATAGGAGATGTGGTCAAGACCGGAATTGGATTCCCGGCCGTCCATTTTGATGATACGAGCATCAAGATGATGCTGTCCTACGGTGTGTCCATGGAGGACGCCAGGGATTATTGTGTTCTGGGGTGCGTGGAGCCGAGCATTCACGGAAAGCTCTCTCAGTGGAGCGCATGCTGTTTGACGAACTTCCCAATAGCGGTGGAGTTTGCTTTGACAAATGGCGTCCAGTTGGTGAGTGGCAAGAAACTCGGTGTTGAAACAGGAGATCCTACCTCTTTTCGGACCTTTGAGGAGTTTGAGTCTGCCGTAAAGGAACAGTTCAAATACCTCATCAGGGTGTCTGCCATCGTCTCGATCATCTCGCAAATGGCACACAAGAGATACGCACCAAAACCCCTGGCCTCCGCTCTCATGGACGATTGTGTTGAATCAGGAAAAGGCATCATGAGCGGAGGGTCGAGATATAATGCAGGCCCAGGGGTGATCATCGCCGGAACAGGAGACTATGCCAACGCTATGGCCGCTATCAAGAAGCTCGTCTTCGAGGACAAGTCGCTCTCAATGCAGCGGCTCTGCGATGCCCTGAAGAAGGACTTTGAGGGATACGAAGACGTGTATAAGGCCTGTGTTAATGCCCCGAAATATGGAAACGATGATGATTACGTTGACGCCTTTGCAACTGATATTGTTGACTTTGCGGCAAAAGAGGTGAACAGTTACAATGGACTCTTCGGCAAGATGACGTTGGGGACTCTCCCTGTCGCCTCCCATGTGCCCCAGGGCTTGGTTGTCGGGGCATTGCCAGGTGGAAGGAAGGCAACCCTGCCTTTATCTGACGGAATCAGCCCTTCACAGGGAACGGACAGGAATGGACCAACGGCAGTGATCAAGTCAGTGGACAAAATCAATCTGGAAGCCTCTACAGTGGGAGTTTTACATAATATGAAACTGGATCCTGCACTCATCGCAGACGAGCGCGGGTTAGCCAATTTTGTAGCATTGCTCCGGACACATAACCATCTGGGGGGTGCCCACATTCAATTCAACTGTGTATCTGCGGAAAAGTTGCTCGATGCGCAGAAGCACCCAGACCAATATCAGGACTTGATGATCAGGGTTGCGGGATACAGCGCCTATTTCGTTGAACTCTGTAAGGAGATTCAAGACGAAATCATAAGCAGAACACCACAATCAAGATGGTAGTCGTCAGTTGGAGATCTTAGCTTGGGATTCAGGAAGAGAGACAATCCAGCCCTTTTGTGGCCCCTCACGGGGCCACTGCAATTTGGAGATAATGTGCGTGAATGAAAAAAAGGTCGGTAGAATCTTTGACATTCAGAAGTTTTCGATTCATGATGGTCCTGGCATAAGAACACTCGTTTTCTTCAAGGGCTGCCCGCTACGCTGCCGATGGTGCTCGAATCCGGAAAGCCAGAAGAGCACATGCGAGTTGATGTACTACGAACAACGTTGCGCTCTCTGCGGTAAATGTGCTGAAGCGTGCCCTTCTGGGAATATTGAGTTGGTCGAAGGCTCGCCCCGTGTCAGGCATAATATTGACAGAGAAGCGTGTAAGGGCTGCCGGGAATGTGTCAAGATATGCCCGAATGATGCCCTAAAGGTAGCGGGCTCTGATATGAGTGTTGACGACGTGTTCTCAGTCATTCTTCAAGACTATCTGTTCTATCTTAATTCTAACGGCGGCGTAACACTGGGTGGTGGCGAACCGGCTATGCAACCTGAATTTGCGCGAGAACTTCTGAGAAGATGTAAGCAAAATGATATTCATACAGCAATAGAAACATGTGGCTATGTGGGGTGGAACGTTCTTGAATCACTCATTGAATATCTGGATCTGGTTTTTTTCGACATTAAACATATGAACTCAGATAGACACAAGACCTTCACGGGGGCATCGAACGAGAGAATTCTGAAGAATGCAAACAGGCTCCTAAAGGTAGATGTTCCAATCATTATCAGAATTCCAATCGTTACGGGTATTAATGATAATGAAGAGAATCTGGTTGATACCTTGAAGTTTCTGGTGCGACATAACACAAAAGACGCCATCCAGAGAATCGAACTGCTTCCCTATCATAAGCTTGGTGTCACTAAATATAGGAGACTGGGGAGAACCTGTGAATTACATGATCTACCGACGCCAAACCCGACTTTCTTGAAGCAAGCCGGCCTCTTGGTGCGTTCTTTTGGGTTCACATCAGAGATTATGGAAATAAGGGTCTGAGGAGTCTTTTCTGGGCGGAGTCTTTCAGGGGTGAGCCAAAGAGCGTCGGAACAGACACAGCAGGGTGCAGAAAAATCGTAAAAGGTTTCAAGGCTCGGATCGAAGAGCTAGAGGAGTTTCCTCAGTTTTGTGGACCCTCATGTCCCTGAGGGACGTTTGCGGAAGCGTTGGGGTACCCATCGAGGATGAGCAGGACGGGGAAACCCCGCCTTCAGAGCGGGGAAGGGGCAAGTATTCCCCACCTGCGAGTCCGGAGGGGGTCAACGCGAGAGCAAGGGAGCGAAGGGATATGAGGGTTCCACCTGAAGATTCAAAATTGTCGTGAAACATCAGAAGCTTTTAAATTCCTTGCTTTGAAAACTCAGGAAACTCCTCAAAGAGCTATTCTTGACAAAAGGGGAGATTCTGTATAGACAACAGAATCGTGAGAATGGACATCGAGATCTCTAGATGAAATTGAATCGAATACTGATCCAAATTTCTTATCGATCCGATATCTGGCAGAAAGTGAATGGGCTCCTCGGCATTATCGATGGTGTATCTGAGACGGCTGGATTGAAGCTCCAGGCAAAGATTAAAAACAAGAAGCGATGGTGGAAAGAAGTTGAAGAACTCAAGAGATAGTGGCGATTCACCAGGGAACAGAATGTCCATGTCGATTGAAAGTGTCATCCAGAGAATCCCCGAATGGAAAGGGCGAGACTCGCAAGTGACCGAGCTCGGTGGGGGGATCACCAATCGCAACTACCGGGTGGAAGTCGGAGACGACGCCTTTGTCGTTCGGATCCCAGGAGAGGATACTCATTATCTGGGCATCGATCGGGAGAGGGAATACCAGTGTAATGTGGCAGCCAGCAAGTCCGGCGTCGCTCCGGAGGTGACCCACTTCTTGAGGCCCGAGAATGTCCTCATCACGCGTTTTGTAGGTGGAAGGGTCATGTCGTTGGAGACGATGGGCAATGAGGAGGCGATCCGTAAGGCGGCCCGCGCAATCAGATTAATCCATGGGGGCCCTGCTTTTCCAGGAACGTTTTCTGTATTTCGTGTAACCGAAAGCTATCGTGAGGTCGCGGAGCACCATAACGTCGTTCTGCCTGACCGGATAGACTGGATGTTTGAGAGAATGGAAGAGATTGAGAGAACCTTGTCCTATCATCCACAAACTGATCTTCCCTGCCATAACGACCTTCTTTCCGCTAATTTTATCGACTGCAGGGAGTATTTCAAAATCATTGACTGGGAATATGGCGGAATGGGGGACCCCTATTTTGACCTTGGAAACTTCGCAGCCCATCACCTCTTGAGGGACAAGCAGGATGATCTGGTTCTCGACGAATACTTCGGTGAAACGTCCCAATTCAAGAGGGCCAGGCTGAATATTTTCAAAGGGCTGTCAGATTTTCGGGAGGCCATGTGGGCGATGGTCCAGATCGGGGTCTCCAGCCTCGATGTAGATTATCGAGATTACGGAAACACGTTTTTCGATCGGTTCATCAAGCGCATCGACGATCCTCGCTTTCCTCAATGGCTGAACCAGATAAGCCGGAGTGAATGACTTCGCGGCCCACTCACCTTCATCCAGTTAACTCAGTCCCAGCTGTTTCTTCCGAACTGTACTCCACGCCGAGATCAGGCGGTCCGCGACCATAGCGATCATGGCGACGCATACGCCAGCGACGATGCCGCGCCCGGTGTCCGCCTTCGTCAGCGCGATATAGACCTCCTGGCCGAGGTCGCGGGTGCCCACAAGTGCGGTGATGACCAGCATGCTGAGGCCCAGCATGATCGTCTGATTTACTCCAAGCATAATCTCAGGCAGCGCAAGAGGCATCTGCACCTTCAATAAAATCTGTCGGTGCGTGCAGCCGGCAGCAGTCGCAGCCTCGATTATCGATGGTGGCACCTGGCGGATGCCATGATCGGTGTATCGGATTATCGGCACCAGCGAATAGGCCACTACTGCAATCATCGCAGAAAAGTCGCCCACCCGGAATAGCATTACGACTGGAATGAGATAAACGAATGCGGGGAGGGTCTGCAGGGTGTCGATGATAACCTGGACAGCCCGGTGTACCCGGTCGTTTCCTGCTGCCCAGATTCCGATCGGCATGCCAATCCCTGAGGCGAGGACCACGGAGACGCCGATCAGGTAAGTAGAGATCATCGCCTTTTCCCAGTTTCCAGTCACCGCGACAAAAGCTGTCATTGCCGCAACCCCGAGCGAGAGCCGCCATCCCCCAAGTCGGACGCCGGCAAGGGCCAGCAGCCCCATCACGGCCAACCAGGGGAGTGAAAGCAGAAACCTTTTGAAGGGGATAAGGACGTTGAGCAGCAGCCCTGATTTGATGGCATCTAGGGTGTCGAAAAAGTGGATGTTGATCCATGTCACGAGCTTTTCCCAGAAACCGCTCGTAGTCACTGTCAGGCTTTCTGGATAGTCCGCAACCGCCGGTACCAGAAAGCCCGTGACTGTGGTGGCGACGATGATCGCAAGTGCAGCGACGAGATGTGGGTGCCGTCTGACAAAGCTCACCTTCTTCTTAACGCGTACGGGTGCCTTGCCGGCGTAGGCCTGGCTCAGCCGATCAAGAGCGATCGCGAGCACGGTGATGGCGACGCCAGCCTCAAGCCCCACTCCGATTGCGAGCCGCCGGAGTGCGTGTAGAACATCGAAGCCCAACCCTCCGGCCCCGATCATGGAAGCGATGATGACCATGTTGAGTGAAAGCATGATCACCTGATTGACCCCAACCATCAGCGTCGGTCGGGCCGATGGGACCATCACCTTCCACATTAACTGGCGATGTGAACACCCGGCCATGTTGCCGAACTCGACAATCTCAGTTGGCACAAGCTGGAGCGCCATCGTGGTGCAACGAGTCATCGGCGGCAGCGAATAGATCATGGTGGCTGTCATCGCTGCCACCGGGCCGAACCCGAACATGAACAGCACGGGAACCAGGTAGGCGAACACCGGAACCGTCTGCATGAGGTCGAGGAGCGGTGTGATCGCTCTCTCGAACCAGGGGTGTCGATAGGCCAAAATGCCGAGTAGCAGCCCGAACAAGATGCCAAGAGGCACCGCGACCACGATGGAGGAGAGCGTCACCATGGCGCTCCCCCACTGCCCGAAAATGGCGAGGTAAAGGAAACAGATGCCAACCAGGAGTGACAACGCCCAGTCACGGATTGAATAGGCCATGATGGCCAGCATCGCGATGAGTGCTATCCATGACAGGGAGGGTAGATGGAAGAGCGCCTCCCCACCGAGGGGGATTTTTACCCCCTCTGATAGCACGCCGAAGGAGGCTGCGAGAAACCAGTTGAAGACCCAGGAAATCGACCGCGTGAATTGTTTGAAGGTAAACAGGCCAAGGTCAGCCTCGTTGATCAGCCACTTCATAAAGTCGCTGACCCAGAACCTGAGAGGTATCACCCATTCGGATGGGTATTCGACGGCCCACGGGAGGAGTTCGTCAGCTGCGAACAGAGCAACCGTAGCCGCCAACACCACCAGCCAAAAGACAAGCTCGGGCCGCCGGCCGAAAGCGTACGCGATCGCCCGGGAGAAGGTGGCCCTCATTCCTTCGTCCCTCTATGAAGGAGCACGTCAAATACTGCCTCAGGGGTGATCTGGCCGATGATCTTACCTTCACCGTCAGTCACCCCGATCGGTCCCTTCTGATCAACGATATCCGCAGCGAGAACCTCAATTTTTGTCTCTGCCGGAACACTGCTTGTGAAGGTAAGGCGATCATCCACCGGAGCCATCACCGAGCGTGCGGACAGCACTTTGGGGCGCGGGATATCACGCGTAAAGTCGGCGACATGATCAGTAGCTGGGTTGGTTACCAGGTCCTCCGGCGTACCGATCTGGATAATGCCACCGTTGTTCATGATGGCAATTCGGTCGGCAAGCCGAATGGACTCGTAGAAGTCGTGAGTGATGAAAACGATCGTCTTGTGGAGCATGTTCTGAAGGCGCATCAACTCGTCCTGCATTTCACGACGGATCAAGGGATCGAGAGCCGAGAATGGTTCGTCCAGTAACCAAATCTCCGGTTTCACCGCCAGGCTGCGAGCGATCCCAACTCGTTGCTGCTGGCCGCCCGAAAGCTCTCGCGGATAGTAGTCTTCCCGCCCTTTCAGGCCGACCAGTTCGATAAGCTCACAGGCGGTCTGTTCCCGGGTCGCCCGGTCTATCCCCTGCACCTCGAGCGGAAAGGCAACATTGCCGAGCACGGTAAGATGCGGTAACAACGCAAAGTGCTGGAACACCATTCCCATCTTGTGACGGCGGATCTCAATGAGGTCTTTTTCTGGCATCTTGAGGAGATCCTGGCCTTCAAAGAAGACTTCCCCCGCCGTCGGCTCAATCAACCGAGACATACACCGTACCAGAGTCGACTTGCCCGACCCAGATAGACCCATGATGACGAAGATCTCGCCTTGCCGGATCTCGAGATTGACATCTCGGACCGCACCAATAAGACCGGCTGCGATGAGTTCCTCGTAGCTCGCCTTGGAGTCATGCTCGGCGAGGAAGCGTTCAGCGTTGGGGCCGAATACCTTCCAAACGCCCTTGCAGATCATAGCGGCGGTGTTCATCTGCGCGGAAGCATCCGTCGGTTCCGATGTTGAGCCCGATTTGAGAGAAACCATCTCAAGTGCTCGATGCTTAGATTGCGGATACCACCGGGCGGGAATGCCCGCCCGAAGGTTTCCCTCTTCAGCTTATTACCAGCTGTACCCCGTCCATTTCTGCCAGGTGTCCCTTGTCCATAGCCGTTCTTCGACGACACGATCGACCGGGCGGCCCTCAAGGTCGACCTCGCCAATTATCTTGCCTATTGTCTCGTTGTCGACTCGGAACTTGCGGACTGCCTCATAAGCGCGAGGCCATAGACGGGTTGTGACTGGCGGCCCCTGGCCAGGCAAACAACCGGGGCATGACATGATCTCCAAGGACTCTCTATGTGGTCTTCGGAAAGGCACAATACATCGTGCGTGATGGGAACAATGCACTCTACCTGACAACATCATGCCCGCTGAGCACCGGATACAACTCACACGGCATTGGGAGACGAAAAGTGGTCCCCTCTCCTAGACCTTCGTCCCACAATATCTTCCGGGTAAGACACCATATGGTAGCAGATTTCGAATTTTAGTCAAGTGGAATTTCCCTCCCACTGAGACCTGGAACAGACTTGGTTTTCCTGGGGTAGGATTGAGGGAAAAGGAAGATTTGGGTACTGAGCGGTGGAGCTCTCGGTCAAGGGATGAATGGGGTTACCAAGGGCCGAGTTCGCCCTTGGCAACCTACCAGGCCAGATTCCCTGTTTCATCTTTGGCCAAAGGGTATTGGACATCCCTCCTTCTGGCATGCTCTTTGAATCCTGACAATACCCTCAAGGAGCTTTCAGGTATATGTCCGATCCCATGCGCTGACATCATACGAAGAAGATCGGACCTCTCGATTGTTGCGCTGTCAGATCGTCTGCTCTATCCTCAGCTGTCGTATGAAGGCCAAAGATGGGGATCACAGAGACGACAGATTCTGGTCTACTCGATCCACTTCCTCCAGACATTCTCGTTCTCACTGAGCCACTCATCGACGACCTCGGTCACCTTCCGCCCTTCGATGTCGGCCTCAGCAACCATGCGTCCCATACTCTCGTTGTCGAGCCGAAAATTACGGGCGGCCTGAAAGGCCTTCGGCCACTTCTTGTCTCCGCCGGCCCAGCCGATCTTTTTTATCCAGCCCCGTGGCTTGCCGCAGTCGTAGGCCTTGTCCGGGTTGATGCCCCAGCTCGGATTATTGTAGCACTCGTCAGTGTAACGGGGAAACTCGACGAACTCGCCTTTGTACTTGTAGGGAACCCAGTGGGGTGACCAAACCCACAGCACGATCGGGGCCTTCCTGTCGTAGGCGGCCTTCAGTTCGGCGAAGAGAGCACCCTCGCTGCCCGCTTGTATGACCTCGAAATTAAGACCAAGTGCCTCGATTCGCTCCTTGTCGAATCCACCCCAGGTTGCCGCACCGCTGAGGTATCGCCCCTTGGGTGCTGTGTCTGGCGTGGCAAAGACCTCAGCGCACTCAAGAAGTGCACGCCAATCGGGAAGCCCCGGACATTTCTCCTTCATATACAGGGGAAACCACCAATCTTCGATGCCGACCATGCCGGTATCACCGAGGTCCACTGTATTGCCCGTCTTGAGACTGGCCTCCACGGCCTGCTTGGCGGTGGTTGCCCACAGCTCCATGGCGACGTGCAGATCTCCTGCCTCAAGTCCGGCGAACTGGGCAAGATAGTCGGCCTGCACATACTCCACATTATAACCCATCCTCTGCAGTACTCCGCCCATAATGTATGACGAGATATGTTGTCCGGTCCAGTCGTTGAGGGTTATGATGATAGGGTCTTTGGATTCGGGATCTCCGGCGAGAGCGGAGCCTGATAGCATCATGCAGGCCCCAATCATGACCATGATTACTGCGCTTTTTATTGCGTTCAGCATTGATGCCCGTCTCATTCGCTTCATAATCCCCTCCTATATAGAGTTTTCTGACCGCATCTTCTCGATCTCGGCCTGATTCAAATTTAGGTTGGATTGATGCGGCCGATGGACACGTGATTTATGGAACTTAATCCGCCTTGCTGGTCTATCTCCGTCTTTCCCCAAAGGTTCACCTCCTTTCGCTCCGGTTCTGCTGTTCAAGGGGTCATCTCCGCTTATCAAAGATTCTCGCTCATAGTCCACAACCAGTGGTCTGTCTTGACATAATCAATGTCCGAAAACAGACGACAAGACCCCAGTTTTGATGTTATAGCATCAGGAGGTGTGTGAGTCAAGCGAAAAAAGGAAAGCATTTTAACTTGTTAGGGGCGTCCGGCAGCCTCGAGCCAGTGAGGGAAACGGCTGGAATGAATTTTCTCACGCACCCGTTCCCAGCGGCCGTTGGCATAGTCCCAGAAGTCAAAGTCCAGGGAAGAGACCTTGTTCTGAATCGCCCCCCATAGTGTCCAACCCAGGTCTGACATCATGGAAAACAGATACATGCGAGCGATTCTTACAGGATCCACTTGCCCGAAATAAGCCTTGCAGAGCAGGGCGATCTGATCGTCGTTGTATTCATATTCAGTTGCCAGGTTTCCCAATTCGAAGCACGGATCGTCATTGCCGGCGAGCTCATAATCGATGATTCGCATCATCGATCCATCGTCAATGAGGTTTTCTGCCAGCAAGTCGTTGTGGCAGGGTACCAACGGTTCGGGATGAACGTTCACCACGGTCTCAATTTTCTGAGCTGCCGGGGGGCCCTCCTCCTGATAGCCCTTGGGAACTCTCGCCTTCTGTTCTCTCACGGTTTTGAGATATCCATCCATAATCCGGAACATGTTGAAGGTGTTCACAAACTCAGGGCCTCTATGCAGCCTTCGCAAGGATTCTGCTACCCTGCGGATCGCCTCGTCATTCTGGAGGGTTGCGTTGGACATCGTTTTGCCCTCGATGAACTCCAGGACCATGACACTGTCTTGCTCCAGGTAATGGATCACCTGGGGACCCACACCGGACTGACCGGCAGCCACCGTATTGTGATATTCGTTTTGGCGATTAATGGCCAAAAGCTCACTCCCGGTCCCCGGAATTCGCACCACATAACTAGTTCCGGCCACTACGACACGGTAGTTGTGGTTGGTGATCCCTCCAGAGAGTTCGTGGATTTGTACCTCTTTGTCTTGCCAATCAGGGATTTTTGCAACGACAGATTCGATGGATTTCATGGCCTCTGGGTTCCTTTCATTCCAATCTTTCTACATTCTCCCCTCGGCCTGAAACTGCTGCGCCACGAAATCGACAGTCGCACGCGTTGCTTTTGAGAATTCGGCCGCAGTGGCCACAAGGGCCCCTTGTTTGTTGAACTCGTCTTTCGTCATCCCGTCGGGTTCATAGGCCTGAACGAAATAGGGAAGTCTGAGAATTTTTTCCAGTGTCTCTTTCGGAGGACGCTCGTATATGGCCTCAGGGTTGAAATCTTTTAACTCGTCCTCCACTTCGAATAATTCACCAATGTATTTGGGGGGGCAGGTATAGACCACATCACCTCCAGCGATTTTCTCAATGTGCCAGCTTGCCTTACTGCCGTCGGTCATGGGTGGACTGATTCTCATACTGCACATGAGCATCTTATTGGGGTATCCTTTCTCCTCGAGAATCCGATACCCCCGCTTGAAGATGGAAAGTTCGGCCCAGCGGACGTCAGCCTCGCTCAAGTCAATTCCCCTGGCCTCAGCCTGCGTTGCAAGGTCTCCGAGTGTCCCGTATCGAGCGGACATATGAGTGATCACCGATCGCCACCGAAACATGTCCACACCATCTTTTCTGGCCTTTTCCAAGCCCCTCTGAACTGCCTCCATACAGGCGACGAATTGCGGGACAGAAAAGGCCAAAGTGTTGTTTGTCGCGATTCCTTTGGCTGTGAGCTTCTCGATGACTTCATAACCCTGCCGGCTCCCAGGGCATTTTATCATGACATTCGGGCTGAGTTTGGCAAGATCGAGAGCCTGCTTGAACATCCGATCGGCGTCGTAAACATCTCTGGGGTCCACCTGGCCAGAAATGTACCCGTAGGTATGTTCTGATTCTTCCCAGACCGGAAGGAAGTACTCGGCCCCTCTTTTTACGATCTGCTTGTATGTCATCCAGAAGATCTCTTCGACCCCCTTATCGGGGTGTTCTCGAATAAGCCCTTTCACGACCTCAGCCCAGAATTCGGGATTGTCTTTGATAGCGTTGAAGCTCAACGGAGGATTGGTCGTCACGCCACGAAACAGAGTCTTCTTTGGCTTATCCGGGTCAAAGAGACGGTCCAACTTTTTTTTCCAGGTTTCTCTCTTCTGCTCGGGAGCCTTCTCCACGACGCTTTTTGACCAGTTTTTGTAAACCAGCGGTGACGAATCCCACCATATCTCTGCGTCCATATTGGCCTCTTGAAGTTTTTCGAGAATACTTTTGTCGGACATTGTCAATTCTCCTTCCTTGTCGTCCTATGATTTCCTATAGCTCTAAGTTGACTTGGTAATTTCCAGAATGGACCTGGAAGACGTACTTGTCGCCTCGATAGTGGGAATGGAGGAGTTCGACTCCCACTCCCTTCGGGTTATAGATAACGCTCTCAAGGAATATTCCTGGCGAACACTGGGGAACTTTGAGCAGCTCGGCCTCCGCACCGGTGAGCAATACCGCCCGAAAGTTCTGGACCGAACGGTCGAGTTCGACGCCGAAATGGT
>JABAOH010001999.1_pt1 | contig 23124 bp, 21 predicted proteins | sample 7062181 | NCBI WGS metagenome assembly JABAOH01 (sample SAMN14538630, study PRJNA623070) | marine sediment metagenome | biome: marine biome [ENVO:00000428]; feature: marine pelagic biome [ENVO:01000023]; material: deep marine sediment [ENVO:00002113]; isolation source: pool of 5 deep marine... | reverse complement strand
ATTGAAGCCATCCGTGCCACAGGAGCAAGTGGTTTACAGGTGTTTTTGTATGGGATTCTTCCCCAAATCTTGCCTTTATACATCGGAAATGCGATCTTTCAGTGGGATATCAATATACGAAGGGCAACCATCATAGGTATTGTTGGCGGGGGTGGCCTGGGGCTCATTTTCAGCATTAAAATGATGGCTTACCAATACACTAATGCAACTGCTGTCTTGGTTGCTGTTCTCATATTGGTCCTGCTTGGAGAATTCATTTCCACCAAGCTTCGGACGATGATTACTTGAAAGCAAATGAAGGAAGTTCTGAATATGCAAGACTCAAGTAATAGGGGAGGGCCGATAAACTCAAAAGAGGATATGGAAACTTCACCCTGGAGACGTTTCCTCCGCTATCTTATATTGGTATTTTCTTTAGCTCTTATCTTTTGGTCCTTTCATTATCTCAATATCCCTCTGAGTCGCTTCCTGAGAATGTTTGGTCCCTTAGGACATAAGATTGATCAGTTATTTTTCCCCCCCGATGTAAGCTATATCCAAAACGTAAGAATGCTCAGATCGATCGTTGAAACCTTCCAGATGGGCATCTTTGGTACCTTTCTGGGTCTAGCACTATGCGTGCCCCTTGCTTGGTTTGCCGCCTTAAACATGACGCCTAACAAACTGATATTCTATCCATTAGGGCGAGGCATTATAATTGGGGTTCGGTCAATTTATGAGTTGATTTGGGCGATGTTATTCACCATGATCCTGGGATTCGGTCCCCTCCCTGGAACACTTACGTGCATACTGGCAACTGTCGGGTTCTGTGGAAAACTGATGGCAGAGGAAATTGAGGCTATCCGCATGGGCCCAATCGAAGCTATCAGGGCAACGGGCGCTGGTGAGGTTAAGGTTTTTCTGTGGGGGGTTTTCCCCCAAGTTCGAACGTCATGGACCGGGATTGCTATTTACGGTTGGGACTCCACATTCCGAATGGCAACGATAATGGGATATGTAGGTGCGGGTGGTATCGGGATGTATTTGCGGGAGACAATTGAGACGTTAGCGTATGACAAGACCGGCATGACCCTCTTGATTATCATAGGATTAGTGGTTATAAGCGAGGTAACCTCAGCTTACGCCCGGGAAAGGGTCGCTTAGTGCTTCGATTCGCAAATACAGTAACGTATTTTTGTGCATGACATCATGGATATTGCTCACTCAGCACTAAGTCCTGAGTAAATAAGTTCGTTACCGAACTTATGAATCGAAGGACTTAGCTAAAATAGGAAAGTCCTTTTATATCAATATCCTAAAAAAAGCGTTTAGCCTTGAAAAAGTGAGGCCCTGTTGATGCCCAGCAGGGCTTCACTTCTAATGCTCCCATCGAGCTATCTCTTAGGTTGAAGGAGACGGTGAAAGTTGATATTTTTAAGTTTTGCCTGCCTATAAACCCTTGGGGGGCAGGTCTTCACGGCTGGAGGAAAAATTCATGAAAAAGAAAATTTTGTTGATAGGTTGCGGTTTCGTTGGAGCTGAGGTGGCAAGGGATTTAAAGGAAACAGCCGATTGTTCAAAAATACTTATTTCCGATATAAATTTAGAGAAAGCAAAAAAAGTTGCTTTCGGCCTTTCTGACGAAAGGATCTCAGCAAATTCCGCTGATGTTTATGACAAAAAAGATATGGTCTCTATAATGAAGGAATTTGACATCATCGCGGATTGTACTGATATACGCGATAGTATGGTCGCCCTCGAGGCAGCTATTGAAGCCAAGAGACATTATATTAACCTTACTGGGGCGTTGGATATTGAAAAGCTTAAACTTGATGGGGAGGCAAAAGAATCAGGAATAAGTGCGGTATTATCATTTGGCTGTTCACCCGGCATAACAAACATGTTGGCCAAACGTGGAGCAAGTCAATTAGACGAAGTTGAAACGATACAGGTGAGTTTTGAAGGCTCCGGGGCAACCGTTCCATCACCCGGTTTGTTAGAGTCATGTTTACATCAATTTGATTATGAAGAGCCGGAGCGCTCATTCTATGAGGATGGAGAATATGTTAAGGTACCCCCATTTTATGGAGGAAAAATAATTACGTTTGCCGAACCGGTGGGTGAAAGAAAAACCTATATAATGGCTCATGGGGAAACTCGTACCATTCCTAAATACATAGAGGGAGCTAAGCACGTTGAAACAAGAGGTTTCTGGGAACCAGAAACTATGAATGCCATGAGAGTATTCTACGATTATGGTTTTTTTAGTAGAGAACCTATAAAAATCAACAATGTTTCTATAATCCCGAGGGATTTTCTTAAAATGAGGCTATTGAGTTGGCAACAAAAAGAGGAAGACAGATGGGATTGGACTCTTTTTTTGAATGTTGAAGTCATTGGGAAAAAGGGTGATATAAAACTGAAATACATTTATGATGCCACACATCCTCTAGAATGGGAAGAGAAAGCACAGGGCATAATGACGGCGGTCCCGATGTCGATTGGAATTCAAATGCTTGCAACTGAAAAAATCAGAACAAAGGGTGTTTTTACTGCTGAGGGATCAGATATTGATCCTGAAGCCTTTTTTAGTGAATTGGCCAAGAGAGGGATTAAGATTCTTGAGAGAAAGGAACAGGTCCTTTGACGGGTAATCCGCTGACTCACAGGAGGAGATGATGACAAAAGAAGAAATCTTCGATCGACTATCCTTTTCCATTGTGAAGGCCGACAAAGAAATGGCCAGGGAGACTGCCCAGGAGGTCATTACCCAGAAGATCGACCCCATCGAAGCCATCGAAAAGGGGTTATCGAAGGGAATGGATATTATCGGCGAGCGATTTAGTAAAATGGAGGCCTTCCTCCCAGAGCTCATGATGGCCGCTCAGACATTTGATACGGCCATGGAGATTCTGGAGCCGGAGATCGCCGCTCAGAAGAAGGAGGTCATCACCCGGGGAACCATCGTCATGGGCACGGTCAAGGGGGACGTCCATAGCATAGGAAGGGATATCGTGGTCACGATGCTGAGGACTGGTGGGTTCGAAGTCCACGACCTAGGTGTGGATGTCTCATCGCTCTCATTTGTCGAAGCAGCGCAGAAAAATCAGGCCGACGTCATCGCCCTCTCCTCCCTTATGACAACGACCATGCCCGGGCAGAGAGAGGTAATAGAGGTTTTGAAGGAGATGGGTTTGAGAGATCGATATTGCGTCATCATCGGAGGCGGACCGGTAAATCAGCAGTGGGCTGACCAGATCGGTGCCGATGGGTACGGGGAGACGGCAGCAGATGCCGTCCTTCTGGCAAGAGACCTTTTGGCCGAGAGGAAGAAATGATGTTGAGCATAGCGCAATTCTTTGGAGCCAAGGGAGGGGATATATAGGAGAAAAGGAGGACAGCAAAAATGGTCGATTTCCTGGAGATATGTGAGCGGGCGCTCAAGGGCCCCATCATGACCGAATCGGATTTTGACATGAACGTTTTCGTGCCGAAGCTGGGCCAAGTGATCAAACGATATGATATTCGTTATGATCCAAAAACTCCCGTGCCATCCGATGATGCGTTAGCGGATCGAGTTTTCCGGGCTGCGGTCGAGTTCTTCAGCGAGGTAGGAGTCTACTGTCAGGATACCAATCGGGTGATTCGATTCAGCCGGGACGAGATCGAGGAAGCAATCGGAGAGCCTGCACTTCCTTGTCGAGTGGGAGAGGGAAAAGAGACGAAGATCTTCTCTCCCAGGAGACCGGAGGATGGAAGCACTCCCTGGTGCCACGTTGGCTCCGGTATCGTAGCATCCACCGAGGAAATTATGACCAACCTCGTCGAGGCATACGGGTCTATTCCCAAAGCGGATTCCATCAGCATTTCAGCCCTTGACAGTGTCCGGGGAATTCCCGCCCCTGCCGGCTCTCCCTTGGAGATCTACGCGGCCATTCGATCGATTAGATTGGGACGAGAGGCCCTGAGGCGGTGTGGCCGCCCTGGATTGTCCATAATGAATTTGATATCTTCAGCCGCGTCGGCCGTAGGGACAATAGCAGCAAGCAGTCCATCCTTCGGCCTTCGACCCACCGATGGTTGGTTAGTCGGGGCTATTTCCGAGATGAAAGTCGACTTCGGAGGGCTGAACAAGGTTGCCTATCTCTTGAATTGGGGGGCTAATATCGGATCAGAATCAAGCCCAATTCTGGGAGGGTACTGCGGGGGGCCCGAGGGAACGGCGATCGTCAATACAGCTTATATCATCATGGGAAAGCTCGTGTTGAGGGGAAACTACCAGCTGACCTTTCCCGTCCATTTCGCATATGGTTGCTCGAGTACGCGGGACGTCCTCTGGGCCGTGAGCGTCAGTTCTCAAGCTATCAGTAAGAACATTCCTTATCCAGTCCTATCCCTTGGATACATCGCGGCCGGTCCCGCTACGAAGATGTATTTCTACGAAACGACCGCCTATCTGCTTTCCGCCGTTACCTCAGGGGTATCGATCCAGATGACTCATCCGGCAAAGGCTGTGGTTATCGACGGGGTGACCCCCATGGAGGCCACATTCAACGTCGAAATGGCCCATGCCGCAGCGAAGATAGAGCGGATAAAAGCAAATCAGATCGTCAATGCTCTATTGGAGAAGTATGAGGAAAACATCGATAAGGCTCCCACGGGTAAAACGTATCAGGAATGTTTCGATATGAAAACGCGTAAACCCAACCCTGATTACGTAGCATTGGTTGAGGAGGTGAAGGAGGAGCTCAAGGGATTGGGAGTCTTCTAGGTGTTGATAGATTTCAGCATGCCATTGAGCACCAAAGCCGGAAATGGCCACCCTGAGGTGGCCATTTTTCTCAACACCACTGATCCAATAAAGATTTCGTCTCGACCACCGGGGCTTGAAGGATTTGAGAAACGCTCGGTCCTTCACTAGTCACTAAAGGTATCAACTCTATGGAGATCTTCCCCCTTTTACTTGTCATCACGTCGGCCCTCATACATGCCTTCTGGAATATGCTGGTCAAAAAAGGCCTTGACCCGTTGAGTTTTTTGTGGTGGGCACTGACCCTCAGCCTCATTATATTTACGTTTTTCTTTTTCCTCCTGGGATATCAACACGTCTCCATCCCATCCAGGGGATTCATATTCATCTTCTTCAGCGCCCTTCTCCACGCCATTTACTTCACCTCTTTGGGCCTCATCTACGACCGAGGTGATCTTTCCCTTGTCTATCCGATAGCTAGGTCCGCTCCCATTTTTGTCCTCATTTGGGCAATCTGGTTTCTCGGGGAAAGTCCCTCGCTCCCGGGAATCCTGGGGATCCTTATCGTCGTATTCGGCGCCTATATCATTGGGTTTCCAGCATTTTCGGCAAATCTATTCATTCGACCCATCACGTTACTGAAGGATAGATCCTATCAACTCGCCTGGTTAACTGCCGTTATTACTTCCTTTTATTCCGTTAATGATAAAGTAGGAGTCCACTACGTCCCTCCTCTCGTATACCTTTTTTTCGCCAACATACTCATGTGTTTCATCGTTACCCCCATTGTAGTGATGAGAAAAAGGGCGATATTCTTTCGGGAATGGATGAAAAATAAGACGCTCATCATGCTCGGAAGCATCATGATCCCTGCGTCTTATCTCTTGACTTTATATGCCATGAAAATAAGCAGGGTAAGCTATATCGTGGCCGTCCGTCACGTGAGTGTCGTCTTCGCGGTCCTTTTGGGAAGCCTCATTTTGAAGGAGAAACATGGTAAGGTCAGGTTTCTGGCCTCACTCTGTATATTCGCCGGGGTATTACTTATCGGCTATTTAGGATAAATCCTGCGCGAGGCATGGAAGGGGCATGGTAGTCAGGAATTCCAGAAAGAGGCTCTGGACTCCACAATATACTGTTTTGACCTTCATATGGTTTGTCTATGGCAGCTTCTACCTCAACAGGCTCAACATCTCTCCGGTTATCCCGCTCATTATGAGGGATTTGAGCATCTCCCATGCTCAAATGGGGCTCATCACAACCTTCTTCTTTCTCGCCTACTCCATAACCCAGTTTCCAGCGGGATATTTGGGGCATCTTCTGGGTCATAAGAAGGTTATCGCCATTGGGGCCATTATCTCCGCGGGAGCCAACCTACTTTTCGGCCTCGGGAATGGCCTCTCTTATCTCATCCTTTGCCAAGGATTAAACGGACTGGGACAGGGTGGGGCATGGTCTCCCAGCGTTGGAATCGTGGCAAATTGGTTTAATCGAAAGGAGGGCGGACGCGCCTTTGGAATCTTAGCCACCTGCGTCTCCCTCTTCACTATCATATCCTATGTCTTGTCTTCCATGCTGGGGCAAAAATTCGGCTGGAGGATAGCCTTCATCGTTCCTCCCCTTATCATCATGCTGGTCACCCTCCTGTTCTGGATTATGGTCAGAGAAAGCCCGAAAGAAATCAAGTTAAATCCGACCCCAGATGTACATAAGGGGATTCTCTTATCCCCCAGATTTAAAGATGACATGAAAACTATCCTTTCCCATCAACCCCTATGGCTTATGGGCATATCCTATTTTTGCCTCATGGCCATCCGGTATTCCATCGTTGTCTGGGCTCCCACGTACCTGTTCGAAACCTTCGAGCTCAACATCCTGAGGGCGGGTATCCTTTCAAGTATTTATCCGGCCATAGGAATCATTTCACACCCCCTTGGGGGTTTTATATGCGACTTCATTCTGGGGGGCAGGAAGAAACCCTTGATCGTCGTAGGCCTCCTCTCCATCTTCATGTTTACCCTTTCCCTCTCTTACGTAACGAAGTTGGTATGGGCAATATTTTTTCTCGGTTGTATTGGTTTTTTCGATCAGCTTGGGGCAGCACTTTTTTTCGCCCTCGAGATAGATTTGCTTCCGAGGCATTTGGCCAGCACAGGGGCCGGGTTTTTGAATACCGCGTCGGCATTGGGAAGTACCGTAGCGATGTTTCTAACAGGCTTGCTCATTGACGTATTTCATTCGTATCACATCGTTTTTATCACCCTTTCTATTATCGCCCTAATCGGCGGGATGAGTATGATCAAAATCAAGGAGTCAACTGGGAGGAATAATAGTTGAACCCGAAGGGATAGTGTATTCTATTTTCCCTTGCAGGACCAGCGAGTTTTAACATTGTCCGAGGAAAAGCCACCCTTCATAAACTGTGTAACTTCCGCCACTCGCAGGCCCAGATGCCTGCACGTTTCCAGGCTCCTGGAAGCGTATTAGGAGCGATAAACGTGTCAAGGAAAGAAAGGTAAGGGCGAGGGAATTGATGGGTCTAAAGTTAAGGAATCCCGAGGTAGGTGGATGTAAAGCGACGGTTGACCCAGGAATGTGTTGCTCTTAGCGTTTATACATGAAAAATACGTCCCCACGCCTCCACTGCGTCCGAAAGACACTGATTAGACCGCTCCTGGTCCCAGCGTTAAAATAACCTGACAGCCACAAAATAGCAGTTTTCTGTTGAAGGAAGATTCACGTCGTTGAGATGTATCTGTCGATTACGGTTAAGGCCTTGTCGATCTTTCCCATCCCCTCCATCAACTCCTCCTCAGTGATACACAAGGGAGGAGCAATCATCAACACGTTCCACCGGGAATAGGTATGAACACCCTCCTCCTTCAGTTTGGCCAAAAGCTCGCCCATAGCGGGGTGTTTTTTCTCGTAGTCCTCGACGGTCCAGGGGACCAATCTCTCCCTGGTCTCCTTGTCTTTTACTAATTCAATGGCAGCGAAAAGCCCCTTGCCCCTCACGTCGCCGACGCAGGAATGTTCCTCCTTCATCCGCTCCAACTCCTGCATCAGGATCTCGCCCATTGCCCGTGAGTTTTCCACCATCTTCTCTTCCCGATAAACACCAATAGTGGCGATGGCCGCAGCGCAGGCCAGGGGATGGCCGAAGTTGGTGAGGCCGTCGTAGAGGATATTATCCTCGAAATGCTCAGCAACCTTGCGAGTGGCGATGGTGGCACCCAGGGGGACATATCCGGAATTGATCCCCTTTGCCACCGTCATAATATCGGGAACCACATTCCAATGATTGCAGGCAAACCACTCCCCGGTGCGCCCAAAGCCCGTCATCACCTCATCGCAGATCAACAGAACCCCGTATTCATCGCAGATCTTCCTCAACCGCTGCAGATAACCCTCGGGGGGGACAATACGACAATTGCTTGCCGTTATGGGCTCCACCATTATCGCCGCTACTTTATCCGGCCCTTCGACCTCTATCACCTCCCGTATCTGCTCACAGCACAGGAGGTTACATTCGGGATACTCCTGCTGGAAGAAACACTTATAACAGTAGGGATCCCAAACCCTGATAAACCCCGGGACTCCTGGCTCCATCGGTAGACGCCGTGGATCCCCCGTTGCAGCGATCGCCCCTTGGGTGGCGCCATGGTAAGATCTCCACCGGGTGATGATCTTGTTCCTCCCAGTATAGGCCCTGGCCATCTTTATGGCATCCTCATTGGCAGGCCCTCCCCCTATGGTGAGAAAGCTCTTCGTGAGATCTCCCGGGGTTACCTCCGCCAAGAGCCGCCCCAACTCGGCCCTCTTTTCATTGGCAAAGGCGGGNNCGCTTGCCCTTTTCATCCCAGAAACAGCTTCCCTTGGCCTTCGAAATGATAAAGGGTTTAAAGGTTTTTTGGGCCGACCATGAATGGAGAATATAGTCCCTCTCATACCGCCCAATAGCGGCCGGATCCAATGCAAATTGTGCGTCCTCTTCCACAATTGCCTCCTTTATCCTAGAGAAATTCACTCTCGATGAGGTCGGGCAGATCCGCGACGCTGGGGATGACATGGGTGTGCCAATACTTCCCCCACGCAGTTACGGGACGTGGTCCGCTGAGAACACCAACCACCCCTCGGCATCCGGCATTGCGGCCCTCCAGCATGTCCGCGGGCGTATCGCCGATCTTGATCACCTCGTGAACACTCTGAACATCAAGGTGAGTCATGGCATAGAAGATCATAAACGGTGCAGGCCGACCAATCTCCCCGGGAACATGCTCCACATCTACGGGCAGATCGACAAGACCATCGCGGACCCATCCAACACCTTCCATGATAGCATCGGTGATCTCCCGGTGAAATCCCGTGTCCGTAGCGACCTTGATCCCATGTTCATGGCACCACCGAAAGGTATCCGACGTTCCCGGAACCTCCTTGACTTCCCTTCTATAGTGCTCGATCATGATCTCCTCATATCGATCAAAGACCTCCACGGCAGGCTCGTAGGTTTCCGGATCCCTTATCCGTTCAAAATCCTTGAAGTCGATCTTCTTCCCCCGCTCCCTGGCAATCAAAAACTGATAGAGATGGATCTTGTTCGTCCCCATATGCAGGAGGATCTCCTCCGGAGTGGTTTTTAAGCCAAACTCCTGGGCGGCCTTATGCAAACAATCCCTCACGCCCGTATCGTCGTGGACCGTCGTTCCGGAAAGATCAAACATGATCATGCTAATTTTACCCATTTCTCACCTCTCCTTTTCCAAGATTTTCCGTTGGAAATGGAATTTCTGAGATTAATCCCTTCCCCACTTCTTCAGATAGTCCCCAAATATCTCCTCATCAGTAGGTTCATATTCCTCGACGGGGACCGAAAGCCACGTATAATTGAGGAAGTGCTTGTAATTGATATTGTCACTGGTCATGTTACCGGCCCAGGTCCCACAGCCGAGGCTTTCGGTCCAGGGTTGGCCATTATACCAGCTTCCGGTGTTGACAAGGCAGTGGGGCATATTGCATTCCACTCTCCCTACCTTGGCCTTCATGGCGAGTTCCTCCATGTGTTCAACGCTGTTGGTATGGATTGAAGCGGAATGGCCTATGCCTGAGAATTCGAGTATTTTGTTCAAGCGCTCGAGCATTTCGTCGAAGTCGCTCCATTTCCATACGGTCAAAACGAGGCTCAGCTTCTCCCCTGAGAACATATCTTCGGGACCGATCTTTTCCCCCAGAACCATCATAAACCTCGTCCCTTCGGGAACATCGATTCCGGCAGTTTCGGCAATAATGGCTGCGGATCGACCGAAGATATCCCTATTTATCGTCTTCCCGTCAGGCCACAGCGCCTTCCTCAGTTCTTCACGTTCCTCGGTAGTGCACAGGTACCCGCCTTCACCCTTCAGTGCGTTCATCATATCATCGTAGACGCTTTCCTGAATGGCCACGGCGTTTTCCGAGGAGCAGGACGTCGAATTATTAGCGGTCTTGGACCGCGCAATCTTCTTGGCTGCCGCAGCGAGATCGGCCGTTTCATCGACAATGGACACGACATTACCGGCTCCAACCGTGTGGGCGGGTTTGCCAGCCGCATACACCACCTTTATCAGTGCGGCCCCACCGGTAGCCATGGCGAAATCGCAATTTGCCATGAGCTCCGATGTCTTTTCATTGCTCACCTGCTTGATACATTGAAATAAGTCCTCAGGCGCGCCAACTTTCTTCAACGCCTTTCTCCCGATCTGGGTGCTAAGATAGGAGGTTTTCTGTGTCCTCGGATGAGGGGAGACGATCATTGCGTTTCTCGTCTTCAAAAGACTGAGACCAACGGTACAAACCGTTCCCTCAGGATTCGTACAGGGAACTACATTGGCGACGACTCCTATTGGTTTTGCGTATATTTTCAACCCTCTCTTCTTATCCTCCTTGACAAGTCCACAGGTTTTCGCGCCGCGGAAATCCCACATAGTACCTCGTGTCTTTCCCCTTATCTTGCTCAGCTTATCCTCGTAGACACCGATCTTGCCCTCTTCTACCGCAAGTTTTGCCACAGCCTTGATGTTCTCATCCTTCTGCCACTCCCACGCTACTGCAGCAACCATCTCGTCTACTTTCTCCTGAGGCCAAAATTCTACCTCTTCAAAGGCCCTCCTTGCCCTTCGATACATCTCCTGGATATTATCTTCCACCATCTCCCCAACCTCCCCTTTTCCATTCGGTTAAACGCAAAATTATAAACTTATGAGACTACATTTTCAAGACACTTCCCGCTTCGAAAAACGGCGGCCTCTGGGTCCCCGAGGCCAAGGACTTCGAGAGCGATCATCCCGTCAAAGGAGAGACGAATTTTGTCCATTGAAATCCCGCCGACGCGATCAGTACTGAAGGTTCGAAACCCCAGTGATTGTCAGGGGAACCTCCAACTACTCTTCTTCCCCGGTCCGTCTGGTGAAAGGGACTTGTGGAGACAAGAGTTACCTCTGTGGCCCCCTTTACTACTTAACCTTCACCAGCTTGCGAGGATCCGCAATTTCCTCCACGATGGCCCAGCCGCTTCCTCTCAGTTTTGCGCGTTCGTCAAAGGCTTTTTTCCACTCCTCCAACGTCTTGGTCTGAGCCGGTTTTACAACCTTATCGCGGTTTTTCAAGGGGGGAACCGGCCTATCGGGTGGACCAACGTAATATTCTTTTGGCTGTAAACTTTGCCCGAATGCCACTCGGGGCTCCCTCTCCTCTTCTTCCAGAGCGTGGGCAGTGGCCCCAAAGGCACGGGCAAGAGCCACAATGCTCCACGTCGCCTCTGGGGTGAAGCCCAGATCGAACATGGTGGCCCCCACGGCACCCAGCATATCTAAGTCTACGGGCTCCTTGCTGGATTTTTGAACTGCCTTCACAATCTCCCTTTGAAAAGCGATGTATTTACCTGACAGATCCAGGGAATCCGCCCTGGCAAAAATTCGTTTGGCCGCGGGGTCCTTGAGCATCAGATTTGACACGCCCAGATTCAAGCTCCCCTGGTTTTCCCCCGCGAGGACTTCAGCCATCTCTTGATAGCTCTTCCCCTCTTTTTCCGCTCGCTCCAGATATCCATCCAACATTCTGCCATACGCCTGATAAGCCCCGTAGGCATGACCGAAGGCCAGGATGGATGCTCCTGCGGATTGCGTCAAAATGTTGTGTCCCTTCGCAGCAAAACGGGAAATGCCTGCCGCAGTGGACATGCCATCCTCCAGGCACAGAATCATGAGATAGTGGAGCATCTTCATCTCCTTAATGAGGGGAATTCTGGCCTGATAATTGATGAAGATGACATCTGCAAAACCATACCCTTTTTCTACCAGCTCCGTCGTGTCGTATCCCCTGGTAACGATCTTGGGAACTGTCTTATAGGCTATGGTGGAATGCCAGCGAAAAGGTTCCCTATCCTTTACAGTACCCATTTCTTGTACTCTCCTTTCTCCAATTCCTTTTGAGCATATTCTTCACGTTCCTCTTGAGATGGAACGGGCCTATCTGGTATGCCATCATACACAATCATGGACAAGTCGAGCATCTGTATCATCTTCTCCCTTGTGGAGGCCATCCAGGCATGGCCCTTCTTCATATTCTCTATGGCATGGCATGCGCAGCTGAAGCCACGGCAAAGGATTCCAATGCCCCAGGCAGCATTGGGGCTGAACCCGAGTTCCGCCAAAGCGGTATTTCCCGCGCCGATCATATTTACCGCTATCGTCTTCTTCCCCTCTGCCTGCCGCCGCTTATTGAAGGCTTCTTCGATTGCCTTCTGGAGCTCGAGGTATACACCGTCAACTCCCAGTTCCTCCTGCTTCCTGTGGGTTGGCATAGCCCTCGGGTCACCATCCACATGTTGTGGTTGCCCCAGGCCCATGACCGGCATTCCCGCATCCATGTACTCATCCACCAAAATCTTACCCATTTCCTTTGGGGACTTTCCCTCGACCCTGGCCCGCTCGAGGTATTTGTTCAACATATACCCATGAGCGGCTCCGGGGCCGTGAGCACCCCCGAACGTCATAACTCCGGCAGCCACTGCGGCGGGAAGCTGGGGCCTGCCCCCCATGGTGGCGATTGCTGAGGCAGCCGACGGTGACATGGAGTGCTCCAAAAACTCTCCCATCTCATATTCCAGCATCTTCTCTTCCGCTTCCGTGGGTATCCTACCTTGGAACAGCACGAAAAGCGCGTCGCAAAAGGTATAGCCCTCCTCTGCCAGGTCGCTCAGGTTGTATCCCCTCACAACAGTCTTTTCCTCTGTCTTGTAGGAGATAGCTGTCTTTCTCTTGATCAACGGTTCCCTTTCCATTCACTTTCCTCCTTTTCTCGAATAATCTTATTACCCCCTAAACGGGGAAAATAACGGCTAATTCTCATTGCCGGCCTTGAATCGTTTGCGGGAAGTCTTCACATTACGCCGCTATCCTTAAAATCTTCTTGATCGTGGGGACGATCTGGGTCTGTTCCGGCAGCCCTTGGACCATCTCATCGGACAGAAGGGTGTCCGGAGGTATATCATCCCTCCCTATGGTTCCCATCCTTTTTACGCCGCAACCGGAAAAGATCATCACGATGCTGAAATCCGCAAAATAGGGTGCGCCATGGTATGCGGGATACACGGGCTCAGTCCTACCCTCTGGGACGATCTGATACTGGAATTCCGGGACGACTATAATATCCGGTGTTCTTTCATGGGCCCCCCGGCGAATAAACCATGGAGCATCCCGGTCATATTTATACCAAGCACCCTTAATGTGTTCAATCCCTTCTACAGCCTCAATGGTCTCGTCAATGAGAGGCTGGCTGATATCATGCAGGTACCAACCTGCTACGGCCGGTACCTTGTAAACATGGGCTATATTTTCAACCAAATCCCTGCATCCTTTCCGCTTCAATTCCCCGATGAGATCAATGGAAAGGGGTTTATCCGCCATCCCATGGTCCGCCGTAAGGATGAGAAGCGTATCCTCAAACCACCCCATCTCCTTCAGGCGGGAGATCAACATTCCCAGGAGCTGGTCAACCTCCCTACAGGACTCCCTCAGCTCAACTGATTCCGTCATGTAGGCATGGCCAACGATATTGGGAGAAACCAAACCAACAAAGAGGAGCGTGGGCCTTTCATTCTCCAGAATCTTAAGGGCTCCTTCCATTACGAACTGATCCATGACAGGGGTATTGGCCGCTTTCTCCTTTGCATAATGAAATCCAGGTCCATCCCAATCCACAAGACGGGGCAATCGTAAATCGGCAAAATAGGGAGGGAGAGTCCTCCCTGGCCGCTCTGTCCATCCGAAGAAATCATCACCTACCCCCGGTCCCGTGAAATGCCCTCGCTCATGCATTTGCTCTCGATAGGAAAACACGACGATGTCCGCGCCGGGCCCTCCCAACAAAAAGGCATTCCTGTCCTTGGCTGAGATGGAGGCAACCCTTGCCGATGAATCCCGTGATTTTATGATTTCACCGATGGTAGGAGCTTCCAAGTGTAGCTTTCCGCTTACTTCATCATAAAGATAGTTCAATTTCTTGGTCTCCCTATCGTACCAGTTGTCACTCGCCCAGAGACCATGGTCCTTCATGTACTTCCCGGTAGAGATGGAGGCGAAACCCGGTGCCGTTTCCGCCACGCAGTTGCTGGCAATCGCATTGGCGAAACTGACGCCATTGGTAATTAAGGAGCTTATATTGGGAAGTCCATATTTTTTGAGGTACTCATACTTGAATGCATCTATGGCCACCACAATAATATGTTTCGGGACCCGCCCCTCATCAATTATTTTTAGATGTTCTCCCGGTAAAGCCATTTTCTCTCAGTCACCTCATCTAGAACGACCCTTCAGATCCCCTTTCTACTGGAGTTGCAAAAAAAAAGAGCAAATACAATAATCCACTTACGCCTCGTATAAAGCTAAGCTCCTTACTGCTTCGAGAACTCCCTCAAGTAAATATGGTTGGGATCAACCTCGTCTCTTAAGACCTTAAGCTCTTCCTCCGTGGGAAGCTCTACTTCTTCCATCTCCTCTCTCAGCTTTAGTTCAAATCCGGTATTTTCGCAGACCTCATCTACCGTCACACCCGGCATCAGTTTTGTTAATTCTAACTTTCCTGTATCCGGATTTATCTGCATTACACAGAGGTCTGTCACCACAATAATATCTGGCCGATCTATCTTTAAACCGGCCTTCTCTCGTCCATCTGGACCATCAATGTATCCTGGGCTGGTGATAAACTGAACCCTCGGTGGAAAACGCCTTTTTTCATGCACCGCAATGATCAAAATTTTTGGAACACATGAAGCAATGCAGTTGGCGCCGCCGCTTCCCGGGAAACGTACTTTTGGGTTTCGCGGATCACCAATATAGGTGGAATTAATGTTTCCAAATTGATCAATCTCAGCCCCGCCCAGAAAACCAATGTCTACAAGGCCCCTCTGAACCAGGCAGCCCAGTACATCCCTTAAGCTCCCTGTTTTTACTGCCATGTGGCCGATCACAGGATCAGCCACCGTGAAAGGGGCAAAAGGAAGGATTGGATCAATCGATCCACTCTCCACGACGAAATTGACGCCGTGAGCGTGTGTTTTTTGAGCAAAGATTGCGGCAACCATAGGCAACCCTGTGCCGAGAATCACAGTGTCAGTACTCTTGATGAATCTGCTCGCCTCAATGCTCATCAACTCCTCTCTGGCATAGTTTGCTGAATAGTGTTTTTCCATATATAAACCTTGCTTCTCTAGATAAATCTGAGCATTTCTCGCTTTAAATAGTTGAGTTTTTTTGAACCCCCGCATTTTTCAAGAAAATCATCAAAGGTTTCACATCCATATACATATTCATTCATATAGTCTTTGTATTCCTCACCTCCAGCCCGTGCGCATTGCTGATAGTGACCGATATGATCAGCATCGAAGCTATAATATCCATAGGTCGCAGTGGGATAAGCACCAAATGGTTGCTCAACTACTGCATCTATATGATGGTAGGACACTGTCGTGTGATCAGAATTGCTCCTGAAAAATGTGGTCGATACAACCTCTTCGCAGGATACGATTGTAGCCTTAGACGCCCTGATAAGTTCTGGTTCATGGCTCGCAATTCCTTGTATAATGACATTTCCAATTTCATCTGCCTTTTGCACGTGAACTATTGTAACATCTGGTTGCATTGCCGGAACGAGCGTAACTTTCTCTCCCTTATTCCATGGATTACTCATTATCTCAAACTTCTTCTCCGTTGATGCCGCTTGATAGTTGATGATATCGGAGCCCATCAGGCCCCTGACGGGGATAAAGGGAATTCCCATCTCACCTGCCAAAAACCTGGAAACCATGGTCAGATGGTCAAAATCCTCTGCTTCCATCCTTCCTTCTTCAATAGCCCGTTTAAATTGAAATGTCGCGCCGAATCTTCCCAGGCCACCCAACCCGAATTCACATTTCTTCACCAATCCTGCTCCCACGAGAAGATCCATATGGATGGAGAGGTTGCATCCGGTGAGCGTGAGATCCTTTTTGCCCTGTTTGATGATCTCATGGGCTAAATTCACCGCGCACCTGGCAACGTTTTGACCTCCCACCCCAACGGTAGCTCCATCGAAAACGAATTTCTCCACAGCCTCCGTTTTGCTCATCACTTTACTATTCTTCGATACCTTGGACATAGCGATTTCCCAGTCTAAATCCCTGTAGTTCTCTTTGAAAACTCACGATAACATATCCTTTTTAATAATCCAAATTAATTATTTTTATCAATTAGATAAATAAAGTTAATTGAAATGCCTTGTTTCCGCCATTTCCAACAAACGATAAGATAACATCAAAAAACGGTACGGTGGATTGACCAATGCAAGCCTTGAGGAAGTAGATGTTGACTTCTAAAGAGAAGACGGGTAGTTTTACTTATAATAATCAAGAATTCGATAAATCACGTTTATCATGTTGGCCTTTGATTCGGCCTTTTTGCCATGAATTTCAATCAGCTGAAAATCTTTTACGCCGTTGCTAGGAAAAAGAGCTTCACCATGGCAGCCAGGGAGCTCTTCTTAACCCAACCCGCCGTAACAATCCAGATCCAAAAGATGGAGGCCGATTACGGGACGAAGCTTTTCGACCGGGTCGGGAGAAAAATACTCCTCACGGAGTCGGGAAAAATTCTCCTTTCCTTCGCGGAAAAGATCCTCACCCTCTCGGCTCAGGCAGAAGAGGCTTTGACTGATGTGAAGGAGTTGAAATCCGGGAAACTGAGCATCGGTGCTGCCGCCACTGTCGGCTCATATTATCTGCCAAAGATCTTCGAAGTCTTCGGGAAAAAGTACCCAAATATAGAGATTGAGATGAATTTGGCCAATTCTCACAGCGTGGTGGAAGCAGTTCTGGCATTTAAAAACGACTTGGGATTCGTAGGTCGACTGCATCATCTTGAGAGGCTCGTGGTCATCCCACTCCTCGAAGAGGAATTGGTCCTGATCGTTCCCCCTGATCATCAGTTTGCTCATAAAGGGGAAGTTTCCTTAGAGGATTTGAGCGGTCAACCCTTCATCTCAAGGGAAGTGGGCTCCGCAACCCGCGAATTAGTGGAGGAGAGGGTTGGAAGGAAAGGTGTCTCCATGAGGGTAGTTATGGATTTGGCCAGTAACGAGGCCATAAAAAGAGTGGTGGAAGACGGGCTGGGTATCTCTTTCATTTCTAAATACGTGGTAAAGAAGGAGGTGGACCAAGGACTCCTCAGAATGGTTACCTTGGCCGACGAAAGGATAATGCGAAAATTCTTTATCATCTACCATGAAGATAAATATCTCTCCAACACGCTCAAGGCATTTCTGAAGGTCGCTTCGGAATTGTCATCCCACTTTCCAGTTTTGGCTTGACTTATTTTCTCCTTTTTCCTACGCTAGTTTTAAGTCGAGAAGGTCGTTTTACTCCATTGAGAAATCTTACACAGAGGGAGGTGAAAGGGGGGCTTTTCTCCATTCAGAGGAAAGGAGGGGTATAATCGATGAACAATGAAGGAAAAACGAAAATGGAATTTCTGAAGGATTGGGGTGACGCGCTCACCCGGGGAACCGAGCGGTATATTCCCGATGCCCTGGTTATTGTCTGGATTCTGAGCATTATTACCTTCATCTTTGCCCTCATCTGGGGGGAAACAACGGTCATAGGGGCAATCCAGGCTTGGGGGAAGGGGTTTTGGGTTCTTCTACAGTTTGGCATGCAGATGTGTCTCATCATGATGACGGGCTATATCTTGGCCTGCTCACCTCCTATCAGGAGGCTTTTGGACGGCCTCTCGAACTGGCCAAATACGGAAAAGCCCTGGCAAGCCATACTGCTCATGGCCTTCTTCTCCATGATCATCGCCTGGATCAATTGGGGGCTCAGCCTCATTGGAAGCGCCATGTTTGCGCTGTTCATCGTCCGGCGGAATCCCAAGGTGGATTACCGACTTTTGGTCGCAGCGGCCTATCTGGGACTGGGGTGTACCTGGCACTCGGGATTGTCAGCCTCGGCCCCTTTGCTAGTAAACACCCCGGACAATTTCTTGATCAAGGCGAAGATCCTGGATACCACGATCTCCACCGCGGATACAATATTCACACCTTTCAACCTAATTCTGCTCGTGATTATCCTGTTCGTCATCGCCTTCCTGATAGCCGGAATGCATCCTCGCCCGGAAAAGACCTTCAAGATTTCACCGGAGTTGGCCGAAAGGATCAAATTGTACGAACCCCCCGAGATGCCTAGGGAGAAGAAAACCTTATCCCTCCGGATGAACTGGTGGCCCGGCTGGAACATCATCGTTTTCCTTGGGGGGATTATCTGGATGGCATGGTCCATCAACAAGGTAGGCATGGCCAAATTTATCAACCTGAACAACATCAACTTCGTCTTCCTGATGCTGGGAGTCCTCTTCCACTGGAGACCGTGGAGCTTCCTCAAGGCAACGGAGGCAGCGGGTGGAGCTGTCTGGGGAATCGTCATCCAGTTCCCCTTTTACGCGGGAATCTTCGGCCTGTTCAAGTTCACAGCACTGGCTACGGCCTTCACCAAGGCGTTTGTGGCCATCAGCACACCTTCCACATACCTTCTCATCACTTATTGGTATGCAGGACTGTTGAATTATCTCGTCCCTTCTGGCGGTTCCGAGTGGGCTATTACCTCACCCTACCTTATCCCTGCGGCGAACCAGTTAGGAGTTGACATCTGGAAGGTGGTGATCACCTATGCATGGGGGGATATGCTGACGGATATGATCCAGCCCTTCTGGGCCATCGCCATGCTCGCCGTGGTAAAATTGGAATTTAGGGAGATTATGGGCTGGCTGATGCTCGTCTTCTTCGTGTACGCCATCATCACCTCAGTAGCATTCCTGCTCTTGGGATTTCTCTGATATCGGGGGTCTTGGGGAAGCGGTGGCCCGGCATCTTTCCAGGGCCACCGCTTCCCCTCCATTCATATTCCCTCTCGATCCGCAAAAACCCATTCTTCTGGCCACATCGCCAATGCGATGCATTATCCGATTATCATTTCATTACCCTTTTCCCTCCAGTTCCACAATCCTCCGCTTCAGCCACTTGGCGTGGCGCATTTCATCAAAAAGCTGCTCTTCCAGCATTTCCAGCGTTATCATGTCATCGATGATATCCGCCACGGGTACGCAATAATCTTTGATCGCCTGCTGTTCTTGCTGCATCTCCAATCGCAGCATTTCTAAAGTGCCCTGATTCCTGCTCTTTTCCCCTATCTCCTTCCCACGGGTTGTGGCAGAACCGCCCGGCTCAATAGGCACACCCCCCAACTCCCGAATTCTTTCGGCAAGGGTGATGGCATGATTTTCCTCAGCGGGCAGAATCCCCTCTATGCCTTCGGCAATGTCCTTCTCAGGTATTGCCTCGGCATGAATGCGATAGTATTCCAATGCCATCAGTTCTGTCTCTAAGAGACGGTTCAATGTTTCGATGATAGTTTGAGAATTCATTGGCTTCCCCCTGTTATCAAAGCCTTGAAACAAAGAGGACGGGCAGGGATGATCTTCTCCTCACCTTTTCCTCAATACTTGCAAAAAACCACCGGCTGACTCCTGTTCTCTCCTGGTTTGCCAGGGCGATCAAGTCATAATCGTTCTCCTCGGCGTATTTAACAATCTCGTCAGATTCGGGGTTTTCAGCCACCAGAAAGACGGTGGAGACCTGAAATCCCTCTTTTCTCATGGACTTTTCAAGCTCAGCCAGATAGGCTTCCGCCCTCTGCTTGGCCCGATAAGCCGCTGACCCGATCTCCGTCTGAACGCGCTTCATATAAGGCTCATCCGCCTTCATTATGCGATGGAGCTGAAGCAGGGTCAATTCTGCACCATGTTCTCTTGCCAAACCCTTAACATGTTTTAAAACGATCTCATCATTTCTCGTTCCATCTAGGGGAACCAATATTTTCTTGTACATGACATCTCCTGAAAAAATGGCCTCTTGGGTAAATTCGACCGGAAAGGTGAGAGGTCTCTGAAATGACCAGGTTCGGGATGGCTATATCCCCTGCATCTCCACACCCTTACACCTTTGATGGTACCATAGTTTTTGAGGGGTCTCAAACTGCTCTCTACGTGTGCCAATTGATCCTTTTGGTGATGCACTCACCTCCTTGGGGAAGCGATAACTCCCAAGCACTTCTCCGATACCTCCGTGGTAGCCCTCTTTTTCCTTCTTGGTCTCCCTACCCCCATGCAAAACTCCGTCTTCGTTTGCTTTATCGAGGGACATTTGATATTCTTCTCTTGAATGGAAAACCCTCTCTTTATGTCTCTTATGTTATTTGAGGGGCTCAATTACAAAGGCTTTCTATCCATTACTCCATAATATTACCCAATATTACCCAAAGTATCTCTACTCTTTGAACGAACTCTCAAAGGATACGTGGAGCCAGACAATGAAAAAAATTTTCCGAGGCGATGCCAAAGTTTACGTATTCGATCGTGGTCTCCCGCCAAAGTTACGAGTCGAGCCAGGAGAGAAATTCGTGGTAGAAACAGAAGACGCAGCGACCGGATATCTTCGAGAGGAGGGCCAATCTCCTCTGGATCGGCCCCTGATTGATACGTGGCCACCTTCGGTTAATCCAGTGGCAGGCCCCATTTACATCGAGGGTGTGCGAAGAGGAGATCTTCTCGCAGTAAGAATTGAGGATATTTTGGTGGCCGAAGATCAGAGTTTCACCTTTACCTGTCGTCGCGGGCCGATTCACGACTCGTTTAGATGGTCCGAGGCCGCTGACCCGTGGACGCATATATTGCGCCATGAAGTCGGGCCGAGTAAAACGATGAGAGACGGCAAAATCTGGTTTAATGAGAGAATTTGTTGGCCTGTCACCCCTTTTATCGGAACCATCGCTGTTGCCCCTGAACGGGAAGTTCTCTCGAGTATTTATGGGCAGGGAATCGGAGGAGGGAATATCGATTGTCGAGATGTAAAACCGGGAAATACCTTCCTTGTGAATAGTCAAAATGAGGGAGGCCTATTATTTATCGGCGATGTACACGCATCCCAGGGCGATATGGAGTTCTCAAATGTAGCGGCCGAATCACGAGCGGAAGTCATGCTATCCGTGGACGTTATCCCTTGGAAAAAAATCCCCTATCCCCGTATTGAGACGCCTACCAGCCTGATTGCCCTGTACAATTCCCGCCCTCTGGAGCACGCGGTCACAAAGGCGACCTTCATCCTCATGGAATGGTTGGCAGAAGAGTATGGAATGAACCAACGGGATGCATACATGCAGCTTTCCGTTAATCCGGGTGTCAGAGTTCACGTCTATCAGATGACCCCGGACATGCCATTGCTTTACACAGTTGGAGTCGAATTTCCGAGGGGAAGTATTTAAAGAGCCTTCTCTTAGTGTAAGAAAGAGGTCACGGATGCTTGCAGATTACGTTGAGTAACGCCTGCCGCTTTTCCTCCCGTACCACACGCAGTGCTCGTTGGAGGGCAGGAAGTAGTTCTTCCGGATTTTCGACCCGTTCCCCATACCCCCCATTTGCCTCGCAAATCATCTCATAGGCCGGGGCAGGCGAGAGCTCGCTGAGGGGAAAATAGTTACCCCTCACTGCCCATCCTTGGGGGTGAACCCCCTGGGTAGCCCGCCGCACTGCATTCCAGCATTGATTGTTGAATACGACTACCACTATCGGCAAGGTATATGCTCGGGAAACAAAGTGGCAGGCAGTAGGAACACTGAAGAAGTAACTCCCATCCCCAACCGTCGCGATGACCGTCTTCTCCGGAGCGGCAAGCTTAGCCCCCAATGCTGCACCTACACCCCAGCCCAGACAAGAAGCCGGTGAAGAACCGAAGAAACTTCCGGGCATCTCCAGATTCACCTGGGTTGGAATCAAATCGTACTCATTGATCAGGATCGTTTCCGCATCTTTGACCTGACCGATACAGGCGGAAAGCCATAGTGGATCTATGGGCTTATCACCTTTGACCGCCTCGGCCTGCTCTTGCCAGGTTCGCCTTTGGCGTTCGTGTTCTTCCCTCAGCGCCTCAAAGCGCTTGCCGATCTTTCGCTTAGCACTCCCCTGGTATCTCTTCATTTCCTGCGTCAGCATGGAGAGCGCTGCTGCTGGGCTAGCAGCCATCGCAATATCGGCCGGAAAGCCACGAAGGGGATAGCGACTATAGGATGGATCTGGGCGCAACTGGATCACCCGTGCGGTCTCTTTGGGTTTTACCACTTTCGGGAACCAGGGGACATCGGAGTCAATCACCAGTACCACATCAGCCTCCTCAAGGTAGGGGCCTGGGTCGAAACCGAAGTGGAGGGGATGGGTTGTGGGGAAGTTCATGTACATGTTGTTCATTCCTACCACCACTGGGCTGGCAAAGGATTCGGCAAACGCGACCAGTGCTTCCACCGCCAGTGGGTCTCTCCCCACCCCAGCGGTGATGATGAGGGGGTGGTCGGCTTTGGCACAGAGCTTTGCCACCTCCTGTATCTGGGTCGGATCGGGATGAAGGGGTCCACCGATTTGCTGCCTTCCCCCTGGGGTAATGGTTATTTCTGAGTGCGCCTCCGCGAGTACTTCACGAGGAAATGTAAGATACACGGGGCCGCGCGGCTCGGCCATGGCGATAGCCAGTGCCCGATCCACTACCGCCTCCAGCTGGGGAAAGTGCTTCAGTTCGTAATCCCACTTCACGAATTCCCGTACCAGGCTTCCCTGATCGAACGACTCCTGGGCCCAATGGATGTAAACATCCCGTGAGCCGATAAACCCCGCTTCGGTGAAGGGGGTCCGGCCAGCGCTGAATATGATGGGGACATTGGCTCGGGCAGCATTCATGACACCGCCTGAGGCATTGGCAGTTCCCACGATCACGTGTACCATGACCACCTG